>Ga0209403_10004675_pt1 | contig 14746 bp, 14 predicted proteins | sample ArcticOcean_MG_C_8_FD_187440 | JGI IMG/M metagenome (GOLD analysis project Ga0209403, IMG submission 187440) | Marine microbial communities from western Arctic Ocean - ArcticOcean_MG_CB11_86 (SPAdes) (version 2) | ecosystem: Environmental > Aquatic > Marine > Oceanic | place: Arctic Ocean... | reverse complement strand
CCCAGTGGTCTGCCCGGCAGATAGCAATGCCGGTGACTTTACGATTGGCAATGAAGCCTTTACCGACGATGGCACCATAATTAATTCGGATTTTTTGGACGGCCTCGATGTTGAAGCGGCCAAAACAGCAATTATCCAAAAACTCGAAGCGGCCGAGCTCGGCGAAGCGACGACAAACTTCAGATTGCGTGATTGGGGAATATCGCGGCAGCGCTATTGGGGTTGCCCCATTCCGGTGGTGCATTGCCCGGATTGCGGCGTAGTGCCAGCGGCGCGTGAAGATTTACCGGTGCGCTTGCCCGACGACGTCACTTTCGATGCACCTGGTAATCCGCTCGATAATCATACCGCGTGGCGAAACGTGCCATGCCCGGCCTGCGGCGCGCCAGCAAAACGCGATACCGATACCATGGATACTTTCGTTGATTCGTCTTGGTATTTTGCCCGCTTTTGTTCCCCGCGGGCGGATGTCCCGGTGGTCGCAGAAGAAGTTAATGCGTGGTTGCCGGTAGATCAATATATCGGCGGTGTTGAACATGCGGTGCTGCATTTGCTCTATTCTCGCTTCTTTATGAGGGCAATGAAGCGTTGCGGTTATGTGACCATCGACGAACCTTTTTCAGGCCTCTTTACCCAGGGCATGGTATGCCACGAAACCTACCAGGATCAGGCTGGAAAGTGGCTCTATCCTGAAGAGATCACGGCGAGCAGCGGCGGAGACATGGTAACCATCGCGGACGGTGCACCGGTAACCGTTGGACGCTCCGTTTCTATGAGTAAATCAAAACGCAATGTGGTCGACCCGGAAGAAATCATAGATTCCTATGGAGCGGATACCGCGCGCCTTTTCATGCTGTCCGATAGTCCACCCGAGCGCGACCTTGAATGGAGCGATACCGGTGTCAAAGGCGCCTGGCGTTATCTTGGCTCTGTTTGGCGCATGGTTGTTGAATTTGAATGTGGCTCTGCTGACATTTGCAAAAAACAAATTGATGCTGACGGCGAATCATTGTTGCAAGATATTCATCAAACTATCGAGGGTGTTACTGGCGATCTAGAAAAATTTCATTTTAATCGCGCCGTTGCACGAATACGGCAATTAACAAATGCATTAAATGAAAATACAAATAATATTAATACAGCTATACGTCGACAGGGTGTAGAAATTATCTTACGCCTTTTAGCGCCAATGACTCCTCATATTTGCGCTGAACTCTGGGGAAGGCTGGGAAATAAAACTTCTCTTTTCGATATTGAATGGCCCACTGCTGATCAAAAATACATACAGAAAGATACCATTACCTTGCCCGTTCAAGTTAATGGTAAGAAACGTGCCACAATTGAGCTTCCCCGAGAACATGACAAATCGGCTGCAGAAGCTGCTGCGTTATCGAACGAAGCCGTTCAAAGAAGCATTGCAGGAAAATCGGTGCGCAAGGTGATCGTTGTTCCCGGTAAAATCATAAATGTTGTACTTTAGAGGCAAAAATTCGATAATATTTAAACAGCTTGCGGCATTTTGTTGTCTAATTATTGCCGTAGGCGGCTGTGGTTTTACGCCTGCACATCATTATCGTACGGATAAAATAATACAAAATAAGCTAGCATATGTAGATGTAACACCGATTGTTGGCCGTTCCGGATTGTTATTACGAAACCGGTTAGTGGAAAAATTATCTCCTCTTGGCAGGAAAGATATACCTCAATATAAACTACATATTAAATTGGCTACATCTACGGAATCATTATTAATACAATTAGACAATTCACCTACTCGAAAAAATTTACGAATTAGAGCTGAATTTATTCTAATCAAGACATCAACGGAAAATACAGTATATAAGGGAAATACAAATTCAGTAGCAAGTTACAATGTCGTTGATTCTGATTTTGCTACTATATCAGCTGAGAAAAACTCTTCTGAAAGAGCAGTAAGAGAAATTGGTGAGAATATTTTTGACCTGTTAATTGTCTATTTTAATAATCAAAAAAATTAAATTATATTAATGATCTTTTACTTCCATATAAAGCATGACAGCCTTTAAAGCCGGGCGCGGTGAACAGGTATGCAAACGTCCGCCCGATGATATTCGGGCCCTGCTCATATACGGGCCCAATAATGGTCTCATTCGCGAGCGGGCGAAATCAGCAATTAAATTTGCGGTAGAAGATTTTTCAGATGCTTTTCGGCTGTGTGAATTAGACGCACGCGATATCACGGATGACCCAGCCAGATTGGCCGATGAATTGGCAGCCTTAGCCTTTGGCGGCGGTCGACGAGCAATTTGGATTAAAAATGCCAGCGATAATTTATCAAGTATTGTCGCAGATGGGCTTGAAATTAATAGCGGCGATACATTGTTGGTAATTGAGAGCGCAAATTTAAACCCTCGCTCATCGCTTCGTAAATTGTTTGAAAAGCAAACTGACCTAGCAGCCGTTGCCTGTTACGACGATGATGAAAATTCGTTGCGAAGTTATGTCAGTGATTTTTTAACTTCTGAAAATACCACCATTGAACGTGACGCCCTGAGTTGGTTATTGGCTAGGCTTGGCAGTGATCGTATGCAAGTTCAAAATGAATTGGAAAAATTAGTTCTATTCATTTCAGGCAACGATCAACAACAAAACGCTGAGGGTCGTTGGGTAATTGGTCTTGATGCTGTGACCGCATGCTCCGCTGATGCAGGAATATTGTCACTCGATAATTTGGCGGATGCTGTAGCAAATGGCGATTTAGCTGATATAGATCGTTTTTTGCAATTGGCCTTTGAACAGGGTGTTCAACCGATTGGCGCCATTCGTTCTGTTTCCCGTCGATTTTCTCAACTTCATTTTGTTGTTGGTCTTGCAGCCGGTGGAGAATCAAGAGAAAGATTGATATCAGCGCTACGTCCGCCGATTTTTTTTAAAAATCGACCGGCCTTCGAGCGGCAAACTAACCTGTGGCCTTTAGAACGTATTGCACAGGCAATGGATATTTTGAATGAAGCGGAAATTGATTGTAAAACGACCGGAATGCCATCGATTGAAATTTGTGCCCGCGCCTTGGTCCGAATAGGTGGTGCAGCGCGGGTTGGGAGAAACCGACGCTAATTCAATCTTTTTAAAAATTCATCTAATTGTTCCAATGTCTTATATTCCACACTGATATTACCGCCGCGTTTTTTTTCATTAATTCTGACCCGCAATCCCAAACGATTGGTCAGGGTATCTTCCAGGTCTCTAAGATCGGCATTCTTTTCTTTTTTTGACTTAACTGTCTGATTTTTGTCATCTGCCTTGCTGATGAGTTTTTCGGTTTGCCGGACATTAAGATTTTCGCTGACAATTTTGTTTGCCATTTGGATGGCATTTTCTGCGCCTAATAAGACACGTGCATGCCCCGGGCTTAATTTTCCGGCAACAGTCATTTGCTTAATTTCCGGCGCCAACGCCAGCAGACGTATAACGTTCGCAACATGGCTGCGGCTGCGACCGACAGCCTGTGCAACTTCTTCCTGTGAATTTCCGTAATCGGCAATCAGATGCTGATAAGCCTCAGCCTCCTCAAATACATTTAGATTTTGACGTTGGAGATTCTCAATAAGAGCAATTTCCAGCGCATCCTGATCGCCGATGAAATGAACAACTACCGGCACTTCATGCAACCCTGCCAGTTGAGCAGCTCGCCAGCGGCGCTCGCCAGCTATAATTTCATAGTCACCATCTGTATCTTTGGCAGGGCGCACTAATATGGGCTGGATTATTCCTTGAGAACTGATCGAGGCGGCGAGAGATTGGATTTCTTTACTATCAAACTCAGTTCGGGGCTGTAAGCGCCCAGGACGCAGACTTCCGATTGACAACACTCGGGACGCGGCAGGCGTGGAATCCTTGCTGACGCCTTCCCCTCGGCCTGTTTCTCCGAGAAGTGCCGCCAAACCTGACCCTAAACCACGGGTACGTTGAGGTGTTTGACCCGAGGAATCTGAATTCATGACACTCTTATCCCCTCACGCTTCAACATTTCACTGGCTAAATGGGCATAAGCCTGGGCGCCTGCGCAGTGAATATCATAAAGTAGAACCGGTCGACCATGGGAAGGCGCTTCCGAGATCCGCACATTTCTTGGTATGACTGTGTCGTACACCTTCTCGCCAAGATGATTTCGAACATCTTCCGCAACCTGCTCTGACAGGTTGTTACGCTTGTCATACATGGTCAAAACGACCCCTTGAATCTGAAGCACTTTATTGAACGATGCGCGCACCCGATCATAAATGCTGAGAAGCTGGCTAAGCCCTTCAAGAGCAAAAAACTCGCATTGCAACGGCACCAACAAGGAATCCGCTGCCACCAAAGCATTGATGGTCAACATGCCGAGCGCCGGCGGGCAATCAATCAGTATATAATCGTAATAAGGTGATTTCGCATCACCGGGGGCCGCGATCACATCCCTATCAGCGCGCAACGCCGTTTTCAGCAAATATTGCGGCCGCTCTATTTGCGCCAACTCATATTCAGCACCGGCCAATTCGACGGTTGAGGGAATCAGATGAAGGTTGGGTATCTCGGTCTTACGTACACAGTCGCTAAGCGCCGCACCATGCATCAGCCCATAGGTGCCCGGTGGGCGGGTATCCGCCTTAATGCCGAGCCCTGTACTGGCGTTGCCCTGAGGATCAAAGTCGAGAATAAGAACGCGCAATCCAACCGCCGCCAGCGCGGTTGCTAAATTGATCGCTGTCGTCGTTTTACCGACGCCACCTTTCTGATTGGCCACGGCAATAATGCGACCGGATAACCGCCCTTCCAACCGGGCCGTATTCTCCGTCACCGTAAGCCCTGCTAGATGATCCATTTTATTCTTCCGCTCCAATGTCATGGTGGCGCCTCATATGGCTTAGTTTAAGGATGGCGCCGCTTGGGTCTGATTTGCTGACAAATCGTTCGAGATCGAACTGCCATTTACCCCGAGCGATCTTCAGCTCTTCGTCGACTCGGGAGCCCTTATGAAACATACAATATGTTCTGTCATACACTAAAGCGGAAACTATATCTAGCAAATTAACTAATTGTGTGACGGCTCTCGCGGTTATAATCTCCGCTTTGGGCAAGTCATGGGTCGAATTCCCTTCACCCAAGCGAATATTATGAACCGTCACGTCACAGTTTGTCTGACGCGCTACTTCACGCAGAAATGTACATTTTCGCAAATTGGAGTCGATTAAATGAACATTCGGCAGGCCCATGATGGCGAGGACCATGCCGGGGAAACCGGCGCCACTACCGACGTCAATCAGCGCGCCGTCATAGCTCGGCGTAACATCGTGCAACTGCGCCGAATCTACCAAATGACGACGCCAGAGATCGTTGATCGATTCTCTTGAGACCAGATTTATACGCGGGTTCCAGTGGCGCAATAGGTCGGTATATTTCTCTAAGCGCTCACATGTTTCACGTGAAACATCGACATCACGAGCAAATTCTTTCACGCCATATTTTGACATATTTGGTCGACGCCCCGTTTGATGTTTCACGTGAAACACCGTGATGCGAAATTAGCTAAATTGATATTATTAAGCGCCTGCTTCAAAACAAATCACCACAAAACAAGGCTTTAGCTACCTACTCAGACGCTTGTGAGACATCAATTAAGCCATTGTTCTGCCGCTTCACATGACGCAACAGGGCGGTGATCGCTGCGGGCGTTACCCCAGATATCCGCGATGCAGCGCCCAAGGTTGTGGGAGAAAACTGCTCCAGCTTGCTGCGAGCCTCCGTAGATAGGCCGCCGATATCGTGATAACTTAAACCCACAGGCAACAGCAATGCTTCATCTCTTTTGAAAGCATCTATATCCGCCGCCTGACGCTGTAGATAACTTTCATATCCCGCTTCAATTTCAATTTGAGACAATATTGAGCCGTCAATCTGTTTAATTTCCGGCCACAAACGAGACAGGTTAACCTGGTTCAACTCCGGAAAAGACAGGAGCTCTAGCGCACTGCGGACAACCCCATCATGCTTAACATGCATGCCATGTTTGGCTAATTGATTTGGGCTCGCCTGCAATCGACCCAGCAGAAGCTGGGCTTCGTCCATACGCCGCATCTTACTCTGAAAGACGTCTACCCTCTTTGTACTGACACCACCCAGATCAATGGCCCGCTGACTGAGCCGCTGATCAGCATTGTCCGGCCGAAGCTTTAAGCGATATTCCGAGCGCGAGGTGAACATACGGTAAGGCTCAATAGTACCCTGTACCGTCAGATCATCAATCATCACACCAATAAAGGCATCAGCCCGGTCCAGGATAAATGGCTTTTGGCTACCGCCGGCAGCCAGCGCCGCGTTCAGGCCTGCCATGATGCCTTGCGCCGCTGCCTCTTCATATCCCGTGGTGCCATTAATCTGCCCAGCCAAATACAATCCACCAATGCGCTTGGTCTGCAGACTCGGCAGCAATTCACGCGGATCAACAAAATCATACTCAATTGCGTAGCCGGGGCGGATCATTTCGACCTGCTCCAATCCGGTAATAGTGCGCAACATCGGCAATTGCACATCCTCCGGCAAAGAGGTCGATATTCCGTTGGGATAGATAGTGTGGTCGTTCAGACCCTCGGGTTCGAGAAAAATCTGATGCGATTGGCGATCCGGAAAGCGCACCACCTTATCTTCAATCGAGGGGCAATAGCGCGGCCCCACTCCGGTAATCCCGCCGGAAAAAAGGGCTGATTTTTGCAAATTATCGCGTATCAGATCATGACTGGCAGCACATGTCGCAGTAATAAAACAGTCGATCTGCCGCTGTTCGATAGTTTCATTCAAATAGGAAAAGGGCTGCGGCGGGACATCGCCCGGCTGCCGTTGTAAAATATCGAAATTGATTGTTCTGCCATCCAACCTCGGCGGTGTGCCAGTTTTCAATCGGCCCAATTCAAAGCCGGCCCGTTGCAGCGTCTTGGACAAACCCGCGGCAGCTTGGTCGCCCACTCGCCCGGCCGATATCCTCTCTGAGCCAATATGGATCACTCCCTTAAGGAATGTGCCAGTGGTGAGAACCACATTTCCCGCGGCAATTCTTTCACCATGTGCTGTAACAACCCCGGAAACCGTGGAGTTTTGACTAAGCGTCAAATCCTCGATCGCTTCGGCGCGAATGGTAAGATTTTTCTGGCCACTGAGCTCTTCCTGCATGGCCTGGCGGTACAATGCCCGGTCCTGCTGGGCGCGCGGCCCCCGCACCGCGGGCCCTTTACTGCGATTCAATATGCGGAATTGAATGCCACCTTTATCAGCAATACGGCCCATCAGGCCATCCAAAGCATCGACCTCACGCACCAGAGTGCCTTTGGCCAACCCCCCTATAGCCGGATTGCACGACATTTCGCCAATTGTCTCGACCTTATGGGTCAGCAACAATGTATCGGCGCCCAAACGCGCTGATGCGGCCGCAGCTTCACAACCGGCATGGCCGCCGCCAATAACAATTACATCAAAACTGTTTTTTTGTGACACCATCATTCGCACTTTTAAGTCTGTTCATTGATGATTCAATTTCCCCTGCGCCCGCATTTTTGGGCCAGGCGATGAATCATTTACCGATGCAAAAATCCATAAAAATTATATCGAGCAACTTCTCTATATCGACACGGCCGGTGATGCGGCCAAGTGCATTTGCAGCCAGTCGTAATTCTTCTGCGGCCAACTCCGAACCATCATTGGCGTCATATCTTTGCAGAGCCGCCAAGCAATTTTCCAAGGCATGGCGATGCCGAGCGCGAGTCAATATGGGCGAAGCCGAGGGGCGATAGCGCGTCTCAAGGAAATATTTAATTCGGTCGAGCAATTCATCAATCCCCTCGCCTGTCATACAGGATATTTTGATCGCCTCAGCATCGCCGATGGCAACCGCCCCACTGTCCTCAGGCAACAAATCAATCTTGTTCAGCACCACAATTGCGTTGTCATCGATCTGAGCCTCGGCCTCATCATCCAGTTCAGGCCAACGGGCGCCATCAAACAAGATAATCTTGAGATCTGCCGCTTGCGCCCGCGCTCTGGCACGGCGGATACCCTCCGCCTCAACACCGCCACTCATATCGCGTAAACCGGCGGTATCGGCGATATTCACCGGCCAACCGGCAAGATCCAACCGCACCTCAATTACATCGCGGGTGGTACCGCCTTCAGGTCCGACAATTGCCGCATCACGTCCTACTAAATCATTGATTAGGCTGGATTTTCCGGCATTCACGGGACCAATGATAACAATCTGGATGCCGTCCCGTAAACGCTCACCCCAGCCACCATCCTGCAAATGTCGACTGATTTCAGAAGCAATGTCGCGAACACCCGCCGCAACCGGCGCCAACACGTCATCCGGCAACTCTTGATCAGAGAAATCAATGTCCGTTTCAACTAATGCACGTATTTCTTCTAGTTTTTGCCGCCAATTGTTGTAAAGCTCGGCCAGCGCACCGCCGCTTTGCCGCAGTGCCTGATGGCGCTGAATGTCGGTCTCCGCATCTACCAGGTCAGCAATGCCCTCGGCAGCGGTCAGGTCCAGCTTGCCGTTTTCAAAGGCGCGGCGGGAAAATTCACCAGCCTCCGCCGGGCGCAGACCATCACTGTCCCCTAATACACGAAGCATTGCGGCAATCACGGCTCTTCCACCATGCAGGTGAAACTCCGCCATATCCTCGCCGCAATAACTCGCCGGCCCAGGAAACCACAGCACCAGCGCCCGATCAATTTGCTCGCCGGTGTGGGGATCAACAAGCTTGCGCAATACGGCCTGGCGCGGTGCCGGAAGATCCCCTCCAGACAATTCGCGTACAGCTTCCGCGGCCCCTTTGCCGGAAACCCGCACAATCGCCACCGCCGCCTTCCCGGGCGCACTAGCGAGAGCATATATGGTGTCGTCAAACCGCATCTATTCATGCGCCTCTATATTTCCGTTTTAAGACGGCGGCCCGTATTTCTTGCGCCCGCACAATATATTTCGTAGCAAACATCCATAGGATAGCCAAATTCGCCTATTTGGCCTGCACACAAGCGAGCTAAAACAGACCCGCAGGACCAGGGGCGAGCTTTTCCTGCTCATCTCCATCAGCATGATGGGCAAACTAATGGGTTTTTCATAATAGTGAAGTGCGGCGATGTGAAATACTCGCCGAGCCAAGCGACGGTCGCCCTCGCTCTATTCAGCCGCGCGGCCCGTATTGCCGGCTATTCGCGCCTCGTCGGGCTCGCTTTGGTCCGCATGCAAAATCAAGCGTTCAACCCGCTCGCCTTTTACAATATGGCGTTCAAGAATTTCATCAACATCTTCTTTACTGTGGTAGGTGTACCACACACCCTCCGGATAAATCACCATGGTCGGGCCAAGCTCACACCGGTCGAGGCATTTTGAGGTGTTGATGCGCACATCCCTCAGGCCCATGGTCTTGCTCCGCGCCTTAAGATATTCGCGCAGTTTATTGGCGCCACGGCTCTCGCAGCAGCCCCGGCGATGGCCATCCACTCGCTGATTGGTGCAACAAAACACATGGCTGCGATAATAGAGCCGGTCTTCGCTCACTCTTTGTTCCCTTTGCTCTCTTTTGCCGCGCCAAACCCGGCCCAGAATGTCTTTTGCAGCTCTTCGAGGCCTTTCACCCCGCCCGGCATCCAGCTTTTGACCAGCGCTTCCATGTCAACCTCGGCAACGGCCCCACGCATGCGCGCCGCCATAGCATCCATAGCTTCCTTCTGTACCTTGCCGAAGTCTGGCAGGCCAAGAAACGTGCGCGCTTCCTCCGGCGTGCAATCGATATCAATGGTCACCTTCATGCCAATCCCCTGATACAATACGGTTGAACTGGTTTGCTCGCATATTCCATATATATTGACGTTTGGAGCCGCCAACAACCATCTTGGCGGAATCCGGGGCCGGGGGATATCGGCCTGCGGTATGAATTAGGCGGAGACTAAATGAGCGCAAATCTACTGGGCGATGAATCTAGCCCTTATCTACAGCAACATCGCGACAATCCCGTCCATTGGCGCGCCTGGGGGCCGGATGCATTGGCCGAGGCCAAACAGGCCGACAAGCCGATCCTGTTGTCGGTCGGCTATTCCTCCTGCCACTGGTGTCACGTCATGGCGCATGAGAGTTTCGAGCATAACGCCACCGCCGAGTTGATGAATGACCTGTACGTCAACATCAAGGTCGATCGCGAGGAACGCCCCGATCTCGATGCCATCTATCAGCGCGCCATTACGCTGATGGGCCAACAGGGCGGCTGGCCGCTCACCATGTTTCTCACGCCCGACGGCGAACCTTTTTGGGGCGGCACTTATTTTCCGCGCGAGACACGCTACGGCCGCCCCGGCTTTCAGGATGTGCTCAAGCTGATCCACGGCGCCTATGTCAATGAGCCCGAAACCGTGCGCAAGAACCAAAGCAATATGGTCAAGGCGCTGCGAAAACTGGCCGACAACAAACCGGGCGACAATATCGAAGAAAAACAAATCGAGGATATCGGCCAGGCCTTATTGCGCGAGGTCGATCCGCGCCATGGCGGTATCGGCGGCGCGCCTAAATTTCCCCAGGTGCCGATTCTGGACCTGCTGTGGCGCAACTATAAACGCAGCGGCTCAGAGCTGATGCGCACGGCGGTGATTCTCTCAGCCCGGCAAATGAGCGAAGGCGGCATCTACGATCATCTCGGAGGCGGCTATTCGCGCTACTCCACAGACGAGCGTTGGCTGGTGCCGCATTTCGAAAAAATGCTCTACGACAATGCGCAAATACTCGAGCTGCTGTGCCACCTTTGGCAAGACACGCGCGATCCCCTGTTCAAACAGCGCGCCGAAGAAACGGTCGATTGGCTACTGCGCGAAATGCTAACCAAAGAAGGCGCTTTCGCCAGCGCCTATGACGCGGATTCGGAAGGCGAAGAAGGCGTGTTTTATGTTTGGCAGGAGAGCGAGATCGATGCCCTACTGGGTGTTGATGCCGAAGCCTTCAAAGCGGTTTATGACGTTACCCGCCTCGGCAATTTCGAAAACAGCAATATTCTCAACCGCCTCGGGCGCCGCCCAGAAGATGATATGCTTGAGGAAGAAATCCTCAAGCCCTTACGCGATAAGCTATTGGCGGTGCGCATCCAGCGCGAATGGCCGAGCTGGGACGATAAGGTACTGGCCGACTGGAACGGCATGATGATCTCAGCCCTCAGCTTTGCCAGCGCCGTATTTGAGCGGCCCGACTGGCTGAAGGCGGCAAAAAACGCCTGGTATTATGTCAGCGGCGATATGGCACAAGACCCGAAAGGCGGCGACGATGCACGCCTCTGCCACTCAGCTCGCCACGGCCAGGTAAAGCATATCGACTTCCTGGATGACTACGCCGAAATGTCACGCGCCGCCTTGATGCTGCATGAAGTAAGTGGCGAGCCTGTCTTTCTCGAGCGCGCTCGCGCCTGGCTGAAACTCCTCGACGCAGAATTTTGGGACGCCGATGCCGGCGGCTATTTCTACAGCCCGGCGAACGGCGAGAAACTGATCGCGCGCAGCAAGCAGGCGCATGACAACGCCACGCCCGCCGGCAACGGCACCTTGGTCGGCGTCCTGGCGCGGCTCTATCATTTAACCGCCGAGGATGCCTATCTTGAACGCGCCAATGCTCTGGTACACGCCTTCTCCGGAGAAATTACCGATCGTTTTGCGCCAATTCCAACCCTGATTAATAATTCCGAATTACTGCACAGCGCCATGCAGATCGTCATTGTCGGCGTGCGTGGTGAGGCCGATAACGACACCATGATTCGCACCGTGTTCTCGCTCAGCCTGCCCAATCGGGTGCTCAACGTCATCGCACCGGACGCTGCCTTGCCACCCGGCCATCCCGCCGCCGGCAAGGGACAACAGGGTGGTGCGGCCACGGCCTATCTCTGCGTAGGGCCAACCTGTTCGCTGCCGGTCAACGATGCCGCAGCATTGCGCAGCCTGTTGCTCGATGCGCTCGAGCCGGGCGATAGTGGTGCGCTTGAGCCAGACCAGGAAGGTCACCCGGAAATCCAGCCCGATATATTACAGGAATAAATATGAGCGGCCATACTCGCCACCACATTCAATCGCCGGTCGGCGTAATCACCATTGAATTGGTGGATGACGTGCTGACCTATCTTAATTTCGGCGAAATCGGTGAAGCAACATCGGGCGGTCGTCCGCGCGGCGTGGCCGCTGAGGCGGCGCGCCAGCTCAAAGCCTATTTTGCCGGCAAGCTCCGGCAATTTGATCTGCCGCTTCATGCTGAGGGCACACCATTTCGGAAAAAGGTCTGGCAGGCACTCTACGAAGTTCCTTACGGCCAAACCCGCAGCTACGGTGAAATCGCCCGCACAGTGGATTCCGCACCGCGTGCCGTCGGCGGCGCCTGTGGCGCCAATCCCATTGCCGTCATCATCCCGTGCCACCGCATTGTCGGCGCCAACGGCTGGGTCGGCGGCTTTTCGGGCGGCGATGGCTGCGCCACAAAATCACAATTATTAGAGCTTGAAACACCGCAGTCACGATTTGCGGTCTGATCTAAACAGGGGGAAATTCAATGCCAGGGAAAATGATCGACATCAAAGCCGCCGACGGCGGCACGTTCCAAGGATTTATGGCAACACCGGATTCAGGCAGCGGCGCCGGCGTGATCGTGTTGCAGGAAATATTCGGCATCAATTATTTCATGCGCGAAACCTGCCACCGCCTGGCGGCGCAAGGTTATGTGGCGCTGTGCCCGGATCTGTTCTGGCGCCAGGAGCCCGGCGTTGAACTTTCCGATATGACCGAAGCCGAGTGGGGCAGGGCGTTTGGTTTTTATCAGGGTTTCGACATGGACAACGGCGTGGCCGATGCCGGCGCCGCGCTTGAGCAATTACGCGCCAGCCCGGAATGCTCCGGCAAAGTCGGCGCGGTCGGTTATTGTCTCGGCGGCATGCTGGCCTATTTGATGGCAACACGCACAAGCGCGGATGCGTCGGTCGGCTATTACGGTGTCGGCATTCAAGATGCGCTCAGCGAGGCGGAAAATATTTCAACGCCGCACATGATGCACATTGCCGAGCTCGACAAATTCTGCCCGCCGGAGGCACAAAGCGCCATCAGCGATGGGCTCACCAACAACACCGCCGTCACCATCCATTCATACGCAAACGTCGATCACGCCTTCGCCCGCACTGGCGGCGAACATTTTGATGCCCCCGCCGCCAGCACAGCAAACACACGCACATCCGAATTTTTTGCTGAACACCTTGCGTAGTAATTACTATCTTAATTACAATTTTTGATTAATTACGACGGCCATTGGCCCTGTCTTGAGAGAGGAGAATTGTTCAATCCGTAAGACTGACGAACAAGCAATTTCCGTCTCTGACACAGAGCGAGCATGGCCCGTGCAAGAACGCCATATTTATGCCCAAACCAATATCCAACTCTATAACCAACTCTGCGAGATCGGATTCAGTGGCGGTGAACTCGAAAAAATGCGGATGGCCTATGATTTGGCTGCGTCTCTGTTCGCGGATAAACACCGCGCTTCCGGCAAACCATTCACCAGCCATCTGGTAGGGACGGCAAGCATACTTGCGGCCTATGGCGCGACAGCACCTGTTGTCATCGCGGACCTCCTGCATGCAGCTTATGAGCAAGGGGATTTTTCGTCTTTTGGCAAAAATTCTCCGGCGGCCGGCAAGGTCACAGCTCATCAGTTTGTCGATGAGGATGTAGAGGTCGTCATCACCAGATATACGGCGCTTCAGTGGAACGCCGAAGCTATTCAGACCATGCTGGAAGAGACGCCAGAGCTCCTCGACAAAAATCGCAATGTTCTTATGATTCGTCTTACTAACGAGTTGGAAGATTGCCTGGATTACGGCTTACTCTATTGCAGCGCACAGCGGCGGGAAGATGGTATGCGCGAAGTCACCAAATACATGAAGTTGGCGCATGCTCTTCGCCAGCCGGAACTGGCTGAGAAATTCAACATTGCATTCGCGCGGGCACGAGACACCGATATCCCAACAAGTTTGGCAGGACGGCGGGATCGTTCCTATTCCCTGCGGCCCTCTTCGGGTAAATCGGGTCCATAATTTATCCGTCAATCTTGCGGCTTAAACCTGTCCCGCACACTTCGGGAAGATGTTTTTAGCTGACAAAAATTAGCCCGCAGGAGTCGATGAATCTCGCGCAGTTTCTCCGCGATGGACACACGCGATACCCCGATAAAACGGCGCTTATCTTTGGCGGGGATTCCTGGGCCCACGACGAAGTCGACAGCCTGACCGAGCGGCTGGCCGCCAACCTGCTCGCTGCCGGGTTGCTGCCGGGGGATCGTGTTGCGCTTCACATGCAACTGTCCGGAACTGGTCTTCGCCACTTATGGCTGCTCCAAGGCCGGCGCCATTGTTGTGCCAATCAATGAGCGCATGGGGCCGTCGGAAATCAAATATTTTCATTGCTGAATTCTGCCGGCCCTTCATGAGGGTTGCCCCGTTAAATAGCATCACCACAAACTCCGTAAATTAGCACAAATTCAAAATTTCGGCCCAACCCCTTGCATAGGTGACCCTAAGACCACAATAAATGGCGCGGAAGGACGATGGCATGGTCGCCCATATTAATACGGTGGCCTTTCAGGGCATCGAAGCGCGCGATATAGACGTGCAGGTCAGCTTTTCCTCCGGCCTGCCGAGTTTCACGATTATTGGGCTGCCAGATAAGG
>Ga0209403_10004674_pt1 | contig 14751 bp, 2 predicted proteins | sample ArcticOcean_MG_C_8_FD_187440 | JGI IMG/M metagenome (GOLD analysis project Ga0209403, IMG submission 187440) | Marine microbial communities from western Arctic Ocean - ArcticOcean_MG_CB11_86 (SPAdes) (version 2) | ecosystem: Environmental > Aquatic > Marine > Oceanic | place: Arctic Ocean... | reverse complement strand
CATTCTCTTTCTCGCTGCCGCTAGCGTGTCCTCGTAATTTTGCTGGGTTACCACACGGTGCCCAGAATTCCTCGGCCTTTCCCGATTCGGAACACAGCGGCGAAATTTCCGCCGACGCCGGCTGCGTCTGGTGTATGGTCGGCCACTGGGAGATGAAGGTGCGCATGAACAAGTCGGACGAAGAATTGAACCGCGAGCTGCATGCGGTCTTCAAAAGCGGCATGCGACCGATCATCCTGGTTGGCGAATCGGAAACCGACAAGGGTACCCCCGCCGACGACCTTGTCGATCGCATGGAAGCCATGCTCGACGAAGTCACGGCCGAGCAAATCACAAGAGCCATGATGGTTTACGAACCCGAATGGGCCATCGGAGCCGACGAACCGGCTCCTCCGGAATACATCGCCGAGCGGGCGACCTTTATGCGCAATTGGTTGATCAACCGGTACGGAGAGGAAGCCATCCAACTCATCCCAATGATCTATGGCGGAGCGGTCTTCCCCGACAATGCGGAATGGCTGTTGTCGACGCCCGATATTGATGGTCTGGGCGCTGGACGCAAAAGCCGGGACGCCAGGGAATTCGCCAGCATTGCAAAAATCGTCGGAAAGGCCTTCGATCTTATTTGATCGGTGGGATTAAGAAAATTACTATGAAACAACCCATTGTCCTTATCGGTATAGGAGAAATCGCCAGTGTCCTGGCTCATGCTTTGTTGGGAAATGAGCACCCCATAATTCCGGTCACACGGAATATGGACATTGCCGAAGCAGCACGAGAGACACCCGATCCTCTCATGGCTGTGGTTGCGGTTGCCGAAAAAGACTATCCGGCCGTAATGGAACCCATTCCGGACCCGTGGCGTGACCGCTTGGTTCTGATCCAAAACGAATTGCTCCCTGAAAAGTGGGAAGTTTTCGGCATTGAGAATCCAACCGTCCTGTCTGTGTGGTTCGAAAAGAAAAAGGGAATGGACATTAATCCCATTTTGCAGACGCCCATGTTTGGACCGCACGCGGATGTGATTGCTGCATCCCTCAAAGGAATCGATGTACCCTGCGAAGTGATGGTCACCCAGGAGGACATGCTGCTTCAATTGGTCCAAAAAAATGTCTTCGTTTTCACTATCAATATCACTGGGCTATTCCTCGAAGAAGGCACGACCACCTCACAGCTGTGGGAGAATCACAAAGAACTGGCTTTGAATGTAGCTAACGACGTTATCGACCTGCAGGAAGCCATCACCGGCCAGAGCCTTGTTCAGTTGCCTGTTTTAGTTGTGTATCGTTTTGCGTTCATTGTCTGGGTCCTTTATAGGTGCCCAGACTAACTTTTCAAGTGGCCTGGTTTTCGTAATCTCGACCACCTTTATAAAATTTGTCTACCTGGGAAAGAAAAAGGCCCTGAACGAATTCAGGGCCTTCAAATTAAAATATTAGCAGAGATTATTCAGGAAAGTTGTATACTTCCACATTAGCAAAACCCTCACCATCATTCACTCCCCTTACTACTATGGAATAGAGAGAGTTTTGTTCTACTGTTGCAACAAGTGCCGCTTCAACATCATCTCCTGGTTGGATTGTGGTACTTTCAATAAGAGATTGCTGATCACTTTTCCAACTATCATTCTCACTTAACAAAGTATTTTCAGGAACTTTTCGGAGCTCCATAATAGGATTGACCAGAAAGCCAGAGATTCCCGCTCCGGCAAGCCCCGGACCGATAGCTCTACTAAATATGCGTTGAGGCGCATCTCCTGTGACTTGAAATGAAGCTATAAGAATATTATCTCCCGTTTGCACCAATGCTCTAGTAGACAAATTTGTCAATTTCCCTGAAACGGGTTCAGCTGGATCGGGGAATTCATAAAGTTCCACATTCGCAAATCCAGTTGTGTCACCAACTCCTCTTACTACCAAGGAGTAAAAACCCGGTTCAGTTAAATTTGCAATAAGAGCAGACTCATTGTCATCACCAGGAGGAATGGTAGTGGCTGTGATATCAGCCACTTCAAAACTAGTAACAGTAGGTACTTTCCAATCATCATTTGCAGCTACAATTGTCCCATTACTTATTTTCGTGAGTTCCATCGTTGGATTTGCAAGGAACCCAGTGATTCCAGCTCCTGCTAGACCAGGTCCAATTGCTCGAGCATAAATTCGAAGAGGCCCGCCTTCGACCCGGAATGAAGCAATCAGGATGTTGTCACCAGTTTGAACAAGAGCCCTGGTGGAAAGATTAGTAAACCTGGCGCTTGGAGCTACAGATTGAACTGCAGATGATTCTAAATACGCTGAAATAATCGTGTCTTCTCCCGTTGCTGCAACCCTGTAAAGATAAGTTGTATCTGATGAAACGGTGGTATCGATGTATTGCGTTGCATTAGCGGACTCTGAGGCAATTAAAGTCCATGATCCATTTGCACCTTCTTTTCGTTCGACTTTAAATCCTGTTTCATTTGTTGAGTTATCAGTCCATGAAACTATGATTTTCGCTAGCCCATCATTAGCAACTATAACTCCACTAGGCGCATCAGGGGCTGCAGCTACATCTTGAATCACTGGCGCACCCGGATCCATTATATACCCTTCCCTTTTGTCATCATCAAACTTCCCATTATCACGGATGTATACAACAAGCATATCATTAAGGTCTTGTGTGGGATCCGAGCTTTCGATTCTAGCCCCTTCTCCAGTTTCTACATCATACTCAAATAAAAAGTAATTAAGAGTGATTAGGTTTTGTTTCATATAACTCGCATTTGTTGTTCCCTCGGGAATTGCGAAAGTCATTCGATGAATTTTCCCAAACTTATTAGGGTCATCAATTACAATGGTAAAATTGAGGAGATCAGTCAGTGGAGTTAATTCCGTATTACCTTCTAAGCCCATATCCTCTTTAGCCTGCCTCATAGAAGTTTCAGTGAGGACTTTGGCTACTTCAACCTCAATCCCATAATTTGATTTTGAACCATTCTTTTCACCTTCACTAAATAGCGTGACATCTTGACCATCATCTTTGCCTTTAATAGTCATAAAATCAGACTCAGCAGATTTACCAAATTTTTCCATAACTTCTGCGCTGGTAGTTCCTGTTGTTACTAATTTTGATAATCTACTATTCACTTTAGAAACACCGCTGGACAAGGTTCCATCACCGTTAAGATCCTGATTGAACTCTCTTTCATTTAATTCGGAGTCCTCCTTGAATACTTTGTCTTTAACGTCTATTACTCCAGTCTTACTGACAGGGAATAAGTCCCAGGTTACGGATATATCTCCGCTGGGTTCTTCTGAAACAATTTTGACTGCGAGTCTATATGTTTCGTCTGGAAGTTGCTCTACCGCATAAGGAATAACAGAAAATTTAAACCCATCGTCAAACGTTACTGTATCTTCTATTTGAATAAATCCACCAGAAGCATCTTTTATCGGCACCCGGATCGACCCACTCTGAATGTATAGAATCAGGTCTGCATCAGTTTGTAAACGTACCCCAGTAGTGTCAGTATTGATATCCGTAGCATTCGCCCCTGATCCAGTTACATCTATTTCACCGTTCCCATTAATATCCTGATTAAAGTCCTGTTCAAAAATCATAGGTAGTAAACTAAACGCATAGGTTCCCCAATCCAATACCCCATTAGAATCAATTACATATGTCTCCCAAAAGTTACTTTCTTCCCCATCTAACGTTGAAGTTTCTTTAATTAATAATTTATAAAATGTCAGACCGTCTATCTTGAAACTCTCGACTGCATACGGTTCATATTTTACTTCTGTTCCGTCTGAAAGAGTATGTTCATTATCCATAACAACCGTGCCACCAACTTGATCTTTAATCTGAATATTGGTCTTATCCAGCAAGGTTATGTATAAGTTATTGAGGTCATCCTTCTTTAATGTTTCTCCCTGCGTATCAGTGCTGACACTCAACAAAACAAGGGACCTTTCATTTATGCCAATAATGCCATCCTCATCCATATCTTCATTAAAAGTCTTTTCTATATCTCCTAATGATTCTAGGAACAACTCTGAGTTCCAATCTATAACACCCGCATTACTTATATTAATTATCTGCCATCCTGTAAAAACTATGGGTTCCTCTAAAGAGGGGTCATTGTAAGTATCAATGACTTTAATCGCCAATTGATATGACCCATCATCTAATCTTTCAACGGCGTGAGAAACTGACACGAATGAACCTTTGGCCCAACTTTCTGAAAAATCAAAATTGGGAGAACTACCGAACTCATCTACAATGGCTAGGATTGGATTCTTGAGAGTTTCATCATTAATATATAGGCCATTTTCACTATCTTTGTTAAGTATAGCGCCTTTAGTGTCAGACGTAGCTGCTGTAAGTGAGGACCTTTTGATGCCCACTTCTCCATCATTGTTAAGATCCATGTTGAAAGTCTCTTCAAGAGACACGATCCCTGAGCCCCAAGTACCAGAATCCCAGTCGATAATTCCAGTCGAAGAAATCTGAAAAGTTTCCCAGAATGCTTCTTTCTCTGAACCGGTCTCCTGCTCTTCTATTTTAATAGCAATGATATATGCTCCGCTATCTAACTTTTCGACTGCATATGCGGAAGAAGTCCTGGTAAAAGATTGCCAATTATCGATATAATCGAATTGAGGAACTCCTCCGTCGGCATCTCTTATAGAAATCGTACTGCTGCCATCAACTACGTAGAGCCCATTTTCCGTATCTCTCTGTAAGGTTGCACCTTTAGTATCCGTACTGATATCTTCTTTAACTATTCCTATTTTCTCATCATTGTTAAGATCCTGACCAAAACTTTCTTCATAGCCTGAAATAGCGGAAACCCAAGCAGTTTTTTCCCAATCCAAAGAGCCCTCTTCATCGATTGAAAAAATCTCCCAAGAAACCTCATCTTGATCACCCCAAGTACGGGAGTTCTTTACTGCTAATTTGTAAGTAGTAACCTCACCTAACACTTCTGCCATTATTGCAACAGCCTCTTGAGTAAAAGTCCAATTAGTTGCACCTTGCTTGCCTTGATCAGAGTGATTGAAAGTTAAAGGAAAGCCTCCGGGGTCAACTATAGCAAAACTACTCTTACCGACGGGTTTTATAAAAAGATTTCCTTCGGTATTCTTTTTAAGGGAAAGTGTTTGAGCTGAGCCAGAAATACTTATTAGAGCTGCTTCGTTGAAGCCTATAGCACCATCGCCATCTAAATCTGAATTGAAGCTGGGTTCTAATTGTACAATTGATTCAACCCATTCGTGATTTCCCCAATCAATAATTCCTGCGGAACTTAATACAAATATTTCGTAACCGACATTCGTCTGTTCTGATCCACGGTAACTTTCAACATTGGTATGCTTAACAGCTAATTTAAATGACTCGTCAGCCATTTTTTCTACTGCTAATGGCGCAACACTTCCAGAGTTATTTTTGTCCTTCCATGACCAATTAAATTCAACAGCGCCTCCCCATTCATCGGTAATCGAAATAGGCTGAGTTTCGCCAGCTAGAAGGATATATAGCGCGTCTGACGCGTCTTTAAATAAATATGCATTGGAGAGATTAGATTCTTCCTTTTGATCAGTAATGATTGCCGTTAATATCTCAACAGCTAATCCAATACCTCCATCTCCATTGAGATCTTGTTTAAAATCTGGCTCTCTATTCATGACAGATGCCCCCCAACTACTTTCTCCCCATTTTAAACCCCCGTCTTTGCTTATATTAAAGACTTCCCAGTCCGTGAAGCTTTCGCCTTCACGATTTATGTGAATATGTTTTACAGCGAGAACAAACCCGGAAACTTCATTATTCTCATCATATATAGCCTCTGCTGCAACAGCTGATGATTCATGAGATTCTGTGCCTCCCCCAAAGGAAGACCACGTGTCCTTATTGAAGAAACCAGGAGCGGATCCCCACTCATCTTTAATCGCGATAAGCTCATTAGTAATTGGATTGAAAATATAAAGGGCATCTTCCAAACTCCTCTTTAGATACCAATCAGATGTATTTTCTTGACCATCTACCAGCGCGGCATCGGTTTCAACGTCAGATAAAACATCGACACTAAAACCTACTGAACTATCGCCGTTCATATCCTGATTAAATGACAACTCCAAATCCATAATGGAGTCTGTCCATTCACTGGACTCCCAATTAAATACGCCTTTACTGTTTAATGTAAAAATTCCCCAGTTAATCCAAGTTTCGGACTCACCGCCCTCGGGTCCTCCTCTATTCGTATGAGTACTTTGAATAGCGAGTTTGAAACTTCCATCTTCCTGTTTCTCTACAGCAAATGCTTTCTCCTGACCAGAACTCCAAGCGTCATTCCACGAATTATTAAAGGAAGGAGCACCTCCCCACTCATCCATTACAGCAATGAATTCGTTCCCATCTTTTATATATAATGATTCATCATTATCAGAATAAAGTCCCTCTCCCGAAGTGTCGGTATCGATCAAATTAAGAGTATCAGGACTTAAGCCAATACCTCCATCGTCATTAAGGTCCTGATTGAATGTAGTTTCCTGAGATATTATTGTGTTAGTCCAAATCCCTTCGTCCCAATTAAGGATTAAAGATTCCCCATCTTCGGATAACCTAAGAAGATGTATTTCCCAATTAATGTGGGTTTCCAGGTTACCTTCATCATTATACGAAGTATCTTTTTGTCTTATGGCTAATTTGTACGTTCCATCGTTCTCTTTTTCTACGGCGTATACTGTAGACTCATGAGTGTTGCCACGGTATGTATCCTTATGATTAAATGAAGGAGTTCCTCCCCAATTATCTCTAACCATTAAGAAATTTTGAGTATCACCTGAAGCAAAGACATATAATGCATTTCCTTCATCAAGTTTCACGATACTATTTGATTGTGGATCATCAGTCTCAACGTCGATCAGGGTACCATAGTTAAAACCGATAGCTCCATCAGTATTCATATCTTGCCCAAAGACCTCTTCCCATTGAGATATAGCTCCCCAACTCGTTTGATCCCAGTAAATCACTCCTTTGTCCGAAATGGTAACTATTTCCCAATCTAGCTCTGAATGGAGTTGACCATCTTCTTCCGTCCAACTCCTTAAGTGGCTTATCGCAAGTTTATATTCTGTTTTACCGCTCTCTTGATTAGTAATGGCCTCAACTGCAAAAGCTGAGGTTTTCTCTGAGTTTGTTACCACGCCTTCGTCATTTTTATCCTCCCAACTCCAATCAAAACTTGGTGATCCTCCCCATTCTTCAGTAATCGGAATAAAATTTCCGCTTTCGAGTAGAATGTATAATGAGCCGTCGGTATCTTTGTATATGCGAGCACCTGAAGTATCGGTCACGTATTCAACTAACATCTCTACGCTAAGACCAATGCTACCATCCTCATTTAAATCCTGATTAAATAAACCTTCAAAGCTAATGACGGATTGCGTCCAAACTTCCTTGTTCCAATCTAGAACCAATCCCCCTTCTCCATTAGTAGTCAGGGTGTGAATCTGCCAATCCACATGGGTTTCCGTTACGCCACCTTCACCTTCGTTCGCGCCTAAGAGCTGCATGCTGAGTCCACCACTATCTGGGGATCCCCCTTCACCTTCGTTCGCGCTTAAGAGTTTCATGCTGAGTCCACCACTATCTGAGGATCCTCCACCGGATCCATCTCCTTCGTCTCCGAGCCCCGGCAGAGTTACAAATGAGAATTTAGTAACGGCGTGATAAGAGGAATTAATGAAAACGCCATTGCTGGTGGTTGGAACAATAGCCGGATTAATAAAGATGACCTCGCCCGAATAGATGGAATTGGGTTGGAGGAAACTGCTGGGAAGAAGGAAACCTCCACTATCGCCTTTTAAATATCCCCCGTCATCTGATCCGAATTCTTCCTCCGTAGAATTGTTCCAGATATTCACCATGATTTCAGCTTCAACCCCTGCGTTTGAAAAGGGTGTCCAGCTAAGGGTAAAATTATTATTCGGATCGATAGTCTGGGCGTCATCCCAGTTGGTGATTCCTGGAATTACCGGAAAGGAGCCTTCGGGATTTGCAATCGGCCCGTGAGTAGTGGTAATCCCATTTTCAACAACGCGGACCGAGTAGTTTCCTTCCGGGTATGCGGCGTTTAGATCTCCTTCGTTGGCAAAGAATTTTTCCAGCCCAAATTCACCAGGAGCAAATTCTGGGTCACCACCGGATCCTCCACCGTTGTCACCTGGGTTGTTACCACCGGATCCTCCACTGTTGTCACCTGGGTTGTTACCACCGGATCCTCCACCGTTGTCACCACCGGATCCTCCACCTTGGGGATCGGAATTATGATCAAATGCTATCATCGTCTCTTCGCTGAAATCGGGCTTGATCAGCGTGGCCGAGGAGAAGGCTGGCCCAAAAGCTTCCACCATAAAGTTAAATTTTGCGTCACCGAAGGCTGGCAGGGTCGAACTTGTCTGCTCGACTGCAATACCGCGCGATATAAAGATGTCGCTCTCGAATTCTCCACCGTTGTCACCTGGGTTACCACCGGATCCTCCACCGTTGTCACCTGGGTTACCACCGGATCCTCCACCGTTGTCACCTGGGTTACCACCGGATCCTCCACCGTTGTCACCTGGGTTACCACCTGGCCCACCTGGGTCACCTGGGTTACCACCTGGCCCACCTGGGTCACCTGGGTTACCACCGTTGTCACCTGGGCCTCCACCGTTGTCACCCGGGCCTCCACCTGGGTCACCACCGCCACCTGGCCCACCTGGGTCACCCGGACCTCCTTCACCAAAATAAGTGGAAGTATTGGTCATCCTAATGGCTAGCAAATATGTACCGTCCGATTGCTTCTCTACAGCTATAGCTTCCGCCTTGTGGGATCCATCCGACCATTCATTGCTGTGAATAAGGTTAGCAGGATCTCCATATTCATTAATTATACTATATACCTCTTCCCCTTCAACTGCCCATAATAACTTATTGTGCTGATCTTCATTCGTTTTAAGAACTGCTCCGGTAGTATCTGTATCAATTGAAACTAGAGCTCCTACATTAAACCCTGTAACACCATCGCCATCTAAATCTGATCCGAATTGTTCCTCCATAGAAACTGCAGACTCAATCCATTTAACATTATCCCAGGTCAAAACACCTGCTGAATTAATGCTAAATACTTCATAGTTTTCGTTCGTCTCGGTTTGACCTTCCCAATTTCTATAAGTGTCGGTAACCTTTCTTATCAAGAGATATCCCGTTTCACTACTCTCAACAGCAATAATCTCACTCTGGTATGAGCCGTCATCATGACTGTTAGACCACTCCATACGCTCTGGGTCTCCCCATTCATTCGTAATAAGAATGACTTGGTCTCCAGCTTCCCGAGTGTCATCCACAATATAAGTGTTTCCATCGGCATCTTTCTTAGGAAGTACCCCGGATAGGTCAGTTCCTATAGATAACAAAGCTTCTGCATTAAACCCTACGAATTCGTCTCCATTTAAATCTTCACCGAATTGTTCTTCGAGATTAACGACCGAATCAACCCAATTCTGATCCCAGTCCAAAACACCTTCCGCAAAAACATTCTGCTTAAACCATTCGGTTCTATTTTCATTGTAATTATCCGGGTTATCTTCGCCAAAAAATTGCGAACGTTGTATCTCCGATTTAGTTAACATTAAGTATCCTGAAAATTCACCTTGCTCACCCTCACCTACTACTGTAGTAACAGCAACTGGTGCCCTGTTACCGGTTTCGCTATAACCGCTATCTGGGTCACTCCAACTCCAGGATTCACTAAGCCGATCTGGAGCCCTTCCATTTTCGTCAGTAATTTTAACATAATTACCATCTGCCTCTACTATATAATAATAGCCATCCGAATCTGTTTTAAGGAAAGGAGGAACTGTATCTGTGCTTAAGCCTTGAAGAGCATCGACACTGAAACCAATATAATTATCTCCATTGAGATCCTGATTAAAGAATGGTTCCAAATCTACTATATAAATATCCCACTCGGCTTCCCCATCGAAGGTACCTGTTTCAGAAATATTATTTACAATCCAATTGCTCCAGGTATTCCCACTTTGGTCCCCAGAGACCTCGTCTCCTGCTTTTCCGCCTTCATCATTGTCAGTCTTCAGTATCGTCTTTACCTGTTCCTTACTGATCATCTTGTAGCTTCCATCAGGTTGCCTTTCAACAGCATAAGCTTTTTTGGACCATTCTTTGCTAACTAAACCGTAAAGATGATGATCTTCATCCCATGAATAGGTCTCTTCAACGGGAATGGGATCGTCCCACTCATTTTTGATTGGCACAAAAGATTCACCATCGACTCCGTCAATTATGATGTAAGCACCTCCACCAAGATCCTCTGGAGCATAAGCGAGGATGGCATTTGATCCTAATTCGAATGAAACGTCAGTGTCAGCGATAATAAGACTATCAAGTGAAAGTTCTACTAAGTCATTTATCGCAATATAGATTGTAGCTAGGGTTTTGTTTCCCAATGCATCACTAACCTCCACGGCAAATTGGGTATCCCCTGTCCAGCCCTCATTCGGATAAAATTTCCAGTGCCCATCATAGGAAACTTCAGCCCATCCACCACCATCGGATTGCGCAACGATTTCAAAGGCCGATTGATCTGGATCATTTAATATGCCATCATCGTCATTAACCTCGAGATGCCCTGAAATCACGCGGTTTATTAAGCCAACCCCAATTGTAGAACCGGAACCATACGTGACATCAGAAAAATTGCCTCCAGCTGCAAGGACGTTAACTATCCTCATTACTGAGCTCTCATAGTTATTACTATCTTTAACAGTGTAATAAATGACATACTCCCCGGGAGTATCGAAATCCACATTCCCACTTACTTCTATTGAATTAGATATGTCATTTCCTTCACTGTCTACTGCCGTTGCTCCTGGATCCCCTTCGAAGGGAAGTATTTCCCCGACTGTGAATATGTATAGACTCTCTCCATTCAATGTAATTGTAGGAAGCGATGATCCACCTGGGTTACCACCGGATCCTCCACCGTTGTCACCACCGTTGTCACCACCGGATCCTCCACCGTTGTTACCACCGGATCCTCCACCGTTGTCACCTGGGTCACCACCGCCACCATCTTCGGCTACAGATTGAATTTCAGGTGATTCTAAATACGCTGAAATAATCGTGCCTTCTCCCGTTGCTGCAACTCTGTAAAAATAAGCTGTATCTGATGAAACGGTGGTATCGACGTATTGCGTTGTATTAGCGGACTCTGAGGCAATTGAAGTCCATGTAGTCCATCCACCGTTTGATCCACCGTTTGATCCATCTCCAGGTCCCTTGTAGAGTTCTTTTCGTTCGACTCTAAATCCTGTTTCATTTGTTGAGTTATCAGTCCATGAAACTATGATTTTCGCTAGGCCATCATTAGCAACTATAACTCCACTAGGCGCATCAGGGGCTGTTTCACCACCTTCATCACCACCGGAATCCAATGTTAAAGAGAATAACTCAGTTGTGTCCCCCCAATTACCCGCGGAATCTTCATTCCGGAATGTTATCTTAAGCGAGTTCCCATTCTTTAATAATTCCTTCTCCTCAGATCCTGGAACCCATTCATAAAAGTTTTCAGTCAACGGCTCCTGGGCGACTAAATTTGTTGCATTATCGAGTGTAATATAAAAATTTCCTGCGTTATGACCACTCAAGTTGTCGTCTGGAGGAGACCAGTTAATGGTCAAATTCTCTAAATTATCTGGATCTAAATTACTTTGATTTTCTAATTCCTCCGATCCATTTCTAACAACTATATTTGAAGGACTATCCGGAGCGGTAGAATCTAAACCGTAAGAAAAATCTGAGATCCAGGTCCCATTCTCGGGCCTGTTGCGAATTTCCTCCTGAGACTGATTATCAATGGCTTCAGTATAAAACTCATAAATACCTTCGCCTTCAGAAGGATCAAAAAGAATTTCAAGACTTATATTAGATGGATTTGGAGAGTCGGAGACATCCTCATTTATCCACTCTACTGTTTGATCCCAAGTTTCGCCATCAGCAGAGAATCGATAAAATAATTTCACACTTTCAACTCCATTGTCATCGCTAGCAACGACGGGTATTGTCCAAGGAACCGTTCCATGGTTGCCTCCCTTCCAATAAAGGTAATTTGTATAATTCCCTGTATCATTGATTGCATCCGGCCTTGCTGAAGCAAAGCTATTAAACATAGATTCGGGAGTTTCGTCAACCTCATCGACTGCGGTGGCAACAGAACCGACTTTCAAAATACCCCACACATCGAAACTCGGCAGTGTAAATTCTAACCTCCCATTATTTTCATTAAAACTGAGAATTTGAGTATCCTCAAAGGGAGTTCGCCAGGTCAAAGTAACGTTAGTGGAGTCGAAGCCTGAAGGGATAGCTATGGAGCCACTCGAATCATCTGTGCTGTTGAATGACTGGTTATCCACGTCATCAGTCATGTTTATATCCCGATTAATAAAGTGATAGACCAGCGAACCGTCTGACTCGTCCTTATAACGATGAATGTGAACAGTTCGCGGCAAGCCTAAGTCGAGATCCCAGGTGAATGAGTCATCAACTTTCGATGACCAATTATCTTTCAGGGTATTGAGACTGACTAAGTTATCTGGAGATAGGGTCCAGTTGTTATAGTTTTCAAGTGCACTCTGTTGATTGAAGGTGGCTAAATTATTATTAAACGCCTCCCCAATATTGACGGCCCCAAAGGATATAATATAACCCGAACCAGAAGCTGTAGGATCGCTATCATTTTCAAAGTAGTCATCTAGGGAACGATTATCTGATACATCTTCGCCGTTTTCGTTCTGAGTAGCTATATCGCCGAAACCAATTAAGATGCCCCCATTATTAACATAATCCTCTATTGTAGCCACTTGTGTGTCAGACAACATCCTAACATTCGGAAGAATTAAGGCTTTGTAATTTGAAATTTCAATAAGTGATGAATCTCCAAGAGGGTCAGAACCGTTACCTAGGTCCCGCTGATTTAGGGCAGGATCACCAACGAAAATCACATCATGGGGGATTTGTTCTTCAGAAAGCAGTGCCATAATTCCCTTAAAGCCGTTCGTAAAATCATCCTCATCGGACCTATCTAAAGCTTCATTATATATTACTCCAACCTCACCGGATCGGCTTAAATTAAATAAGTCGATATTCTGCCTGGCAAATTCCACAAAACGGGAAAGCCCGTTATTAACGGGATTCTCTTCTTCGATAAAGTATGACTTCCAACCAGCTGGAACCTGGTAAAGACCTCCCGCAGCAAGAGTTTCAGCTAACCATAGCCTACTCAATTCGGTGGCATGGTAATTCCCCCAAGGATCGTTTGTGCCATTGAGCGAACCCGTATTAGCTGGGAAGCCCCATGACCAGAACCGCTTATTAAAGTTTAATGCTGTCTTATAGAGGTAGTCATAATTATGGTATGGGTACCCAACAGAATCTAGAAAAGTCTCAGATATAGCAAAATCGAAGATATCTATAAGGTCCCAGTTTCTATGACCGCTAGAGGATGCTCTATTTGCTCCCACAAAAACATCTACTCCTATACCTGCAGCATACCCTTTTATCTCACTCACCCAAGATGCAAAGAAATCCCGCTCTACCTTTGTAACAAATAAACTCCACGCTTCCCAGATTTCAGAATTCGTCGGGGGATTATCTCTGACTGAACCAGATCCTTCACCCCATGTGCTATTTGTGTAAGCACCGCCATCTGCTGATTTTAAATAATCAGCAAGGTTGAATGATGTCACATCAGCTGCATTAATACCCATAGAAGATAGCTCTTGGGATGAATATTCAGTCTCAAGCCATGATGAAAACTCTGACATTGTGAGCTGATCAAAGCTGAGAGTTTCCAAGTGTTGGGCAGCACCATCAAAAGTAAAATAAACTACGCCAGCATCTACAGCTTTAATGCCAGCAAGTATTAAGTAATCGAGGTATGCTTGACTGGTAAATGGGTATCCTGCATGGCGATTCCCATCAAGATCCATAGATTTTGCCTCATCTCCTAAGGAGTCTTGGATATTCTCGTGCGCATTAGGAAGTCCGTAGTATTCGCTATAAGATATCCCTTGACTAGCCCAATTAGCGATTTCTTCTACTATCTGATTTGTACGCGAAGTCCCAAGAGGCGGCGTTTCTCGATACCACTCAGCGAGTATATCAGAGGAAAATGTATCGAAATGATCGAGGATGACATTGGGCTTAGCCCCGTTGCTATATATAGGTCTTGGACCAATAATAGTCAAAGAGTTGTTCGGATGGCCCACCTCTTGGGCGACAGAAACATTACCACTCAAGCTTATAAAAGCTACTAATGAAATTGTAAGAAATAGATTGTTTTTCATACTTATTTATCAAGGAAATTTTTTGTTTCTCTTATTTTTTGAGCGAAATTAATTAAACTAACATAAGCGGCGATATAAGGGTCGATCACAATCAATAGGTCAACAAAAACTTACTTTACTGTGCGCTAAAACTGATCGGACCCCACACTTCGTACCAAGTCAAATGAGACTCTTTGTTTAGCTTGTTGCCAGTATTTGGCAAACATATCTGGGGAAATGATCGAGTTACCCAAACTGGGCCATGTGATTGGTTAAGGTTGTTGGTAGAGTCTGGCGTTGGAGAAGCAATACTGACCAAGCGGACAGATGGGTGGCCAGCGGACTGTACCTATCCGAAAAGACATTCCATCGAATACCTGGCTGC
>Ga0209403_10004672_pt1 | contig 14753 bp, 10 predicted proteins | sample ArcticOcean_MG_C_8_FD_187440 | JGI IMG/M metagenome (GOLD analysis project Ga0209403, IMG submission 187440) | Marine microbial communities from western Arctic Ocean - ArcticOcean_MG_CB11_86 (SPAdes) (version 2) | ecosystem: Environmental > Aquatic > Marine > Oceanic | place: Arctic Ocean... | reverse complement strand
CATCTGGTGGACGAGGGCTTGCTCACCAAGGAAAAAATGGAGGGATCCCGGCGTTACGAGTACTGCCCGACGCAAAAGTGCCGGGATTTGCTGGGAGTGCTGGTGATGTTTTCGGAATGGGGCGAGCAGTGGTGCCCGGACCCAGACGGTCCCTTGGTGGAGATCCGTCATGCGGACAGTGGGCAAGCCGTTGGGATGCGCCCGCTGCTGCTGGACGAGCGTCGGGAAGTGAGTCCGGCTGAGGTTGAACTGATCCAACTCCGTGAAAACGATGACTGATCTGACCACCACAACCCAACGCATTGCCGGAGGCTGGAGCGATCTCCAAGAGAAACGACGCATGGTCGTCAAACTCGGCGGCAAACAGGTTGCGTTGTTCCTCAATCGCCGTGGAACGGTGTACGCCTGTGCCAACCGCTGTCCACACGAGGGGTATCCGCTGGTGGAGGGCAGTCTGGACGATGAGTGCATCCTCACATGCAACTGGCACAACTGGAAGTTCGACCTCGACTCCGGCGCAACGCTGGTGGGCGGCGACACCTTGCGACGCTATCCCGTCAAGGTGGACGGCAACGATCTCGTGCTGGATTTGTCCGACCCACCTCCGGAAGTGTTGATCGAAAAGGCGCTCACAAATTTGCAGGAAAGCTTTCCCCGCCATGAGTACGACCGCATGGCACGAGAAATCGCCCGCTTGCAGCAGGCCGGGGGCGATCCGTTGGAGGCGTTGCGGCAGGCGGTTTGGTGGACGCACGACCACATGGAATTTGGGATGACGCACGCCTACGCAGTGGCTCCGGACTGGCTGGAACTGCGCCAGCACCACGCCAAGGGCGATGCCGGGCTGGAACTCGTTGGACTCGTCGAACCCGTCGCGCACATGGCGTGGGACACGCAGCGGGAGCCGACCTATCCCTATGCCAATCACACCCTTCCGTTTGCTCCGGAAGCCTTGGCACAAGCCCTTGAAAACGAAGACGAGGACACAGCAATCGCCCTCATTCGGGGAGGTTTGCAGCAAGAGCTGCGGTTTCCTGATTTTGAAGAAACCCTGACTCGTGCTGCGCTGTCGCATTATCAGGATTTTGGGCATTCCCTGATTTACGTCCGCAAGGTGGGGCAACTGCTGGAGTGGCTGGGCGACGACGTGCTGGAACCGCTGCTGCTGTCGCTGATTCGCTCCCTCACCTACGCTTCACGGGAAGATTTGATTCCGGAATTTCGCAACTACCGCCCCACCTTGGAGACGTGGGACGGTCAAGGATCGCAAGCCATTACCTCAGAAGATTTGACGGGGCTTTCGGTCAAGCAGGCACTGGAGCGGGTGCGGCCATCTTCCGCCGATCCGGAAGCCGCCTTCCATGCCCTGCTCGGTGCCTTGGCGTGGAACATGGCGCATTTCGACCTCGCCATCCAGAACCACACCGACCGCTCGATTTCCCACAACCACAGTTGGCTCGGCTTCACCCACGGGCTGACCTTTGCCAACGCCGTGCGGGCGCAATGCTCGAAGTATCCCGACCTCTGGCCACAGGGGCTGCTGCAACTGGCCTGCTTCTTGGGAAGGCACACCCGCTATGTTGATCCGGAACTCGACCTCTCAGAGTGGCGGGTCGAAAACCCGGCTGCCTTTTTTCAGCAAGAGTTCGTCCACCTCTTCGATCACGAACAGTCCGAGTACATTGTCGCCTGCCATTTCGTGAAAACCCTCACGGCGGCACACGAGGAATTCCGGATATTCCCGGAAGCCCCGTGGGTGCCAATGCTGCTGACCGCGATGAACCGCTTCCTGCACTCCCCCTTCAAGGGCAAGCACGTCCTGCGCACCGCCCGCCAATCGCTGAGCATGGCCGTGGCGGGAGATTGACTCACTTTCAAAAACGTCTCAGTTCGGTGTCGGTCTGCTTGGGTGAACTGCGTTCAGTGATGAGATGAGATTTTTCAAGATGAGTTGTCTTTCCCATCCCGCCAGTGTCGCGTGCGCAGGTATTTCGGAAAGAGGTGGGGTTTGTAGATGGATGTGCCCAAGAGCATCCGGGCGCACTCTTGAATACCCTCGATGATGGAGGGATGGGGATGAATCAGTTCTGCGAGTTCCCGAATCCCACGCTTCATGGAGATCAACAGGGACACCGCCTGAATTGCAGTGGAAGCGTGTTCTCCCAAGGCCCGCATTCCGAGGATGCGCATTTCCTCATCGTCGCTGACCAGAATCTTGAAGAAACCCTGCGTCTTGCGCATGGCAATGGCGCGGGGCACACAGCGGAAATCGAAGCTCGCCGAGCGGTAGGCGATTCCGGTTTTTTGGGCCTGCTGCTCGTTTATGCCCACTCCGGCGACCTCCGGATCGAGGAACATGATCGTGGAGATGTTTTCGTAGATGAGCGGATGATCCGGCTGCCCAAAGATGCGCTCGACGGCATAACGTCCTTCCAACTCTCCGACGTTGACGAGTGCGATGTCGGCGGTGATGTCGCCCACGGCGTAGATGTTGGGAATGCTCGTCTGCGTTTGCTGGTCATCAATCGCCCCGCCGCGATCCAGAGCCACTCCGAGTTCCCGGATACCCGTGTTCTCGATGTTCGGCACCCGCCCAATCGAGATCAGCGCTTTCTCAGCCTCGAACTCCTCGGTGGTGCCGTCCGCGTGGGAAAGCTTGTATGCCACCCGCCCCGCCACAATGTCCATTTCTGCAAGGCGGGCGTTGCGGTGGATGACGACACCCTTGGCGATCATGTTCTGCTCAATCACTGCGGAAAGCTCTGCGTCCTCAAAGGGGAGAATATGGTCGTCCTTGGCGATGAGATGCACGCGGGTTTTACCGAAGTTGGAGAAGATCGTCGCGAATTCGCAACCGATCACCCCGGCTCCAACAATGACCAACGATTCCGGAAAATCACGCAGCGAGCCGATGCCATCGCTGGTGAGGATGATGTGTTCGTCAATGGGCACATTGGGCAGCTTGCGGGGGCGGCTGCCTGTAGCGATGATCGTGTGGTCCGCCTGCATGGTGAAAGGGTCGAAATCGCCGCGCACCTCAATTTCCGTGGGACTGGCCAAGCATCCGGAACCGCGCACAAACTTAAAACGCTCTTTCTGTTCGACCTCAACCAACCGGAGGTGTTCCTCCATTTGCGCGGAACGCTCGAACACGGCTTCGTCGGTTTCCTTCAGCACACTGCCGAAGCGGACTTCCGGAAGCACCTCGCGATACGCCGCAAACCGTGTACGGATTTGCGCAATTTCTTTCGAGAGCTCCCAGAAAGTTTTGGAGGACAACGCACCATTGTAAAGGCCCGCGCCGCCGATGCGGTTGGATTCCAACAACAACACCGAGCGGCCAAAATCCACCGCCCGCATTGCAGCTGCGTAACCCGCAGGCCCGCCGCCGATCACACAAAGGTCGTAGTGTTCCATTGAGCTACAGAATGCTAGTGGCTGGTGATTGAAAGGAAAATCAGTCCGTCAGATTTGGCTGCTACGCTCATTGATTTCGTGATTGAGGATGCGGTCATTGTCGGAGTAATCCACCGGCAGTTCGATGACATGCACCCCGTGTGAGGAGTGGCATTCCTCCAGTAGCGGGGCGAACTCATCCGTACTCTTGACGCGGTAGCCCTTGGCTCCGTAGGATTCGGCGTACTTGACAAAATCCGGATTGCCGAACTGGAGTCCGAAATCCGGAAAATTCATGTTCGCCTGCTTCCAGCGGATCATGCCATAGGAATCATCCTGCAGGATGAGGACGACGACGTGCATGTTGCGGCGCACGGCGGTTTCGAGTTCCTGCGAGTTCATCATGAAGCCACCATCCCCGCAGATCGCCATCACGCGGCGATCCGGATGGACGAGGTGGGCTCCCATCGCCGAGGGCAGTCCGGCTCCCATTGTCGCAAGGGCGTTGTCGAGCAGCACCGTGTTTTGCTCATGCGCTCGGTAGTTGCGGGCGAACCAGATTTTGTAAACCCCGTTGTCGAGGCAGATGATGCCGTTGGAGGTCATCACCTTGCGGACATCGGCAACCACCCGCTGCGGTTTCATGGGAAAAGACAGATCATCAGCGCCTTCCAGCAGGTGCACGTCCATCGCCGTTTTGGCCTTCTGGAAGTAACGGAAGTCCCAGTGCGACTGCGGCACCACGCGCTCCTCAAGCTGCCAGATCGCGTTGGCGATGTCACCAACCACCTCGTGCTGGGGGAAGTACACCGGATCAACCTCTGCACCATAGAAGTTGACATGAATCACCGTGACTCCATCGGGTTCCATGAAGAAGGGTGGTTTTTCGATGTCATCGTGCCCAACGTTGATGATCAAGTCCGCATGAGCCACCGCACGATGCACGAAATCCCCAGTGGAGACCGCAGCATTGCCAAGAAACAGCGAATCGCGCTCGTCTAGCACCCCCTTGCCCATCTGGGTGCTGATGAAGGGAATCTGCGTCTTGTCCACAAACTGCCGGAGTGCTTTGCAGGTGAGCTTGCGGTTTGCCCCCGCGCCGATGCAGAGCAGTGGATGCTTGGCTTGCTCGATCAGTTGGATTGCTTGCGCTACTGCCTTTTCCTCCGCGATCGGACGCCGCGCCTGCGTTGGCGGCAAGACTGGCATCTCGGTCATTTCGGCGGCAATGTCTTCCGGCAACTCAAGGTGCGCTGCGCCCGGGCGTTCCTCCTGCATGATCCGGAAGGCTTCACGGATGCGGGCAGGGATGTTGTTGCCGCTCACAATTTGGTGGGTGAATTTGGTGAGGGGCCGCATCATTTCAACGATGTCGAGAATCTGGAACTTGCCCTGCTTGCTGTGAGTGATGGGCTTCTGTCCGGTGATGAGCAGCAACGGAAAACCTGCGAGTTGACCATAGGCCGCTGGAGTGACGAGGTTCGTTGCGCCCGGACCGAGGGTGGACAGCGCCACGCCGGGCCGACCCGTCAGTCGCCCGTAAGTTGCGGCCATGAACCCGGCCCCTTGCTCGTGCCGTGTGAGGACCAGTTCAATCGAGGAACCCCGCAGAGAGTTGAGCAGGTCAAGGTTCTCCTCGCCGGGAATGCCAAAGATGTGCTTCACGCCTTCAGCTTCAAGGCACTTTACCATCAGGTCAGATGCTTTCATGGACAGACTCGTCATTTGGGTTTCATTCAAACAAACTTGGCAAGTATTCTGTGTACCGTGATTTGTTGCAAGCCGGAACTATTCGCAATGCCTTGTGTTTTTTGGGCCAATAGGGAGAATTTGGTAACAGCATTTTAAGACAAATGAACGATTCTTCTACCAAGGTCATCAACCTCGCCGAACGTCGGGCGCAACGGGAGCGGCAAGCGGCAAGCGTTCCCATTCCCGGATGGCTGGTCTGGCTGCACTGTCCCAAATGCGAAACGACGGAATACACCGAAATCCTCATGTCCGAGGGTCGCAACCACAAATGCGGCACACTCGTGGAGGAAAAGGAGGTGCCGATCGACGTGCGGGCAGAGTACACCATTTCGCTCCGGAATCTGGAAATTCTTGACAATCTGCTGGAATCGCAAACCCCTTCGCGACTGCTGGGTCGCTTTCTGAAAACCTCGCGGGATGCACTTGAGCAACTGCGGGCCGTTGAAGAGGAATATCAGCGACGCATGCTCATCATTGCGGGAACGAACGAAGTGATGCCCTATCCGGAGAACTGGACGCCGGAAACCGCAGGCATGGAAGTGGAGGTGCTCCAACCGCCTGGATTGATGCTCACGGAGGCCCGGCAACCGCAGCTCCACCTTTCCCCTCCGGACCAGACGGCATGAGCCTCCCTGCCGCTCTGGAGCGCTTGGTTCAGGAGTTCGTGCGGCTTCCCGGAATTGGTAGGAAGACCGCACAGCGCCTCGCCTTTGGAGTGCTGCGCTACTCCTCGGAAGAGGCCCAAAACCTCGCGGAGTCCGTCTTGGCGGTCAAGACCGAAGTGCGCTACTGCTCCCGTTGTTTTGGCTTCACCGACATAGACCCTTGCCACATTTGCGAAGATCCGGCACGGGATCACCAACAGGTCTGCGTGGTGGAGCAACCCAACAACATTTTCGCCATTGAGAAAAGTGGGGTGTACCAAGGTGTGTATCACGTTTTAATGGGAACGATCTCCCCGCTCGACGGCGTGGGTCCGGAACAACTCAAGATTGCTCCGCTACGGGAGCGCGTGCGGCACGATGTCGTGCAGGAGCTGATTTTGGCGACAAACCCGACCGTTCATGGTGAGGCGACTGCGCTGTTTCTTCAGCGTGAATTCAACGAAACGGTTCCCAAGCTCACCCGACTGGCTCGTGGACTTCCGGCGGGCAGCGACCTTGAGTATGTGGACGATGTAACGCTCTATGAGGCGTTTTCCGGACGACAGAGTTTTTGATATGAGATTCCGCTTTTGGTTCATCACACTTGGCTTGGGGTTGCTAACCTTGCTTGTATGCCCGTCGCTCCCCAGTGCCGATGAGGATGGCTGTGTGGGGCGTTGTGTCCGTCGGCATGCGGGTTTTCAATTTCCGGGATGCAGCCAAGTCGGCCTCTTTCTTCAGGGGGAGCGTTGCTACGAGGTGTACAACGAGTGCCTGCAAACCTGTGGTGAGTCCCTCTACGGCTCTCCTCGCGTTTACCTTCCCAGTGCATTCCAACTTGGCAACCGCTGGCGGCAGATGCAGGTCTGCAACTCGTCTGTGGAGCGCGTTCCGATGGAGACGGTTCCGGGTGACACTGTGATTGACCCGGCGCTTAGCGGACGTTGCGAGTGTCTCGACGGCCCCATGTTCGAGGCCGCATGCGGTCATGCCGAAACCTCCTGTGACCAAGTTTGCTCTGGACGTGCCAGCTTTTAATTCCAACCCCGACAAGATGACTGTCTTCGACACCTGCCGGGAGCGTGGCTTCTTTCAGCAAGCCACCCATCCCGAAGAGCTCCAAACCGCTGCCAGCGCCGGTCGTCTCTGCGCCTATATCGGTTTTGACCCCACCGCGTCGTCGCTGCATGTGGGGCATTTGATTCCGCTGATGGGACTTGCGCACCTGCAACGCGCCGGGCATCGTATTATCGCGCTGATGGGTGGTGGCACCGCCATGATCGGGGATCCCAGTGGTAAGACCGAAATTCGGAAAATGCTCTCGGTCGCCCAACTCGACGAGAACATTCAGGGTCTCAAGCCGCAGATGGAACGCTTCTTCGACTTCTCCGGAGACTCCCTGTTGCTCAACAATGCGGAATGGCTGCGGACGCTCAACTACATTGATTTTCTGCGGGACATCGGACGGCACTTTTCGGTCAACCGCATGCTCTCGTTTGAGACCTACAAGGCTCGGCTTGAACACGGACTCTCTTTCCTTGAGTTCAATTACCAACTGCTGCAAGCCTACGATTTTCTGGAACTGAACCGTCGTCACGACTGTGTGCTACAAATGGGCGGAGACGATCAGTGGGCGAACATCATCTCCGGAGTGGACCTCATCCGGCGCGTGGAGCAAAAGCCTGCCTTTGGCTGGACCTACCCGTTGCTCACGACGGCCTCCGGAAAGAAGATGGGTAAGACCGAAAAAGGCGCGGTGTGGCTTGATCCGGGGCGGACCTCCCCCTACGAGTACTACCAGTACTGGGTGAATTCGGAAGACGCCGATGTCGAACGTTTCCTCGCACTTTTTACCTTTTTGTCGATGGAGGAAGTCCGGGAGTTGGGACGGCTGCAAGGTGCGGAAATCCGGGAGGCAAAACGGCGGCTCGCCTTTGAAACGACAAGACTTGCGCACGGGGAATCCGAGGCAGTCAAGGCGCAGCAAGCGGCCCAAACACTCTTCGGAGGCGGAGGAGAATTACAGGATGTGCCGACCACGGTGGTTTCCGAAGCCCAACTCCGTGAGGGCATCGGCCTTTTGGACGGCTTCCGGATGACCGGCCTCTGCAAGTCAAACGGAGAGGCGCGGCGCATGCTAGGGCAGGGCGGGCTTTACATCCACAACGAAGCTGTGAATGATCCGGGCATGACCTTTGGTTTTGACGATTTACGCGACGGGGCGATTCTGCTGCGAGCCGGGAAGAAACGCTTCCACCGCATCACCCTCGGCTAACCCCACCTCTCTCGCTTCCCAAAGTCATCCACCTCCCACCTGTAGCCGGGAGTTGGCCGCATCCTGTACATCGGAAAGCTGCTGCACCAAGTGTTGTGCAAGGTGGGCAGCGGTGTGGGGATGCTCCTTGACGAGTTTAAAAAACTCACGTGCCCGGAACCGCAGCACTTCCACTTCTGCGGCAGAAACGGAAACCATGACCGGGGCCACGCCTGAAGGGAGCAGCGCACCGTCGCCCACAAATTCCAGCGGGCCACGTTCTGCTAAAACTGCAGGGGCTGCCGGGTTGGCAGACTGTACCTGCATCCGTCCAGAAAGCACCAATCCCAAGCCCTTGTTCGGATTTTTAAAATCAAACAGCGGCCTTCCCACTGCCAGGGTCGTGTGGTGACCGTAGTGCTTGAGTACCTTCAGATGCTTCTGGTTGATCTCACCCACCGTCTTTTCAACAGCGATGGCTACCTGTCCTTGTGAGCGATTCTGTTTAATCAAGCGCGCATAGGTGCCGTTCAGATTCAGGGCTAAAGTCCGAGCAAGATTGAGGAAGAGTAAAGCGGCGATTTCGGGAAAACGTTGTTGCAATTTGACGAGACCTTCCCAGTTGATCACAAGCAGCTTGGTGGGACCAACGGCGGCGGCAGAGGCGCTGCGCGGCGTGTTCCGAAACAAAGCCATCTCGCCCAGCGACGTGCCGGTTTCCAAGATTGCCAGCGTGGTCTCACCCTGCTTTCCTTCCAAATACACCCGCACCGAGCCGTTGAGGATCACAAACAATTCGCTTCCGGCGTCGCCTTGTCGGAAGAGCGGATCCCCGTCCTGCATTTCCTGAGTGAAGGCCATCAGGGTGGCGAGCTTGGCCTCGTGGACGTTCATGCCTCGGAAAATGCCAATCCGGTTGAGCAGGCTGTGGTCGATCCGGAGTCCAAGATAATCCCACACGGTGATCAGACCGGTTTCCATCACCACCGCAGGCAGAAAACTGAGGTCGATGAACAAACACGCCAACAACGTGAGAGCCGTTAGCACTCCGAAGAGTGCCTGCGCCTGCATTCCGGAGAAGCCGAGCAGAATGAAGCCGAAGAAGAGGGTGATAGTTGAAGCGACCATCGGTTGTCCCACCTGACGAATCGTGTGCAGCGAAGCCGCCCGTTTGTCCCGGAGTTTGTTGGCGGCGGTGCTGTAGTGACTGAGGAAGTGGATGTCGTCATCCACTCCGATACCGAGTGCGATGGCCGCAATCACAGAGATGGTCACGCCAATGGAAATTCCCGCCCAGCCCAAGCCTCCGAAAAACAACAGCACCGCAACCAAGTTGGGGAAGAGGGCAATCAGGCCCATCTTCCACGAGAGGAACATCAGCGAAAGCAGAGTGAAGACAATCGCCAGCGCGATGAGGACACTTTGCACCTGTCCCTTGGCGATGTTGTTTGCCGATTCGCTGGCCAGCACGCCGCTGCCGGTGAACTGGAAGCGCAGGTGCGGGACGAACTCCGGAATTTTTTGCTCCAGCCGCTCGGTCAGCGACAGGAAGGCCGACGATCCCGAAACCCGCATCCGAATCGTGATTTGCAGCATCTTGCCGTCATCACTCAGAAACGCCAACCCACTACGCTCCTTGAGGATCGTGAAGAAACGCTCGACTTCCTCATCCGTCAACTTCGACAATCCCTGCCGCGTTTGCTCCAGATACGGAACCGGAGAATACACCTTGTCCACCTGCACCCCCGACAAGTCCGCGAGTCCGGCGTTGCCATCCGTGTTTTCCAGCCAGTGCTGCAATGATCGCAGGCCCCAGATGGTTTGGGCGGTTTGCAATCCCGGCGCGTCCGGACGCTCCAATTGCTCGAACACGATCCTCAACGTGTCGGTCCCGGCAAGAGCAGTTTGCACCAGATCAAGGTCTTGGTTCGCGGGGTGTTCCTGAGGCAGCGAGTTCGAACTACTGTCCACTTGAAGATTGGGAAAGCCCAAGACTGCGAATCCCGCAACCACAACCCATGCGATAATCACCTGCTTGGAGCGTTTCTGCAGCATTCCCGCCAGCTTGTTCATTCCGGAACTGATCCAGTCCTGTGTTCCCGCGCCCAAATCAAGAGCAGGCAATGGGAGGTAGTGCAACAACGCGGGAGCAAAGGTCAGGGTCAGGAAGTTGATTGCAAAAATGCCCACCGAGGAGTACACACCCAACTGCTGAATCGCTGGAATCGGACTGATCGTCAAAGCCGCAAATCCAGCAACCGTGGTCAGCGCGGTAACACTCACCGGAACCACGGAGTGGCTCACCGTGCCTTGGATTTGTTCGTGAAGATTTTCCTCGATCGCGGCCTGTGACTGGGCGGCGAAACTCGTTCGCGTGAGCCGGAACTGGTGGAGCAGCTTGATGACGTAGCCGTTGCCCACACAGATGAGGATCGGGGCACATGCGAGCGTGACAAGGTTGAGGACATCCCCCAGCAGCGCCATCGCTCCGGCGGTCCACACCAATCCTAGCACCACGGTGCTTGCCGGAATGATCACGCCTTTGACGTTTCGGAACGCAAGAAACAACAGGATGAGCATCAAGGACAAACTCAACGGCAGAATCAACCGCAAATCTTCACGCATCAATCCTGAGGCTTCGTAAACCATCCGCGATGGCCCTGCATAAGCAATCCGGACCGAACGGTTCCCTTGCCGGGTTGCAAAGCTTCTGGGCGTGTGGAGGACCTTCGCCAAGCCGTCCTGCACCAAAGTTGACTCCGCCCGCACTTCTGGAGGAAAATTCAGCACAAGCGCGGCGGTTCTGCCATCCAGAGAGAGCAAGTCTCGCAGGAGCAGGGGATCATTCGTGATGTTGCCAACGGCTTCATTGACCTCACGGTCGGCGACGCTGCGGAGCGATTTCGGTGTTTGTTCCGCCGCATCCTCGTCACAGAGCCATTCCGTGGATCCTCCTTGAGTTGATGTGATGTCGGAGGAATCGGCAGCTTGCAGCAGCGGAGTCCCGGAGTCGTCAACGGCAATGTCTTCCTCCAGTCCGAGTTCCAACTGCTCGGCTTCCAAGCTTGCAGGCAAGTCGTTGAGTTCTTCCTCCAGCGAGTGTTCCAACTCGGATTCGATTCCGGCATCACCCGGCACGACACTGCTGGCTTGTTCAAGGCAGCTCAACTCTTGATGGTAGCGCTCCAGCACGGACACGCAGATTGACCCCAGCGTTTCCTGATGGAAGTGGGTTTTTCCAGAGCATGATCCCTGTAGCTTGGGTGCGTTCAGCAGTGATGTGATCCGGAGATTTCCGGGGATGGTTGTGGTGAGTTCTTGCTCCAGCGTTGCGATGATTTCAAAAAAACTCGTGTCCAGAATCCGACGATCCGTGTACTCCACCGCCACCACCAGCACTTCGTCCCGGCCAAAGGCCGCCTGCGCCCGCAACATGTCCTGATAGGCTTGGGAATTTTGGGCAATGAACGGTTCCACCGAACTGTCGAGCCGTAGTTCGGAACGCTCGGCGTCCCAGAAATGACCTAAGGCCTGCCACGCTACCACTCCGGTGCCCAAGAGGATGGCGATCAGCAACAGCAGCGGGGAATGGTTGAGACGGAGGAAAGCTCGGGTGAGCATGGAGTCTGAAGGTTCAGTCGGTTTTGAACTTCTCGGTATAAACCACGAACACTTGGGTCGAGGAAACCGGACTGCCCAACATTTTTTGCGTATCGGTGTCCAAGCGTACCAGCCGCATGGACCACTGGTTGTTCGCCTTCACACGATCCCAAGTGAGTTGGGCGATCAACGCCCGCTGTGAGAACGGCCAAGTCGTGTAACCCACTAAGGCCACCCTCAAGTCGTCGGTGGGTTCCAGCACACCAATTCCGGTCAACTGCCAGCGCTCCACGTTCCGGGCTCGGTTGACGAGGCTGGATTCGTTTTCGTAGAGGATGAGGTGAGAGTTCGCGGGCACGTTGGAGAAGTGTCGCTGGGACAGCACGACGATTCCGTATCCGTAAGCGGTGGAGGTTTCCAGCGAGGTCGCCCAAGCTCGATAAGGCGCCCGGACGGTGGAGAAGTTCAGTTTGCTGGAAGTGGGTGCTTCGTAGGAGTAGGCGTTCTTCTGGTCAAAAAGGCCGAGGTCTAGTTTCCAAACGTAATTCTGCCAAGTTGCATCAAGTTCAAGGGTCAGAAAATTGGTCCGGGATTCGCGCTCGACATAGTTGCCCAAAAGGTTTTCAAACGCCTTGCGCTTGGCATTGATGGAGGCGTTGTCAGAACGCTCATAGTTGAAGGAGACAGCAGTGTCGCTGTCAAACCAGTGGAAAAAACCGACCCTCGCGTCAAGGATGTCTCCGGACCACTGGTACTGCAATCCGAGGTAGTCCCGCAGGATGGAGCCGCCCTCCGATTTTTTCCCGGATTCCTCCTGCTCGATGCCCTCACGGAATTCGGTGAACTCCATGCCGACCGTCTGTTGGCGGATTGGAACCGCGTAGGCCGTGAAGGTGTGGGGCCCCCGGAAGTAGTTGTATTTGAGGGCGGGCAGCGCGGTTTTCGTTGCTTCCGGATCGCCAAGGTAAAATGCCATGAGGCTACCCAAGTGCAGGACATCGATGGTGCGGTCAATGTCCACTTTACCCAAACTGAAGAGTTGGGTGCCGTAGCGGAGTTGGTGGGAGCCGGTGCGGTAGTTCGACCAGATTTCCCGCACGGTCAGCAGCAGGTCGTAGAAACGCTGCTGGTTGATCTCGTAGTGCTGGGTGAAGCTGACGGCAAGCCGGAAGTAATTGTAGAGATTCGGCGAGGTACGGATGCGCACACTTTGCTCATACTTCGTGTTGAGCCGGAGTTCCTGAAACTTGTTGAGGCTGGGGTCGATCAGGTACAACCCCTTGATTTCGCTGAATCCTGCCTGCGTGGTGATCGAGTGCGTGAAATCCACTTCGGTGAGGAAGGGTTCAACTTCTTCAACTTCGGTTTCGTTGTCTCCAGAGAGTTCCTCCAGAGAGCCAACCAGCACTTCCACACTCTCAGCCACCAACCCTTTTTCATCAGCAACGATGGCTCCTTCTCCATCTTCGGCAAAAGGGTCGTCCTCCAAACCCAACCCAGTCCCATCTTCCTCGATGATCACCGCCCCGGATTCGGAGTCCTCCGCAAAGGGATCTTCCTCCAAACCCAATCCGTCCTCACCCCCTTCGGCAAGCGGGTCTTCCTCCAAACCCAATCCGTCCTCACCCTCTTCGGCAAGCGGGTCTTCTTCCAAACCCAATCTGTCCTCACCCTCTTCGGCGAAAGGGTCTTCCTCCAGAACTTCCTCTGGGGATTTGACCACCTCCTCGGAATCCGTCAGCTCTGGCTCCAGCTCATCTTCAGCAGTCGGCTCCTCCAACAAGTCATCTTCCTCAAATAGTGCTACGGATTCTGGCAAGTTTTCCAGAGTGACCTGTTCACCCGTGACCAGTTGCTGGCGTTTCAACGCCTCCTGGATTTCTTGCTCACTTAATTCGGGAAAACGACTCTTGATTTCTTCGATCAGGTTTTGAGAAATGTTGGAATTTGTAACCGGTGATGGGCTTTGGGCAAGGCTGCCAAACGCCAAAAAACACCCCAACGCGAGGAAAATTCCGCAACGAGCAGCCTTGTTTGGGAAAGAGGAAGTGAGTCGCATCAGTTGGTGGCGAACAACGAGTCCAAACTCACGGTGCGCAGAGCGGGGTCTTTCTTGGGATTCAGGTAGAGTTGCGGACGACCCTTGCTGCGAGGAATATGGAGGAGGGTTTCAAAGAGGTAGGCTTTTTCGCGCCCCTTGGTGGTGCGGACGCGCATCACGGTGGAAAACCACTGACCCTTGACCTTCACATAGTATTTTGGGAAAAAACGGTAAACCTTGCGCAGCACACCTTTGTTGAAGAAGTTCACGGTGATGGGCACCTCCTTCTGCTTGTCATAGTAACTGAGGATGCGGTCATAGGGCTTGGCGCTCCGGAGACTTTCAATCATCAGAAAGCCCTGCTTGTTCTTGAGCGGCTGGCATTTTGCTGAGGAGATGTCTTTTTTGAGCAGGTTGAAATCGGAGGTGTCGATGTTGGTTCCAGGCCAAGTGCTTGAATCGCTGGCCGTGAAACTCCGGCAGCTTTCGTTGCTTCCGGAACGGCAGGAGGAGCAGAGGAAGCGTCGCTGACCCCGCCGCACCAGACAGCCGGGCGCGTGATCTCCCTTCACAAAATAGAGCCGGGCGTTCTTGCCACTGCGCACCAAGTGGATGGTTTCCGCAAAGGATTTCCGGAGCTTCTTCGATTTGCAGGCCTTGCCCTCGCACGGACTGACTTCAAACTTTGCACTGACTTTTGCCCGCAGCAACGGGTTCGAGTCCATAGCTTTGGTGAGGAACTGTTGGATCTTGGCCTTGGAATCGAGATCCTTGCACTCGACGGCCCACAAGGGTGTGGTCAATCCCAGCAAGAACACGACAGCGCAGGTGATGTGTCTCATGATCATGGATGGCGGAAAGTGATGCAGATGACCCTCCTAAGCAAGGGTTGCAGAAATCTGACCTTTTTTAACAAAAACGACCAAGACAGTAAAGGCAGAGTTGCGTCCCGAATTGCGCGTTGGCCCATAACCTTGTAATCTGCGGTTTTGTCAAATGACAAACCACGCACCGCAACATGCCCTCCGGAATCGAAAACAAAATCGTCTCGCGCTCTAACCTTCCC
>Ga0209403_10004664_pt1 | contig 14773 bp, 15 predicted proteins | sample ArcticOcean_MG_C_8_FD_187440 | JGI IMG/M metagenome (GOLD analysis project Ga0209403, IMG submission 187440) | Marine microbial communities from western Arctic Ocean - ArcticOcean_MG_CB11_86 (SPAdes) (version 2) | ecosystem: Environmental > Aquatic > Marine > Oceanic | place: Arctic Ocean... | reverse complement strand
CGACGATGGACCGTAAAGGCAAAAGCAAAGGCGACCACGGACCACGGACGACGGACCACAGAGGCAGAGGCGACGATGGACCGTAGAGGCAAAGGCGACCTCGTCCTCAGTTGTGTGAACCTCGAATCTCGACACGGACCTTCGGTCCTGCTCGATCGTACGGGGTGGAGGATTTTTGGAAGCATGCAACCGCGCCCGGAGCCTGCGATAAGCAGCCATGCTTGATCGTACGGAGTAAGCACCATTGACAAGAAGATCAAAGACACGAGAGGGACAATCAGTAAACTGGAGGATGTATGGAGTGGATCGATGTGAATTGTAGAGGCGGGAGCGCGAGAGATCACGCTGCCGGGACGCCTACGGTCGAGCAGTTGATCGCTGAGATGGATCGGCTGCAGATCAGTGAGGCGTGTGTATATTCTCCGTGGTCGGAGGTGATGGCTGCAGATCATGCGAATGAGCAATTGTTCGAGGATCTGGCCCCCCACGCGAGGCTTCATGCCATTCCGGAAGTGCTTCCGGAGGGTGGTCAGCACTTTGTCGACAAGCAGGCGGACGCGATCGGTGACCTCATCTCCAGGGGCGCGATCGCGGGTGTGGCGAGACTCAGCAAGAACAAGTTTCCGCTCACGCCCTGGTGCGCGGGAGAAATGCTCGAGGCGATGCAGGCTGCGAGATTTCCGCTTACTGTATTCTATCCTGAAATCGATCCAAATCACCTGAATGAAACTCTCGAGGCCTTCCCATCCCTTCCGATCCTTCTGCAAGAGATACCTCGGACAGGGTACAACCGAGTCGTCTACGCACTGATGGCCAAACATAAAAACCTGCACCTTGTCTGTGATCCCCCCCAGTTTGTGCTCGCGGGAATCGAATACCTGGTGAATCGCCTGGGAACGGATCAACTGCTCTGGGGCACACGGTTTCCTGTATCTGAAGGTGGATCAGCAATCGCAGGTATCATGTATGCCGACATTGCAGACGAAGCGAAAGAGGCGATCGCAAACGGGAATATCAAACGTCTAATGGGGGAGGTGCGACGTGGCTGATCGATATATGCAGGCCGGCTGGGAAGGTAAGCCGATCGACTTCCATTTCGTAATGGACACCCACGCGCACCTCGGGATGAATGTCGACTTTGTGGTTATGGACGGATCGGCTGAGGGAATGCTGCGCTGCAAGGACAAGATGGGCATTGATCTCACGGCGGTGAGCTCCATTCCCGGAACCATCGGTGGATGGACAAAAGGAAATGACGAAGTCATTGAAGCGGTGCAGAAATATCCCGACCGATTCCTTGGATACATCACCGTGAATGCGCACGACCCGGATTCCGTACTCCCCGAATGCGAACGGTGCTGGGATGCAGGATTTAAAGCACTAAAGCTTCACACGGGCCAGAAACTGAATTACGATCATACGCATATCCAGCCAGCGCTGGAATTCGCCAATGACAAAGGATGTCCGATCCTGTGTCACGTCTGGGGACGAGAACTGGATCACATGGAACCCCTGATCGACAAATACAACAACAGCATATGGCTCCTTGGACACGCCGGCTGCGCCGAGAAGGAGAAATATGTCAAAGTAGCGAAAGCGCATGAGAATGCGGTACTGGAAACGTGCTATTCGAGATGTCCCAAGGGATTGCTTGAATACTTCGTTGACGAGGGACTTGAGGATAAGACCTTGTGGGGATCGGATGCGGATTTCTATGCGTCCACGCATCAGTTCGGGAGGGTGCTGTTCGCGGAATTGAGTGAGGAAATCAAGAAGAAGATGTTGTGTGATAATGCTAAGCGGGTGTTTGGGGTTTAGGGGAGGCACAGGCGTGAAGGCTGGATCACAGAGGCCACAGAACCGGCAACCTCACCTCTCCCGCAGGGAGGGCACAGAATACTGTTGAAAATGCTGGAGCACAGAAGGCACAGACCCCGCAACCTCACCCCACCAACACAGAGGGCACAGAGCCCAGCCGCCACACCGGTAAACCGAGAGTCCGGAGTACGGAGTCCGGGAGGCTTTTGCAGGCGTTCAATAGAGCTTCCGCCTACACTGAAGCTTCCACCTCCGACAAGACTAAGGCGGACAAGTACCTGGAAAGAGGAAACGAGTGTAAGCTAGTGGCTGTGGCCTGCTGGATGCGAGTTAATCGGTAGGAACAAGAAAAAACCAGATCAAGTGAACACTTGAAAGGATGTGGTATGGCAGCGGAGTGGTTGGAGAGTTGGCACGGCGAATTTGATATTGACGAGATGATGGATAGCTCGCGGTGGGAGAAGTACCGGAGTGGCGTGAGACATCCTGCTACGATCTTTTCGAAGGAAGATATCGAGCGAGCGAAGGAGAATTGTGCTAAGCAACCCTGGGGAAGGAAAACCCTGGGGAGGTTGATGAAACGGGTAGAACAGGTCGGGTCGGTCACGAAAGGATGGGCGAGAACCTATGTGCCCAGTACCACGCCCTATTCTCCGCATTTTACGATGTGTCCCAAGTGTGAATTCGCCAGAATGCACGGTGCGTATGACTGGTCGCCTGACGATCCGGAACACATCGTCTGCAAGGGTTGCAGGACCGTCTATCCGAACGACGAGTATCCTGAGGATGTGGTCTTTCACAGCAAGTATGATCCGAAACAGAAGATCACGATGTATGGCGGCAAGTCGTGGTATGCGTATGGATATCAGGCGATTCATTCGAGTTTTTCGGGACACGCGCGAATCCATCAGTGTCGTCATGCAGCGAACACGGCAGAGGATCTCGCCCTCGCCTACGCCCTCACCGGACGTAAACAGTACGCCAGGGGCGCAGCAAATATTCTCCTGCGATTCGCAGATGTACACCCGAACTATTTGATCCACTCCTCCTACGGTGACATTGCGGATATGGATCCGAAAATTGCCGCACCGAATGTCATGCATCTGCCAGAAGACGAATGGTGTCCACCGGGTAATACGCCAAACCGGTTGCTGCACCCAGGGTACTGGGCGGTACTGCGGTGGGCATCGTCCGGCGGGATGGAAGGGACATCGCTGCAGAAGGTCATCCTGGCCTATGACCTGATCGCGGAAACTTTGAATGACGATGATCGAAGGCATATCGAACAGAATTTCCTGCTCGACGCTGCAACTGTGCTGTATTGCAACAGCGTGATCAACAATAAAACCGGTATGAACCGGTGTGCGGTTGCCCTCATCGGAATCACGTGCGGCGATCCCCTGCTCGTAAGGTTCGGTCTGGATGGATTCGTAAAAGCCGTGCGTGACTGGTGGCTGCCCGATGGCGGCACACCCGAATCTATCGGCTATGCACACATGATGCTGGCCGGTGTCTGGCGAACAGCGGAGGCTATGAAACAGTATTCGGATCCCGAGGATTTAGATATGGCCCCCGCACGCATCGACCGTCTGGATCTCTACAAGTGGCCCAGGTATCGAGCGGTTTGGCAGAACATGGCGCGACCGCTTCTGCCCAACCTCGACTATCCCCTGCTCACGGACAACCGACTCCCCTGCCACCTTTCGGCCATGCACGCTGACATCCTGGCACGAAACTATCCATCGCAGAATCACCAGCTTCTGCAAAGAGACATATCGAAACTTTCCAGAAACTATACCGGCCGCATTGCGCAATTCTGGTATGGCGCAGACCTGGACTCATCCGCAGTCTTCTATCGTACGCCAGACAGACTGCCTGCCCAACCGCCAAAGTTTGTGGATGATCTCGGCCCCCATCTAAACATCGGAACGCTGCGCACCGGTGATCGCGGCCAATCCAGCACAACCATACTCTACGGCGCAGATTGGAAAGGGCACCACCACCGGGACCACCTCAACCTCTACTACTGGAAAGAAGGAAGAGAGCTGCTCACGGACCTGGGTTATCTCTGGGACATGGAGGATGTGAGATACGGAGTTATACGCTCACTCTCCCACAACCTGGTGATGGTCGACGAAGAGGAGCAGATCTCACAAGGGAGACGTGCAACTTTTCACCTGTTCTCCACCGCACCGAACCTTAAAGTAATGGAAGCGTCCTCGAACGCATCTCCCAACGCCACACTCTACCGACGCACGGTGGCAACCGTCAACAGCGGCTCGGCAGAATACGTAGTCGACATCTTCCGGGTCAAAGGTGGAAAGACGCATGACCTCGTCCTACACGGACCGGACAACTCATTGTCACTCAAAGGAATAGCCGCCAAGCGAACCGAACAGAAACTCTACGATTTTACGCACCTCCGATCAGCGAAATCCAGCAGTGCCTGGACGGCATCCTGGCGACCCGACGGCGGCAAAGCCTTCCATGTTCACGTACCAGCCAACACGAATGAGACTGTTTATATCGGACAGGGATTCGGCCAGCGGAAAGCCCATGACCGCGGGCACACTATACCCTACGTCACCCGACGTCGCACCAGAGGATCCAGCATCTTCACGACGGTCTATTCGGAAGGAAATGCCGTGACCGCTGTGCAAGAGCTCTATTCCGATCCACGAACACTCACCGTGGTGCTCGAAATCACCACGCCGAAGGGCAAGGACATCGTCATCAGCGCTGGGCCCGAGGGGTCTCCGAAAACAATTTCGCTGGGAAACCGAATACTGAAATTCGATGGAAAATTCGGCATCGTCTCCAGTGGAAGGAGTCACCTTATCGGAGGCACCCACCTGTCCCTCGGAAAAGTCAACCTGAGCCAGGCGCGCGCAGAGATCACTGGTCCCGTAATCGAAACCTATCTGAACGAGGAAGAATCAGGCTTCATCACCTCTGGAGATCTCGGAGCGCTGAGTCAGGTCATCGGGAAACAGATCTTCGTTAAAGAACGCGGGGGCATTACGAGGACGTATCCTGTGATCGGTCTTGCGATCTCCGAGGGTAGACCGGTACTGATCACCCGGCGTGGTAATGATGGGTATGATATTCGCGAGGGTGAGAGGTGGTCGGTGTGGTGTGAGGAGAGTCGGTAGAATCGACCACGGACCACAGACGATGGACCGCAAAAGCAGAGGCAGAGGCAAAGGCGACAGTGGACGATGGACGAGAGAGACAAAAGCAAAGGCGACGGTAGACGATGGACTGTAGACCGTAAGGGCAGAAGCAGAGGCGATGACGGACGACGAGACCCAGGGGCCGCGTGTACCTTCGATATGCTCACCACGATCAGTAGGTGTATCAACATTACATTTAGAATGGAGCCGTGCGCGTGAGAATTGGAATCGCTGCTTCGAATGATGTCCAGGAAACTGTGGCGCGATGTAAAGAAGTCGGAGTCAGCTCCGTGTACATCTCCTGCGCGGGCATCCGAGGTTACAAAGAAAACGGCTATCCAGAACTCGAAGACTTGCTCCGCCTGAAGGAAGGGCTCGAGAAGGAAGGCATTGACGCATCCAGCGCTACCTACTGGTTCGCGAAGTGGCCCGAGCGTCCTTTCCGTCCAGGTGCCACCAATCCCAATATCCTCATGTCCCAGGACCGTCAATGTATTGACGCCATGGCGAAGATGCTCGAAGTCCTCGGTCAAGCGGGCATCACTTCCGTTCTCCACTATGTGGACCTTGGCAGACCTGATTTCCCGGCACAGGAAGACGCTTGCTATGAAGGCCTGATCGACATCTACGCAGAGCTCATCCCCATCGCTGAAAGCCATGGCATCGGCATCGGCACCCACAGTCTGCACCGGCTCCTGGCGGACGGCGCGCGTGAACAGGCCGTCGCCTCGGGTGTGCGCATCGAAGACTACAACAGCTACAGCGCCCAGGGATGGGGCGGCCCCTTCCTCGTGGGCACCTGGAAGGAACTGCGATGCCTTGTCGCCGCGGTGCCCAGTCCAAGCAATGGAATCACCCTCTGCACGGGAATGGACATCCCTGGCGGAGATGTGGTAGATCTCGTACGTGAATTCGGGAAGAAGATTCACTTCTGCCAGTTGAGGGATCACACCGGGAGATGGCCCGAAGGGATCGAAGTGCCCCCGGGAGAGGGAATCGTGGATTTGAAGGCGATCGCGGAGGCACTACGGGAGGTGGGTTATCACGGTCTGGTCAATCCCGAGCATCTGGGGAAGCCGAGGCGTGAAGGGGAGGATCTGTTGAAAGGGGCTGTGGAGTATGTGCGGGAGTTGTTGGGTTGATTGATGTTGCGGGGCTTTGGAGAGAGGAACTCGATGGCTGAGCTTTGATCCGGGGGTTTTCAGAATAGCACTGATGTAGCAAGCAAAAACTTGGTATCGTGCGTTGGTTATCCCAATTGGTGGAAGTAGAGTGACTTCTCGCGGCGGTTCAGTGTCGAAGATTAGTCAGACCGAATTCGTCAGTGAGAACGTATTCTACAGCTTCCTCCGAGCGTGCCCGATCATGGTATTGATAGTAACGTTTGTTAACCTGCAATTGTGGCTGGCGCACTTTGTGCATCAGCACAAAGTGTGACAAACGCAATGGTCAGGTTCAACTTTTTGTTATGCCGATAAATACCAGAATGGATATGCAAACCCCTCCGTTGTCTTTCATTAAATTTAACCACTAGTTGGCTAAATAAAAATCTTCGCGCCTTCTGTCTGAAAAATATCTGCCATTAAAAGTAATAGTTCCTGAGCAAAAGTGACATGGCTATTCAAATTTGCCGTGGTAAGATCCGGGTCATTCCCATGCGCAATGCTGTGTCTCCAGCCGACAAGCTCCTTGTCAATGCGAAGGCGATATATTTGAAATGGTTTCGTGTCAAAGCCAAGCACTCTGAAGTTACAGCATAACTTTTCAAAATTTAGATTAGAACTCGATGCGATAACGGCTGGATCAAAACTATTGAAGCCCTCTTCCCTGATCCCACTAAGCCTATTCACAAAATCTAACTGTGCAGCACGTGAGTGATTTTTATCCTTTACCCGATTGAAATCTGGAGTAAGCAATCCCAGGGCCATCGACCACTGTACATCCCTTAATCTCTTCCCCTCAAGCTGAAGCGCCTTGACATAATAGCTAGCACATTCATTGTAAAAGCCCTCCCAATGTGCATATGACAGTACTATGTTTGCTTTCGACTGGACTCCATATCGCGGCAATACGGATAGAGAGGCAATACGAATTTTTACTTCTGAAAGTTCTCGGGCTCGCTGAAGTCGACAAGAATCAATTTCAGAAAAAAAGTAATTGGCATCAGGCATTCGGCTTAAACCATGCGTCTCCAAATGGAACGGTCCGCTGGATTCTAGTGGTTCCCCTAAGTCCAGAAGAACTTAATGACGCAACCTGTGCTTCCGTCCAAAAATTATTAATTCTCGATTCTAAAAACGCATCAACGTCACCCAGGGCTTCAATCCCCTCTCTGTTCCTGGCGACTCCAACTAAAATCCCCTCAAGTGCTCGGAGTGAAAACCGCTTTGAGATATCTTGGTGAGCATTTTCGTGCGGTATTAGTGCATCTGCACCACCGACCCGGTACAAGGCCTCAACGGCCCACAGAACTTTATCAATAGTGGGGTTTGGATTATTCTCAATTATCTCCTTCAATATTCCATGATCTAAAAATTCTTGTACATCCGATCCAGTATTAAAATCCTCTGCTACATGCACAACTGAACGAACCACATATTCAACGTCTTTCTGTTTTGATTTTTGCTCTGGTGTTATTTTAGTGATCTCAGCGAAAGCCACAGAATGGGCAATTTCCCGAATTCTCCGAGTTGCTTCGGGGTTTCCTAAGACCATAGAACAAGTGCGAACTTCCTGTTCATTCGCATACTCCCCACCTCGGTTTAGTCTCTGGAAGAGATCAAACTTCGTTTTGGCATCACTAGGATGCTTCAGAACTTTGAAATCTAGTCTTGCTCGCCGGAAGAAAAGCTGCATGGACTTTTCTAGCACACTACCCCCGACATTCCCCTCCATATGATCCCAAGTAATCCCCTTAAGGGATGGCAGATAAGTTGATGATGTCAAAACTGATGGAGCCAGAGTTTCTTGGGGGGGGGTCGTGGTCACGAAGGATGCCCATAAACTCAAGAATAGTTGATATCCGCTGCAATCCATCAATTAGCTCCCAAGTTCCATCCTCCTTCTCATATGCGAAAGCAGGAGGAACAGGAATACCAATCAGAATGGACTCGATGAAGGCGGTTTTTTTCTCCGGTGACCAGCGAAACAACCGTTGGAATTCTGGAATAATATCCAGCTCTTCAGCCACATACATTGAGGCAATCTCTCCAATTGAAATCTGAAGACTGTCTGTTGTTACTGATCTCTTTGCTGTCTCAAGTTCATATTTCAGCATGTTACAATCCTATCTAATGGTTAAACCTGACAGTTTCCGGCATAACGTGCACGTAAGCTTCGCGCCTGGTGCGCGCATTGCCGAGGGCTTGCAGAAGCAAGGGCCGTGACAGGCGATCCGTCAGGTTGAGGTGGGTGTTAGGCAGTCTAATGCGAACACCTCAATGCCTGGATACACTGTACGAACTACCTAGACCAGGCCCTACCAGATTGATTTCGGCTCAGGAGGAGGAAGTATGAGCTCTCTCCCACATAGTCCGCACTTAATATGAATCGGGATGAGCACATGAGGGACGCGGTTCTCTGAGCCGCACTCTTCGCATATGGTGATCCAGGGCTCGAGTGGTTGGGCAAGGTATCCAGCGCGGAGGCTGGGGCTAACTGGTACTGGGGAGATCGCAGCGGCCCTGTCCATCGCCTGGACAACTGCAGGTAGAGGAGCCTCAAAGAACTCCTTGCCAGGGGCCACTCTAGATTCCTGGAGGACCGAGTGCGCGTGTCTTTCGGCAATGTCTCTGTCGGCAACGTGCACGAAGTAGACAAGCTCGAAGCTTCGATACACAGACGTCGATGAACTGAGTTCTGCGATGCGAAGGTAAGGCCGACGGGAGGACTGACCAATCTTGAAGACGGGATCTCGGTTGGACTCGTTACGTGCTGCGTAGATCCAACCAATCTTCCTGTATTGGCGTCGGCGCTTGTCGAATCCCTCAATGGCAATGAAGGTCGCGGCTATCGTGTCCAGTCCTTCCATATCACTCCTCTTTTGCTTGCCTAACCTAGCAATTATACTGACCTGTATATCTAATCAAACACCGTTAAATTGGTCTGTATAGCGTGAGATTAATCTCAGGAGATTTCTAAACAAACTCCTGTTTTAAATTATGATGTGTACAGAAGTCCTGGCAAAAACAGTGAGTATATGCGGGTCTATGTATCCTGATTGGGAGATAAGGAATAGACTACTCTCCTGGAATCTTCCGAGCATACTACAATGAAACAGGCCTGTCAAGTTGCATTTCCCATAACAGGCCTCAAAGAGATGACACCAATGGAGATTACACTTTATCCTTTACGAGCCGCCCTACCACCCCCAACCCAAAACGGCTGCGACCACGCCACAGCGCCGTCCTTCCTATGGCACTCCACCCGAAGATAACTCATCTCCCCATTTTCCCCGGAGACCGCCCTGGCCGCATCCAGACACTCCTCAACCGAGCAGCTTCCGCTTCCGCCGGATGTCGTCTTGAACACTGTCCCTCCCGAGGTGATCCACTTCACTTCATCTGCATCCGAGGAGACAGAAACATACTCCCCGCCATCCCCCAACGAGATGTCCTGAATTTCAACACCCGTCGACGCATAGAATCGTCCCTTTGAAAGCACCTCAATGATCCCGATCGGATCCGGTTCTGAATCCGCATCCCACTGCACACAATTCCAGGCAATGAACTGGTCATCGGCACAGTGCTGATCATCCGTAGCGTGACCGAATACGCGCCAGCCCTTCGTAAGCAGGCGATCCCAGCGATCTGTTGCAAGCGGGCTCCCCTCCAGCCGCCGGATCACCCCGGTATAGATCTCAATTCCGCTCAACCCCTCGCAAGAATCGAGATGATCATCCGTCGCGTAGTCCGGAAACGGAAGCCAGTTCGGGTGATTGAAAATGAACAGCCCTCCGGCATCATTCACCTGATCCATGATCTTCTTCGGTGTCCACTGCTCCTTCGGAAGCGAACCATCCGCACCCAGGAAGGTCAACGTTTGACGAAATCGCGAGGTCACTTCCACTGCGGGAAGGATGCACATTAATGTGTTCGCCTGAAGCCAGGAAGAGGAAAGCAGTAAATCGTGCTCCGAGAGCGCCAGATAGTCGTAACCCGCCTCCTCATAGGCTCGCAGAATTGTTAGTGGTTCATCCTTGCCATCCGATGAATTGGAATGGCCGTGATGATTCCCCTTCAACCAGCGTGTAGACCTGCCTTCATCGAAATAGGGTGAATCAAAAACGTGGCTTCCCACTCGTGCTCCTTTTTTCCTCTCAACGCCGTGATTACCCGGCAGCGTATCTACCTGCGGCACCTGCTCCCGCTTCTGCTGGACGTCCGATCGGGTTACAATCCCCTTCCCTCAATCTGACGCCTTATAAACAAATGCTTCTTCCGGGTACGTAAAGACAAGCTCATCACACCCGTCATCGTCCACATCCATCACATCGCCACGGCCCTTCTGGATCCCGTAGGAGCCCTTCGAAGGCAATTCGGGACAATCCAATCGAACACATACTTTGCCGTACCCATCCCAGAGTCCAAAGCCCTCTTCCGAGCTGGAAAGAAAAATGAAGTCTCTTCCATCCCCTGTCCAACGCACCGCCGGCCCTCCCTGGCTCACGTTGTCGGGCTGCCACATTTTTACGAGCTGCCCTTCCGTGTCCAGGACACTCAGAACACCGTAGTTTCCCCAACGCGTGCCCACGCAGTAATCCATCCCGGGGCGATCGTGCAGATAGTTGCCGGCGGAACACCCCTGGACGTGGCCTGCATTGTGACGCGCGATCACCTCTCCAGAAACGCAATCGAGCACAAAGAACCCGTCGTCGCCATTGGTTCCACAGGCACGCGCCTCTCCATTTGGGCCGAACAACCCGAGCTGAACCTCGTCTACGTGATCATCGTCATTCAGTTCGGCCTCCCTGCACTTCCACAGAAGCGCTCCATCCGCATCTAACAGGTGAAATCCAGCGAGAATCTCCTCCCGTCCGTCTCCATCGATGTCACACATGGCCAGCCGATGGCCGTAACGAGGACGTCCGACCTGCGCCGTCCACAACAGGTTCAGCGATCCATCGTATGCCCACAGTGTCCGTCCACCCCGACTCTCGCGATCATCCTTGATCACAAACTCCTGCTGTCGACCCTTCCCGCTGAGGTCTGCGGGATACCATGGAAACAGATCCGGTGCGATCACTTCACCCCGGTGCCCCTGGAAAGGACAGGATGTGGGCAGCGGCGCTTCATTGATGGTCTCTCCATTCTCGCTCGAAAGCACCACCATCCGGTCATCCTCCAGAATCCCGAGGATCTCTTGGCGTCCATCTCCGTCAACATCGATGGCATAGGGAAACCTGATCGGTATCTCGCGGCCCCACAGGAGATTGCCATCCGTATCCGACACCCCCACGCGAGGGACGGTTCCAGAGCCGTATCTGGCTGCAAATTCCGCAGAGAATACGGAATCTGAGTTGTACATCAGGAAACCCCACGTCCCATTCGGACCTACACGACGCAAGTGACTGACCTCATGCGGCCAATCCGGCTTCAGGTATCGCGCAAGAAGTTTCTCCTGAGGATACTGCGCTTGAAACTCAGCTTCACGCTTCTGCCTCGCAGCGCGCCGACCCTTCCGATTCTCGCTTTCACCTTCGCTACCTGTGATGCACACACCATCAAAGCGGACACGGCCCTGATTGTGGATCCCGGCCAACCCTGTGGGGTAGTGTTCGTCCGTAACATCGAACACCTCTACACCGTCAAGGGAAACGCGAAGGTGTTCGCCCTCGACCTCGAGACCCAGCGCGTAATAGCGGCGGCGGTCCACCTCGAGCAGCCTTTCGGCCAGTACGTGCCACTCGTTGTTGTCCCGACGATACAGAACGAGCCTTTCTGAGCATTCAACGGTAAGCAGATAGTAGTGTCGTGAAGTTTGGTAACGGGCGAGAATCCCGGCCTTCGCTTGCTTGCCAATTACCCGCACGCGTGTCTCGACTGAATAATCCGACCCGTCCATATCGCCCGAAGTCATTGCCGCTTCTACCGAGCGCTCGCACTCCAGAACCGTGCCTACCCCCTCCTCATTATCCAGGATGTACGGACTCTGACGCTGCCAATACTTGTGCGGTGTCAGCGGCAGCACCCAGTTCTGGAAGTATTTGTCCTCGATCGTCTTGTTGGGGTCGGCAAAGTCAAAGATGCGCCCCACAGGGGCATCGGTCAGATTGATCTCTGCGAGAATGTTGTTCATTTTGAGTTTGTTCCCTGGCTGGGAGTGAAATGGTTCGGATTGCTTACCCCGGGCTATTACTGGGAGTCACCGTCTTTCGGACCACCGGAATAGTGATCCCACCGTTCTCTGCCTTCCCGGACAATGTTGACAATCTCTCTCGTGGTTATGTCTGCTTGTATGGATGGAACATTCAATGGAGACTCTGCAACTTTTTCCGGGGTCAAGGCAAAGGTCCGGCCATCCTTCCTGCGAATCAGGACCTTCCCGGTATTCTCAGCCTGCTCAAGAACCATTGAGAGTTTCTGACGTGCTTCAGAATATGTGTAGACTCGCATTTCATAGCTCCAGTACTGGTAACTATTGTTATCAGCTGTCTACGATTGTCGGTTACATCCTACCCATAGTGTGCGACACCAGGGACGCAATCCAAGTCTCGCCGCTCAGGAATGAAGCGCTTCCAGCACGGCTTCCGGATTTCTGTCCACAACCCGAAGCAGTGCCTGTGCAGGTCCATCTGGCGTGCGGCGACCCTGCTCCCAATTTTGGAGTGTCCTCACACTAACACCCATCATTGTGGCAAATTCCGTCTGTGACATTTGGAGTCGTCCTCGGGTCTTCTTGATATCTGGATTTTCAAAGCGAAATACCCGGCTCGGACGTTTCTTTCTTTGTCGAATCTGCCCAGCTTGTTCGATACTATGAACGAGCTTCTCAAATTCCTCGTTCTTCATTGGAGCCACTCCTTTACGAGTTTCCTGAGCGTCCTCAGTTGAGATGGCGTCAGGTCTTCCTGCGTAGTTTTCTGATATGGCAGCAACATGTAAATACAGTCAGGCACAACCCAATAATAGATCACGCGGAGGCCACCCCGCTTTCCCTGTCCCGCAATCCGCCATCGTAGCTTGCGAAGGCCACCACTTCCCTGAATGAGATCTCCCATATCTGGACGGAGCAGAAGTGCAATTTGCATCCTGCGATACTCATCGTCAGAAAGCAGTCGACGAATTTCACGAGTGAAGATCGGAGTTTCAATGAATTCCATGATCTAATATACGCCAATGGCGTACACCGTGTCAAGAATGTACAAAGCGGTAGATCGGATTGGCTGCGTCCCTTACAGTCCTTTAAATCTGCTGGTTCTCCCGAAGATTCAAGAAAAGAACCGGCTCAATCAGCGCACAAACCACCGGACACCGTGACTGGATTGATCATCCTGGAAGGAAAGTGTATAAGGATCACAACGCCGGTAGGAAACCAAACCATCTGTTCGAAGAACGAGCCAGCCGAAATCCCAGCCCTGACTTTCGTAACGCAGCGGAATACCGGGTTTGACGCGGATCACGGGATGCGATCCGGCGATGAAGAGCTTCTGATCAACGTAGTAGTAGCAAGAACCCACCTCTACGAATATCTGATGCGGCAAGGGCGATGGATCGTCGGACAGATCGGAACAAAGATTCGTAATCCCAACCTTCACTGCACAACCATCCGAGAACGCCTCACCGAGGGCGTCCACAGACCCGGACTGGACATCTCCGTCGGCATCGTGACACAACACCTCCTCCCACGGATCTCTGACGTAAAACTTGAACACATCGAAATCGTAGATAAAGTTACTGCTCGGGGCGTTGGTGTCGGCGTCGAAGCTGTCGAGCGTGTGATATTTCGGCATGCCATCCGGGTCTTGTGGGGAGGCAGATCCCGGAACTCCGCTCGGTTGAGCTCCATCCAAATGCGGACGAGCAATGGCCTGTGTGCCGTCCTGGTTGTAAAGGAAGAACGACATGGAGGGTCGCCCTCCGAAACCGGTGGGCAACTCAACCGGCTGCCGAAGGCTCATGATACCCGCCACCCACCGATCATCCACCAGATACGTCACGCCGAACTCAGCCACCTCCCGAACGCGTTCCGCACGCTCAGAGTGGACATCGATGTGCTCGTTGTGGATGAACTCCGTGCCGATGCGCAGGTCTGCGCCGCGGCGGAGGGCGTCAGCGAGATCGCGCTCACTTCCTGCGATCACGTTTCGTTTCGAGTCTAGTGTGAGTGCGAGGGACCAGGATGGCATGGAGAGGTCTTACCTTGAGTTCAGTACCTTCAACTGTATATCGCTCTGCAGAGGGGGATTGTCTTAGCGACGTCTATTCACCGATAGCGAGAGAGCATCTATCATACTGCGCTAATCACCTGATTGCTGTACGTGAGCGCTTCCCGGATAGTCCTTGGCAAGATCATTCACCAATCTATGACTGACGTTCTCGTCGAACAGGAGCCTCATCCTACGGAATTCGCCAGACGCCGCTCACGGGCCGCCGCGAACGCAAGGCAGGCACGGATATCCTCACGGTCAAGATCAGGAAAATCGCTAAGAATCTGATCTTCCGACATACCACCCGCAAGGTATTGCAGCAGGTCATAAACGGTAATACGAGTCCCTTTCAAACATGGTTTTCCGCTCCTAATCTCGGGTTTCACTGAGATTCGATACTGCCAATTTATGGTTT
>Ga0209403_10004659_pt1 | contig 14785 bp, 14 predicted proteins | sample ArcticOcean_MG_C_8_FD_187440 | JGI IMG/M metagenome (GOLD analysis project Ga0209403, IMG submission 187440) | Marine microbial communities from western Arctic Ocean - ArcticOcean_MG_CB11_86 (SPAdes) (version 2) | ecosystem: Environmental > Aquatic > Marine > Oceanic | place: Arctic Ocean... | reverse complement strand
GCATGGCGCGGATTAGGGTATCGATATCGACCTGGCGTTCCTTTTCCACCATGCCCTCGAAGGACACAGTCCAGGGTCGGGTCTTGAGAGAACGGGCTTGCATGGCAATGCGTTTGTGAGAGCCGAATTCATAAAAATTGTTGTATGCTGCCGCATCGGACTCCTTTGTCACCGGGCGGTCCAGAACGTAGTTCTTATTGCGCTGGGCCGGGTACAGATCCGCCGTGGGATCGGCCTCCTCGGCGGCAAACGCGCTGCCACCGATCAGGGCCGCTGCACCAGCGGTCAGGGCGGCCATAAAGTGCCGCCGATTGAGAAATACATGCTCCGGCGTCGCCTCGCGTTCCGGCATCTGCCAAGACTGTGGTGAATTTATCAACATAAAAATTCCCTGCCCGTGTTTGCTATTCACTTGTCCGAATTTCATTTAGGACGAACGAGACCTTGACCGACCCCAGGCTGCCGTAGTCCGCTTCGACAACGTCACTTTTTTTCGCCGGGCTGACGGCAATCATGGTGCCCGTGGTCAGCAACTGGTCGGCTTTCAGGTATGCGCCCATGGCGACGAGGTGATTGGCCATCCAGGCCTCCACGTTCATAGAATTATCCAACACCTTGGCGTTGCTGCTTGTTTCGGCCCAGGCGCCGTTACGCCGGACCCGAACCGGATGGTCGGCCAGATCCAGGCTGTCCATATCGCCGAATTCTTCGCTGTAAACCGAAAAGCCGGCAGAACTGTTGTCGGCGATTAGTTGCGCCGGCCCGGCGGTGGTACATTCCAGATTACGGGAATCCGCGACTTCAATGGCACCGAATGCTGTGGTGAGGGCAGGTCGTACCGTTGCTGCCTCGTAAGGCTGCTCGGTGGCGGGCAGGTCCTGGCCCAGACGAAAGCCGATTTCCGCCTCGATCATACGAATGAAACCGTCATCGGCCGAGATTTCTGCCGGCCCGGTGCGGGCAAAGACGGACATCAAGGTGCCGGCAATTGGCGACGACGAGCCCAAATGTTTTTGCGCCATCACGCTGGTGCGACCGATCTTGTAGCCGATGAAATCGCCACCACAATGGGCCAGCATCCGATCTACCGAACGGTCCTGGACCAGATAGGCCTCGGCTTCGTCTTTGGGCCGACAGGCATTGGGCAGAGCCGCGATGCGTTGGTCTTCAAGCCGCGCCTGTAACAACAGTTCCACAGCCTGGTCAATTTTCTTGGCAGTCATGACATTACCCACCGAAGCGGACGGAGATAGTGCCCAGGCTGCCGTAATCCGCTTCAATGAAGTCGCCATTCTCCGCCCCGTTGACCGCAATCATGGTCCCCGTGGTCAGCAATTGGCCAGATTTCAGGTAATTTCCTCTGGAGATGAGGTGATTGGCCAGCCAGGCCACCACGTTCAAGGGATTATCCAATACGTTGGCGCTATTGCCCGTTTCGGCCCAGACGCCGTTGCGCCGGACCCGAACCGGATGGTCGGCTAGATCCAAACTGTCCAAATCAGTAATTTCATCGCCATGCACCCAAAAGCCGGTGCTGGCGTTATCGGCAATCAGTTGCGCTGCGCCGGCGGTGGTCCAATCCATATAACGGGAATCCACCACTTCAATGGCGCCGAATACGGCGGCCAGGGCCGGGCGCACCGTTGCCGCTTCGTAAGGGGCGCCCGCGGCGGGCAAATCCTGGCCCAGACGAAAGCCGATTTCCGCCTCGATCATGCGCATGAAACCCTCTTCACTTGATATTTCAGCCGGCGAGGGCAAGGCAAATGCCGACATCAAGGGGCCGCCAAAAGGCGATGTTAGACCCAATTGCCGTTGCGCCGTCGCATTGGTGCAGCCGGCCTTATAGCCGATTATATCGCCGCCATAGTGCATCAGCATCCGTGCGACATAGCGATCCTGAATTTGATAGGCCGCGGCCTCGTCCCGGGGGCGGCAATCGTCGGGCAGAGCCTCTATACGCTGGCGGTCAAGCCGCGCCTTAAGCAACAGGCCCGCCGCCTGGTCGAATTGCGCCGTGTTCAGGGGATCAGGTTCCAAAATGCACCGTGACCTCGCCCAGCGCGCCAAAGCCGGCGACAGCCTGGTCACCGGCCTGGGCCGGGGTCGGCGCAATGCATGATCCCGCGGTAATAATTTCGCCTGCTTTCAGCCCACCGCCCTGGGTGCACAAAGTATTGGCCAGCCATGTCAGTGAATTTAGTGGATTGCCCAATACGTTGGCGGAGTTGCCTGCCACCACCAGTTCGCCGTTGATATGCAGCGTGACTGGGAAATCATCGAAATCGACGGTATTCAGATCCTCATATTCCGTGCCGGCCAGCCAAAAGCCGGCGGCGGAATTATCGGCAATAACCTGCAGCCCGCCGGCCGCCATGCCCCCAGTATAGCGTAAATCGGCAACTTCAATCGATGTGATGAAACTGCCCACTGCCGCCAAGACCCCGGCCACATCATATGGCGCGGCCGCAGGGGGCAGGTCTTCGGCCATGTGAAAGGCGAATTCCACTTCCAGCAATTTTGCCTTGCAGGCATCCGCGGGGATAGTGTCACCGCTTTTTAGCATGTAGGACGAAATCAGCACGCCGTAGAACGGATGATCTATACCCAACAGTTTTTGTGGTGCCTCTGCCGTTGCGCCACCTTTGTAGCCCAGGCGCCGGCCGTTGGAGAGTTCTTCGACCAAGGGGATCAAAGTGCTCTGAATTTGATACGCATCGTCCAGGTTCTGCGGTTGCAGATGGCTGGGTAGCTCGTCGATGTTCTGGCCGCTACGGCGTGCCTGAGCTAAAATTTCCGCCGCTTCTGCGGCCGCTGACTGTTCCAAAATAAAGTCTCCTAAAGTCTAATAATTATGATTTGGTCCGGCCAAATTTCATATTTGTTTAGGCAGCTACGCCCTCGTTATGGGCGGTCACTACGTCGTCGGCCAAGCGCCCGGTCAATTCCTGCAAACGGTTGAAACTGGCTGTATAGCTGCTCGTGCCTTGGGTGGCGGAGCGCAATTCTATAATCAGGTCATGCAACTCCGACTGGGGCATGTGGGCTGAAACAATATCCCAACCAATCCAACCCAGGCGCGTATCGAAGCCCAGAATCTGGCCACGGCGGCTGGAAACGATCGCATTGATTTTGGGTGTATGCTCCGATGGCGCGGTAATCTGCACGTGCAGGATTGGCTCCAACAGGACGGGACTGCACAGCTTCATGCCATCGGTCATGGCGATGCGGGCCGCCGTTTTGAAGGCAATTTCCGACGAATCAACGGCGTGGTACTGACCATCGTACAATTTCACCGAAACATCCACGACGGGAAAGCCTAATGGCCCCTTGTTGAGATATTCTCCGACTCCCGCCTCGACCGCTGGGATATATTGCCGCGGAATCGCGCCGCCAACGATCTTATCCACGAACTCAAAGCCCGAGCCTCTGGGCAGGGGCTTGATCTCCAAATGCACATCGCCAAATTGACCGTGCCCGCCTGATTGTTTCTTGTGCCGGCCATGCTGTTCCACACTTTTGCGAATGCCCTCCATATAAGGCACCTTCGGCTGCTCCGAAGTGACTTCCAGACCATACTTCAGCTTCAGCCGGTCCATGGCGATTTTTAGATGGATATCACCCTGGCCGCGCAACACCAGTTGCTGGGTGGCCTGATCATTGCCGGCGAAAACCGATGGATCCTCGTCCCGCACCTTTGCCAGGGCGGTGGAAAGTTTTACCTCGTCATCTCGGCGCACGGCGGCGATCGCCAGGGAGAAGACAGGTGACAATATTTCCGGCATGGTCAAGGCATCGGCGCCATTGTCGGACAGGGTTTCGCCCGTCACCGCCTCTTCCATGCGGCCTAGACCGACGACCTCACCCGGTTTGGCGGACGAAATTTTTTCCTGGTTATGGCCCATTAAACGAAAAATTCCGGAAACCCGTTGTCCGTTCAGGGTCATGCCGTCCTTCAGTTCACCGGCCCAGACCCTGGCGACGGACAATTTTCCGCCATGTTGGGTGTGATAGGTCTTCAAAACCTGGGCCACCGTTCCCGTAGAGACGTCGGTGCCCCTGCGCGCGGCCGCTTGGTTGGCACTGGGTACTTCATGGCGCAATGCTTTCAACAGGCGGAACAGGCCGCCGCCTTGTTCCGCCGCGCCCAGAAGCACAGGGATAATCTCGCCGTTCTGAAAATCCTTGGTGAGGTTAGCGTATAATTCGTCCTTTTCCGGGGTGACGTCCTCCAGTACCTTTTCCATCAACGCGTCATTAAAATCCGCCAAGGCTTCCAACATACCATAGCGAGCCTCGCCAAAGGCACCTTCCTCGGTGCCGGGCAGTTCCACTATCTGCGAAATCTGGCCAGCCTGGTAGTGGTAGGCGCGTTCGGAAGCCAAATCGATGTAGCCGGTAATCTCGTCCCCCTTCTGTACTGGGATATGGCGCAGGACGAATGGTTTCGATGAAATCGGCTGTAAGGCGTCCAGCAAGGCCTGTACCGTAATGGTCGCCTTGTCTATCTTGTTCACGAACAACATATGCGGGACGCCCAATTCATCCAGTGTGTGCAGCAATGGCGCCAGGGCCTGGGCTTTGTCCTTGTCGGGTTCGCAGACCACGACGGCGGCATCGACGCCGGGCAGGACAAACAGGCTTTCCTGCAACAACTCGATGGAACCGGGGCAGTCCAGAAATGCGATCTCGTCATCCATGAACCGGGCTGTGGCGACATTGACCTCGGTGCTCATATGGCGATTCCGCGATTCCGCCGCGCTATCGCCAACCGTGTTGCCTTCAGTGACCGAGCCCTTGCGCCCGACCGTGCCCGAGGTATGCAAAAGACCTTCAAGCAGCGTGGTCTTACCGGACAAATAAGGGCCTATCAATGCGACGCTGCGGGGGCCGGAGGGTTTGCTGTTGGTCATCTTGCTCACCTAATCTACATTGGTCGTCCCAAGAGGTGCCAAGCGTGGCTACCAGGGGGCCGATTTCTTGACGTCGGCTCACCTTGGTCCATTAGAGGTCAATTTAATCAACGGGCAGGGGTTGGGCGCAAGTGGTTTCGCAATAAATTCCCAAGAAACGGAAATTTATTGGCCCGGCGTGCCGTTTAAATAGGGCTTTAAAGCGGCGTAAGCGACCTTATGGACCGGTGTAGGCACCCCTAATTCCGCCGCCATGCGTACCACGGCGCCCTGCAAACCTTCTAGCTCGATACGCTTGCCGGCATCAAGATCGACCAACATCGATGGTTTTGCATTGGCAAAATTGTTCAACATGTCCATGCGGGACTGCAAGGCGTCTGGCGGCAGGGGCACGCCCTTGGCCGCGGCCAAGGCGATGATTTCACGGATGGCGGTGAAGGCTAGTTCCTGCACGTCCGGATCCTCTATCAGGATTTTTCCGGGCAGGCGGGTCAGGCAGCAGACCGTGGCGAAGGGCACTAGGATGGCAAATTTTAGCCAGATCGCCGCCTCGATATTACCGACCAGATAGCTCTGAATTCCGGCCTCGGTGCAGGCATCGTGAAACGTGGTCAGACGCGGGCTGTCGCGGCTGTCCAGTTCACCGAACTCCAGCACCGCGAACTGCGCCTTGTGTTCAATCACGCCGGGATTTCTGATGTTGGACGGGATTTGCGCCACCCCGCCGACTACGGTACCAGCGCCCAGGATGGCTTGCATGCGGACCTCGGAATCGATGCCGTTCAGAAACGAAATTACCGCCGTATTTGGGCCGATCAGCGGCCGGCAAAGTTCAGATGCCTCATCCACATCATATAATTTGACGCAAAACATCACGATATCGACCGGGCCAATTGTGGCCGGATCATCCGTGGCCTTAACGGCAGGAATATGGACATCGCCCAAGGGCGAGATGATCCGTAGGCCGTCTTTCTGCATGGCCGCCAGATGTGCGCCCCTGGCAATAAACGTGACATCCATACCGGCGGCTGCCAGCCGGCCACCGTAATAGCCGCCGATGCCGCCCGCCCCCATGACGGCTATTTTAAGTGACATTGTTGGTATCCCCTAGATTAATGAACCGCAAAAGCGCTGGATACGCCGGCAGGCGTCTTCCAGTGCTTCGGTCGATGTGGCGTAGGATATGCGAAAATGCGGCGACAGGCCAAAGGCCGCGCCATGCACCACGGCGACGCCTTCCGTCGCCAATAGCTCGGTGATGAAATCCAGGTCAGTCTCGATTTTCTTGCCAGCCGGCGTGCTTTTCCCGATGCAGCCCGCGCAACTTGGATAAACATAGAAAGCGCCCTCCGGCGTCAGGCAATCAATACCCCTGGCCTGGTTCAACATGCCGACTACCAGGTCACGGCGCTCCTTGAAGACCTCGTTATGCGCGGCAATAAAGTCTTGCGGGCCGTTCAGGGCCTCGACGGCTGCGGCTTGGCTTATGGACGAAGGGTTGGAGGTGCTTTGCGATTGCACCTTCGATATTGCCTTAATTAATTCCGCCGGTCCGGCGGCGTAGCCGATCCGCCAGCCGGTCATGCAATAGGCCTTCGAAACGCCGTTGACGGTCAAGGTGCGGTCGTACAGGCCAGGCTCTACCTGGGCCGGCGTTACGAAGATGAAATTGTCATAGACCAGATGCTCGTACATATCGTCGGCCATCACCCAGACATGAGGATGGCGCATCAGCACGTTGGTCAGTGCCTGCAACTCGTCGCGGCTATAAGCCGCGCCCGAGGGGTTGGACGGAGAGTTGAAGATCAGCCATTTCGTCTTGCTCGTGATCGCCCCCTCCAGATCATCCGCTGTCATCCGGAACGAGGTTTCCGCCGTGACGTCGACGATCACCGGCGTTCCCCCGGCCAAGTACACCATGTCCGGGTAGGAGACCCAAAAGGGCGCGGGGATAACCACCTCGTCGCCGGGGTTAAGGGTGGCGATCAGGGCGCTGTACAACGCCTGCTTGCCCCCGGAACATACGATGATCTGGTCGATGCCGTAGTCCAGTCCATTGTCGCGCTTGAACTTGGCGGCGATGGCCGTACGCAGGGCCGGGGTGCCGATCACGTCGGTATATTTGGTATCACCCGCCTCAATCGCCTCGATCGCCGCCTGCTTGATGTTGTCGGGGGTGTCGAAATCCGGTTCACCGGCGCTCAGGCCGATGACGTCCTGGCCCGCGGCTTTCATATTACGGGCCTGGTCGCTGATCGCCATGGTGGCGGACGGCTGTACGCGCGCGAGGGAGTTGGCAAGGAATGGCATGACAACGCGACCTTTCAATTCACAATGATTCGTTCGATTTTAGGCGCGGCAAAACCTAAACCTCTCGCCGCTTCAGCGCAATGAAGAACCGTATTTTTCCAGCGCCCCGACAAACCAAAGATAGGCATTCAGATGTTCCGGGAAAGCCCCCGTCAAGGAGCCGTTTTGATGCGCATAGATTTAGACCGTTTGGATCATCTGGTTCTGCCGTGCGGCGACGTCGACGCCATGGCGTATTTCTATGTCCGCATCCTGGATATGGAGAAAGTGACGTTCGGAGATGGCTGGCTCGCGCTGTATGTTGGCGGGTAAAATTCAATTTTCAGACTGCGGGCGGGTACGCTGGACTGCATGCGCCGAACCATCTGGCCGGGACCCAGGATTTTGCCTAATCAGCACCATTGCCGTGGCGGAGATCAAGCGCGAGCTTGAGGCCCGCGGCATTGACATTATCGGAGGTCCTGTAGAACGCACCAGCGCCGAGGGTACCTTGAGCTCGATCTACTTCCGTGATCCGTAAACAACCTGGTGTAAATCATCAATTAGGTCTAATGCACGGCCTTGTCCTGATCGGCCCAGAAGGATTCGCGGAGGGTCGTCTTCAAAATTTTCCCGGCACCCGAAAGAGGCAGGGGATCAGCACGAAATTCCACGGATTTGGGGCATTTGAAAGCGGCTATCAGGGCATTGCAATGGGCAATGATCGCCTGTTCATCCGCATTCTGTCCCTCATGCAGACGGATAATGGCGTGCACCTGCTCGCCCCATTTCTCGTCAGGAATGCCGATTACCGCGCATTCAGCCACGGCTGCGTGCTGATAGACAGCGTCTTCCACCTCGACTGAATAGACATTTTCGCCGCCCGAGATTATCATGTCCTTGACCCGATCGACAATATATACAAAGCCCTCTTCGTCCATGCGCGCGCCGTCGCCCGTGTGTAGCCAGCCTTTGCGCAGGGCATGGGCGGTCATCTCCGGCTGCCGCCAATAACCCAGCATGACGTTGTCGCCACGGGCACATATTTCGCCCACCGTACCGGTGGGAACCTCGTTATCATCCTCATCGACGATGCGCAGTTCCACCCCCATAAGGGCCTGACCGCAGGAACCCGGCTTGCCGAGAGAGGGATCGAGCACGTGGCGGTCAGGTTCCAACATGGTCAGGATGGGTGCGGATTCCGTCTGCCCATACGCGTGATGGAAACGGGCATGGGGCATTACCTCCATGGCGCGGCGGACCACCGCCTCGGGCATGGGCGAGGCGCCATACATCATGTCGACCAGACTGGATAGATCGAAGTCTTCAACGCCTGGGAAATGCACGGCCATATTAACCATGGTCGGTACCCATAAGGTGACCGAGATTTTATGGTCTTGAATGGCGTTCAGGGCGGCCTGCGGCTCGAATCCGGGAATTATGACGGAAGATCCGGCGGCGGTAGCGATGGCGTAGGTGCAGGCCCCGTCCGCGATATGGAACATCGGAGCTGCGTGCAGATAGACCGAGTGGCTACGATAACCGACCTTTGGGGCGAATTGCAGGGCGTTGTAGAGAACGTTGTGCTGGCTCAACATCACGCCTTTGGACCGCCCAGTGGTCCCGCCCGTGTAGTATAGCATGGCCAGATCCTCGCTTTGGCTCTCGACCGCAGGCAGGGCGGAAACGCCGTCCAGAAAACCTTCAAACGAAAACATACCCTGTGGCGGTGGGCCATCACCCAGAAAGACCAAATGTTTGACGGTTTCCATTTGGTCCTGAATTTTTGGCAGCATTGGGACGAAACTTTCGTCCACCATCAATACAGTGGCGCCGGAATCGTTCAGCCAGAAGACGATTTCAGGCGGCGCCAGGCGGGTGTTGATGGGCACCAGGACATAGCCACCCCACGGCACGCCAAAATAGCTTTCCATATAGCGGTCGTTGTTCAGGGACAAAACCGCTACCCGGTCGCCGCTCTGCAGGCCCAGGTTTTTTAGACCCCCCGCCAGTCTGGCAATACGTTCGCCGAATTGGAGCCAACTGTGCTGCCGGTCTTGAAAGATCGTCGCCGTGCCATTGCCGTTAACCTGCATATTGCGACTGATCGTACTGGAAATTTTCATGGTCTCACATACTCCGAACGTGTTGACCGCAGCATATCCAGGGGCTATCCGTTTTGCTATCCGTTTTGCACATAATTCGTGCCGCTATTTGCTCCGGGAAGTTCCGCCATGTCTTAGTCCAAGTACATCTTGCACAGCAGCACGGATGAGTTTCGCCGCTAGCGCGCCCAGGCCGAAGCTTTGGCGCCCGAGGCAGCGGTCATGCTGGATCGTATTGGTATTGAGACAGGCTGGCGCTGTGCCGAGCTGAGCTGCGGTGGTGGCGGTATCATGGACTTGTTGAGCGTTCGGGGCGGACCAAAGGGACATGTCGTTGGCCTGGATCAACAGGAGAATAGCCTGGCCGCGGGGCCTGAATGGCGGGCTGGAAAACGTCAGCTTCCATCAGTCGGGCATATTGGACAAGGATCTGCCGGCGGAAAGTTTCGACTTCGTCCACCTGCGCTTTGTCCCGACTACCGTCGGCCAACACGACGCGATGGTCGGGGTCGCCGCGCGTTTGCTGAAGCTTGGTGGGATCATAGCGCTGCAGGAAGGCAATGGTATTGGTATCGATTGCTTTCCCCCCATGACGCCTTTTACCGTTTGTGAGAACTTCTGTTCAGAGTCGTTAACGAGGTCGGGGATGCCGCCGCCGGTCCGCGCGCCTTCGAATTGTTGCGGCGATCGGGCTATGAGCGGATCAATATCAGGCCCTGTCAGGCCGGTGCGCGCATCTTTGATGACATGGCATTATACCTGCCTGAAACCGTCCGTTCGGTGCAGCAGGCGCTGCTTGCCCGCGAATTGATCACGGTGCACGAACTGGAGGAAGCTCTGGCCGCCTGCGAGGCCCATTTGCGGGATCCTGGCACCATTTCGACCCATATTAGCATGCTACAGGTCTGGGGCCGGAAGCCTGGTTAGGGCTACTATAATCTTACCCATTGCGGTTTTTCTGTCAGGACGGCACATTGCGCCGGACATTGGTATTTTGTTGTGGAGGCGGTGATGGACATTGCGCAAATGCGGATCGATTTGGCGGCATCCTTGCGCTGGGCCGCCCGTCTTGGACTGAACGAGGGCGTGGACAATCACTTTTCCATGGCGGTGGCGGATGAAGACGGCAACGTGCGCGGCGACCGCTTTTTGATCAATCCGGTCGGCTGGCATTGGTCGGAAATCACCGCGTCCTCCCTGGTGCTCTGCGATGCCGACGGAACAGTGCTGGAAGGTGAGAACGAGGTCGAGGACACGGCGTTCTATATCCATAGCCGGGTACATCTGGGCTGTCCCTCGGCCACGGTGGCCATGCATACCCACCAGCCCCACGCTACGGCCCTGACCCTGCTGGAGGGTGGCCGGCTGGAAATGTGTGAGCAAAACGCCCTGATGTTCGATGAACGTATCGCCTATGACGACGAATACGAAGGTCTGGCGCTGGACGCGGGGGAGGGCGACCGCTTGGTCAGTAAGATGGGCAACCGCAGCCTGTTGCTGATGGCCAGCCACGGTGTCCTGGCTGTTGGGCCCAGTGTCGCCGAATGTTTCAACGATCTATATTATCTGGAGCGGGCGGCGCAGTTTCAGGTTCTGGCGCGCGCCACGGGTAGAAATTTACGCACGATTTCCCAGGAGGTCCGCGACCGGGTGCGCCAGCAAATGGGTGCCGAGCGGGTCAGCGTGGCACAGCGTCACTTTACCGCCCTGCGTCGCATGTTGGACCGGGAAGAGCCGGAATACCGAAACTGATCGTAATTCGTCCGGGTAATAGGACCTTGTGTTCGACCTGGCCTAGATAATGCCGCTTTGTTCCAGCAGGCGGCGATGGGCTTGCAGGCTGTCGGTGATCATCAGGGCTGCTTGCACCGCATCCCGGCCCGCCTCTCCCGTAACCGACGGGGTCTCACGCCGGCGCACGCATTCAATAAAGGCCGCGATTTCGTGCGCCAGGGCGTCCGCCTCCTCGAAACTGAATTCCTCTGTTTCGATGTTCGGGATGCCGGGAAACATCTCGCCCTCGCCCTTTCGCCGGGACGTCACCTTGCGCTGGGCCAAATCGGCCACCAGATAGGCATCGGGCTGAAAGATTCGCATGCTGCGTTCGGTTTTCAAGGAGACCCGGCTGGCGGTCAAATTAGCCGAGCATCCGGAGGCGAAACCGAGACGAGCCGAGACGATATCCTCCCTTTCTGAGACCACCGCCGCGCCTACCGCATCGACCGAAATTAGCGGCGCCTGCACCAGTGCCATAATCAGATCGATGTCATGGATCATCAGATCCAGCACCACATTCACATCCGTCGCCCGGGGCCGGAACGGGGCGATCCTGTTGGCCTCGATAAACAATGGCTTATCCACCCGTTCGGCCAAGGCGAAATAGGCCGGCGAGAAGCGTTCCAGATGTCCCACCTGCAAGGTCAGGCCGCGGGCTTTGGCCGTGGCAATCAGGGCATTGGCGCTGTCGACGGTTTCGGTGATCGGCTTTTCGACCAATAAATGGATGCCCAATTCCAACAGCTCCCGGCCCACTTGATGATGCAGGCTGGTCGGCACTGTCAGGGATGCCGCATCGACCCGGCCAGTCAGATCCTGGTGGTCTGACAGCGCCTGGCAACCAAAAGCGGCAGCAACCTCCTTGCCACGGGTCAGATCCTGATCGACTACCGCGACCAGATCAACGCCTTCGAGGGCGGCATATTTTTTTGCGTGCAGGCGGCCGAAATGGCCAACCCCCACAACAGCAACGCGAATTCTTTCAGGCACCGCGATCCTCTCCGTCGCTGACCGCTTCGGTCACACGGGCTGTTTAGCCCTTAAAATACTGCTTCGCTTCGCACCGTCCAGACAGATAATTGGTTGATGCCTACCCCATGGCGCCGTCGCGGCAAAGCGCAAATGCACAAGGGAACATTTGCATCTTGCCCACGCCTCTGAATTTTTACGGTAGTTGGCTGCAATTGTACGTGGAGAGAAATCATGCTGAAGCACAGATCGTTTGGAAAAACTGGGTTGGAATTTTCGGAACTAGTTCTAGGTGCGGGATACGTGGGCGGCATTGTCATACATGCTGATGATGATACCCGCCGCGCCTTGATCCGCCGCGTTCTCTATGCCGGGATTAATTGGATCGATACGGCTAAAAGCTATGGCGACGGTGCTTCGGAAGAGGCCCTAGGGTGGTTTCTGGGCGAGCTGCCAAAGGATGAAGTGCCCTACCTCTCCACAAAATTCCGCCTGGATACTAGCCGCTTGGACGATATCCCCAGCCAGATCGAGGCTGCCCTGACAGGCAGCCTAAAATGCCTGAGCAGAGATCGGGTGGATCTGTATCAACTGCATAATCCCTTGGGCCAGGATGGTTTTGATATTAGCCATCTGCTCGGTTCGGGCGGGGTCTGTGATTGCATGGACAGGTTAAAGGCTCAGGGTTTGTTCGATCACATTGGCTTCACTGCCCTAGGCGATCCGGCGCAATGCAGGTAGTTGATCGCTAGCGGCCGCTTGGCCTCGGCGCAAGTCTATTACAACCTGTTCAATCCTTCGGCCGGATGCGATCTGGGGGACAAATGGTCGACCACCAATTTTGAAAATTTAATAGCCACCTGTCAGGCGACGGGCGTGGCCGTCATGAACATTCGCATCTTTGCCGGCGGTTCCCTGGCCAGTCCCGAGCCCCATGGCCGTAAAATGCCCATCACCCGAAACTCGGATATAGCCGTAGAGCAAGCCAGGGCCGAAAAGTTATTCGCGGCAATGGCGCCCGATCAGCGCAGCCGCGCCCAGGCTTCCGCTCGCTTCCGCCTGGCCCATTCCGGTATTTTCGGCGTCGTTCTGGGCCTGCCGGAATTATCTCGCTTGGAAGAGGCGCTGGCCGCTGCCGCCATGGGGCCGTCGCCCGAAGACGTCATTGCCGAATTGCAGCCGGTTTGGGATGGCGATTTTGTTTGATTATTGAAGCTCAACAGACCCGGCAGTTCGTTCGCGCCTGCTCGATCAATGCCTTCAGCTGATCGTAGCTGATGGCGCCGCGCGCCATCTGATCGCCGATTACGATGGTGGGTGTGCCGCGAATGCCCATGACGGCAGCCAGGTCCCGGTTAGCCTTGATAATCCGGGTGACCTCCGATCCCGCCATATCCCTTTTTAGGCGTGATATATCCAGTCCGACGTTAGTGGCGGTCTGAAAAATCAGTTTTTCCGTCAATCCCCGGCGTAGACCCATCATCGCATCATGAAAGACCTGATACTTCCCTTGCATGTTCGCGGCCAGGGCGGCGCGGCTGGCGACCACTGATAATTCGCCCAAGATCGGCAGCTCCTTGAACACGAAACGCACGGTCTTATCCATCTTCAACAAGCGCGTCACGGTGGGCGTAAAGCGTTTGCAATAGCCGCATTGGTAATCGAAAAACTCGACCACGGGAATTTTGCCCGCCGGATTGACAATGAAATCATCGGCAGAGGCGAACAAGGCATCCCGGTTGGCCAAGATTTTGCCAACCAGGCCGGCTTTTTCCTGCTCCTTTTTCCGGGCGTCCAGTTTTTGCATGACTTCCAACAGTAATTCCGGGTTTTCCAATAGGTAATTGCGAATAATCTTTTCGATGCGGCCGGTTTCTGGATCGGCGGATTGTTGTACCGCTTTGCCGTCCGCTGCCACCGAAGGCGCGCCAGGTAGCAGGGCTGCCATGATAGCGATCGCAATAATCAGACTGATGCGTTGACTAAATGCTAGGACCATGATCTCTCCGAACAGGATACCGGCGGGTTTGCGCCAGGATTCAGGTCAATCATGGGGCCGGAATTTGTCGCTGGCAAGGGCCGATCACGTAACTGTGCGCACCTGCGCCACGGCGTCTTGCCAAGCTTCATATAGCTGATTCCGTTTCACCGCCACCATTTTTGGCGTGAAACGAGCCTGCATTCGCCAATTCGCCGCAACGAAATCCATGGATGAAAACAGACCGGTTTGTAGGCCAGCCAGATAGGCCGCGCCCAGGGCGGTGGTTTCGGTCATGGCGGGCCGGTCCACGGTAACGTCCAGGAGGTCTGCAAGGAACTGCATCAGCCAGTCGTTCCCGACCATGCCACCGTCAACCCGCAGGACATCGAATGACAAACCGCTGGCCATCGCCGTTTCGGCGTCCGCCTGCATGGCCAGCAACAAATCACGGGTCTGATAGCACACCGCTTCCAATGCCGCGCGGACGATCTGGGCAATGCCGGTATCCCGGGTCAGGCCTAGTATGGCGCCCCGGGCCCCGGCATCCCAATAGGGAGCCCCCAGGCCCGCGAAGGCGGGAACCATGATCACCCCATCGGTGGATTCTAAGCTGTTGGCCAGGGCCTCGGACTCGGGTGCCGCGTCGATCAGTCTCAGGCCGTCACGCAACCATTGCATGGCGGCCCCGGCGGCGAAGATGCTGCCTTCCAAGGCATAAGTGGTTTGGCCGTCCAGGCGATAGGCCACGGTGG
>Ga0209403_10004655_pt1 | contig 14800 bp, 14 predicted proteins | sample ArcticOcean_MG_C_8_FD_187440 | JGI IMG/M metagenome (GOLD analysis project Ga0209403, IMG submission 187440) | Marine microbial communities from western Arctic Ocean - ArcticOcean_MG_CB11_86 (SPAdes) (version 2) | ecosystem: Environmental > Aquatic > Marine > Oceanic | place: Arctic Ocean... | reverse complement strand
GTGCCGTGATTGAGCAAACTGACATCAGAAGGCAACACATTTGCCTGCTCCACCGAACGGCTTGCGGCCGACACGAGGGCGCCCGCTGGATCCTTTGGGCGGCTTGGGACCTTTACGACGAGGGAGTTGCCGGTTTCCTCATTCAAAAGCACGAGATCGGTGAATGTGCCGCCGATATCAACGCCGAGTCTAACCACAGCCATTTATATTCCCCCGCCGAACAACCACGATTCTCCATACGAAATCATTCTAAATGTATATACTTGTTTGTCAACCTAATTTCAGGAGCCTACGGACAGGCGCAACATATAGCGACACCAAGCACTGCCACGTGTGGACGCAGAATCCGCTGTAAATATAGGATGTCGGTCGAGAAATGGTCCCGCTCATTCTGGCACCGGATCGTCACATTATCGAATTTTGGCGACAGGTGGTTTCAGACGAAATCGTCCAACGGGGCCGTTTGGAAACGGGGCGAGGACGGCAACAGAGTTACTGCGTCAATGTTGGGTCGTTAAAGCGACCTCCGTATTTAAATTTGCAGCGATCGACCCGATAACACATTACGCCAGCTTCGGCCGCCATTCCATCGGCCAGGAAGTAGGTAAAGGTGTTCGCAACAACGAGCGTTCCCGGAGCAATTCGCAGCGCAGCAGCCGCGTCTCCCGCGCACGGAACAATCTCGCTCTCCCAATCGACTGAAACTATTCGCATTCCAACTGCTTCCTCGACCACGCCGGAAGTGTTGCCGTGCTCGAGTTGGTCGACGCGCAATTGCCGAGCGACTAAAGGGTGAATATATCGACGATCGGTGCAAATGATCCGGTTGTCGACAATGCGGACGAACACCAATGAAGCCGCAGTGCTATCGACCGGTATGTTCAGACGGCGCCGAATGAATTCTGGTGGTTTCGCCTGAAATTCATGTGATACCAAGAGTGTTTCAAATTCGATTCCTTGATCGCGCAGATCATGCTCAAACGATAATAACGGAGAAAAACGTCGGAGAACCTTGGGTGGACTGACTATGGTCCCACGACCGCGCTGACGCGATATCAGCCCGCTATGCTCAAGCATATCCAAGGCTCGCCTCAGTGTAATACGACTAACACTAAACCGTTTCGCGAGCTGAACCTCCGTCGGAAGCGCAGTATTGGGAGGCAACGAGGCAACTTCTTCGCGAAGAACCGCCTCTATCTCAAGATATTGTGGAGAACCCGAATTCAAATGACCTCACCGACACGAAAAAACTTAAGGCTCCCTTTTCGGTATAATTCGGGAAATTTGTCAAGGCATTTCCGGGTTACTAGCCCGGAACGGCGGCGCGCAGCAAACCTGCACCGGGTGGTGTCATCTATGGACGCCCCGCCCTGATTGCAAGTGGATTTTGATGCTTACTGGCCGTTGGGTTGGGCGATCTATATTGCAAACGCACTGTCGGCCGGCGCTTAAAATCACGTGGTACCGAAAGACCCCTGTAAAACCATGTTTCGAGGTCGTGGATTGTGCGATTTTCTCAGTCTAGGTTCGGGTGTACGGAAAACGCTTGGTTTCCGGACGTCTGAAATTGGCTAAAAGCAGACGAATATGAGGTTGGATGGGGATGTCCGCTTTGGAGTGAATAACCGACCTAGCTAAGCGGCCTTAAGAAGGTCTGCTTCTGACCCATAGCGGACCCAAGGGTTTATTCCAATATTTCTATCTTCTCCGGGTGTTCCTTTATAAAGAGATGTCTCCGCCAACAAATTAGCTAGATCCATTTTTCTCATTCGACGGCAAGGTATTTGTACCTTCTTCGCGCGCGATCAGGTAGGTGCTTCCAATAATCACCAGCGCCCCGCTTGCGACCCAGGTTGAAGGTAATTCGGCGAAGATGAAATAACCGAGAATGGCGGCATAAACCAAGCCTGTATACTCCGCAGGCGCGACAGCATTTGCCTCACCCACAGCAAAGGCCCTGAAATAACAAAACATACATACCGTTGTACCTATCCCGATTCCAATCAGAATTAATAGTTCTAAGTTAGTGGGTGTTTGCCAAAACCAGATCGCAGGACCCAAGAAAACAGTCACACCACCCACATGGTAGTAGAACAGGATCCGCGTCGTCGGTTCAGTTCGTGACAACATCCGGATAAGCACATTTGCGACGCCCCAGATTGCGGCTGCCCCGACGGCTAATAAGGCTATGATATCCACACCACCAGCCCCGGGCCGCAACATTATCAATACTCCACCAAAACCCAATGCCGTCAAATACCAGCGCCTTTTGGTAATCGCTTCGTGCAATATCAAGACAGCGGCAACTGCGGTAAAAATTGGCTTAGTGAACATAAAAGCCGTCGCATCCGCTAGGGGTAGGTAGATCACCGATAGAAAAACTAACACCTGTCCAACAAATGCCAAGCTCATGCGCAGTAAGTGCAGGGGTAGCCTTTCTGTGCGCAAATTTTTCCAACCCATCCGAAGGAAAATCGGAATAAGGATTATGAAGCCGACTAGGTAACGAAAAAATACGATTTCTATCGTATGGAAACTGCTGCCTAGTAATTTCACTAGGACGCTGACACATGACAATATTAGGACCCCCGCAGTCAGCCAGAGAATGCCACGAAAGTTACCCGGAAAGCTGAGCCAGCTATCTCGAATACGTTTACTCAAAGACTTGAAAAATATAATTATATGAGGGTTTGTTCAACCTATTCACCCAAGTGGGTCACGCTATAACCCCCGTTAAGACGACATTCAGCGTAACTTACAGGTTTGCTCGGAGACTTGAGACTGTGTACCGGATAGTCTCTCATGCTATCTGATAACGTAAAGCAATCAGATGGGAGCTATCAATCGAAATCTTGATTTGCCTCATTGTCACCAAGCGATATTGAGCGTGTTCGCTTGCGTGACAGGCCAGTCGGAAATCACCGCCCTGCCTACCTTTTCAAACTATTACCACCAAAAACGGACGCTAAACTCGCCTATTTGGGCATCTTGTCCGCGTTCAGCGACCAGTCATAGCGATGGCCGGACACATCGTCGGTACGCCCCAGAAAACCCTTGAGTTCCGGCAAGGCGAACCGCTTCAGATGATCGATGACACCCCGGTAATTGCCGCCGAAATCGTCGATGAACCAGCTATAGATTGAACTGACATACAGCTCCGTGCCGATCAATTCCGCGCCGCGCCTGTTGTTGATGTAATCCTTTGCGCCCTCGTCCAGCAACCCGTCCACATTGGCAGCGGTATATGCCTGCTTCCGCAAATTAGGACATCCGACCGAGGCGCAATTTACACCGTAATGAATTCGCGGATCCTTCCAGATAGGCCGTAGGATGCGATGTTCGATGTCGTCCAGCGACAAACGTACGCCTTCGACCGTCACCAGTTTTTTGCCCCACGGTCCCACAGAGAACCAGCCAGGCGAAATTTTGATATCCATGATGCTGTCGACCGGATACCGGGTGAGTATTAGCTGAACCGTCAGCGCGTTATACAGATTGATCCAGTAGGCCAGCTGTTCCCTGCGCGCGTAGGCACCGATCGGCAGCCGGGTAAGGCCCATGATATAGTCGTCCAGCGCCTGGCGATCGCCGGTCGCAACGTTGCCATATCGGACAAGGCCAACGCCCCGGCTGTCGGTCCGTGTGTAAGCCGCCAGAAATTTGGTCCACGCGGAATGATCTATAGATTTGCCGGACCGGTCGTCGTGCTTCGTCCAGCGCGGCCACAGCGCGGCGTCGGGAGCGGCCGAGGCGCTGAACGCCGCCGTCATCAGAAACAGGAGCGAGACAAGGAAAAGCATGCCGACCTGGAGGCGCATGCCGGGGCGGCGCTGAGCCGATTTCAGGTTCATGGGCGTCTCCTTTGTATTGATCCCGATCCAACAGTTGACTATCAGGTGGACTCTTGCAGCCCGGTTAACAAGTTCGGTTAACGGGAACGTTATCGCAAATAAAATTTTGTGACCTGTCCGCCAAACGAGCGGGCAATCTCCGCGAGGACTGAATTACGGATGGCGTCAGCAGCCGCAGCAACACTGGGACGCGAAGTCCGCGCCATCAGCCTTATCGGGTTCGGCCACTTCCTGAGCCATTTTTACATGTTCGGAATCGTGCCGCTGTTTCCGGCGATCAATCAGGAGCTCGATGTGTCCTACGTCTGGCTTGGGGCCATCATCACCGCCTTCAACGTCGCGACTGGCGTTCTGCAGACGCCGATGGGTATTCTGGCCGACCGGTTCGGCGCGCGCCGCGTCCTGATCGGCGGGTTGTTCGTCACCTCTGCCGCATTCGGATTGGCGGGGTTCACGTCGTCCTACTGGGAATTGCTGGTTCTGTTTCTCATCGCCGGCGCCGGTAACAGCGTCTTTCACCCGGCCGATTTCGTAATCCTGACGGCATCGGTAGATCCGTCGCGCCAGGGGCGGGCCTATTCGATGCATTCGTTTGGCGGCTCGCTGGGAACCGCGGCCGGACCCGCCGTGATGGCTATTCTCATGCTGCACGCCGACTGGCGCACGGCGCTGATGATCGCAGGGGCGGCGGGCGTTATCCTCAGCCTCGTATTCATATTTTCGGGCGATACGTTGCGCGAAAATGCGGCAACGAAACAAAAGACATCGGCGGCGCCGCTCCGTAGCATCGTCAACCGGCCGGTTATCCTGCTGTTCATGTTCTTCGTTCTGACGTCGTCCGGCAGCATCGGGTTGACGGCATTCGCGCCGGTATACCTGCCGGAGCTTTACGGCGTGTCGGTCGAAGCCGCGAGCTTCATTCTGTCCGCCCTGCTTTTCAGCACCGCGCTCGGCACGTTGTTCGGCGGCTGGCTGGCGGACAAGACCCAGCGTCATGATCTTGTTCTTGTCGTCGCATTTTCAATTTATGCCGTGCTGATTGCGATTGTCGGTTCGGCGCTTATCCCGGTGGCGCTGGTGATCGGTGCGTTCGCCATCGGCGGTTTTGTGCGCGGCCTCGTCAATCCGTCGCGCGACATGATGGTTCGGAAAGTCGCGCCCGCCGGCGCACTCGGCACCGTGTTCGCCTTTGTCAGCACCGGTTTCAGCGTCGGTCAGGCCATCGCGCCACCGATTTACGGCGCGCTGGTCGAAGGGGGGGGGGCAAACAGTGTTCTGTATCTGTCAGCCAGCTTCACCGTACTCGCGATCCTGTTGCTGTTCTTTTCACGCGACAGGCAAATGTGAGATACGCGTCGCCATACGTCGCGTGCAGTGCCGTACTTGTATGACCGGGCCAGTTCCGCTGTGATGCCCATGCTGTTTCCGCTTTCAAACGTCAGAAAACCCTTTGGCCCAGTGCGCTTTCTCGCACCAATTGACGCGACATCTCGACGGGCCAAACAGCCGTCCTAATTGGCATCCGGTTGGACGATATCGGCCTGATCCTCGAGGGTGCAGTGCCAGTGGCGATCCCGTCCCTGGCGGCACAGGGAATATTCGAATTAGCGGAGTGTGTCATCATCCCGCGCGGGCTCCGCCTCGATCCGGCCCGTTGATACGGCAGATAGATCAACGGGCTGATACAGCCTTGCGCAACCGGATTGTGTAGATTTCATCGGTCTGTTCGATCGTCACCAGTGTGTGTCCGGTCTCCCGGCAAAACGCCTCGAAATCCGGGGGCGCGGCAGTATCTGTTGCCAGCACCTCGAGCAGCCCCCCGTCGGACATGCCTTTCAGCGCCTTTCGCGCCCGCAGCACAGGAAGCGGACAGCGCAGCCCGGTCGCATCGAGGGTCTCTATTTCCTTATCCATGACACATGCCTGCAATCGGACCGATCAGTAAACCATCGGAAACAGTGCGCGGGTGATCTCACCTTCGAGCGGAAACGACAGTATACTCATCACCGAGTAGTCGAGCTGCCGGGGCATCACTTAGCACCAGAACATAAAAATGAACCACGCCACATAAAGTGGCCCAAAGGCTGGATCAGGAAGCCCGACGTTATCGGGCGGAATACCCGCGACAGCAGATTCGCCGCCTGGGCGAAAATTTTCATGCAAAAGAACGGCGAATTCTCAGGCGGGGAAAAATTCATCCCCGTCCGGCCGACAAGCGTCAACAATACGAGGCCGAGAACGCAGTCGACGGCGATGATCCAGATCGGAAATATATAAATCGGATCAGTCATATCGGTTATTATACAAAAACTACGGTAAAATACATGTGTCCCCGCCTCGTTGTCAGGTTGCGTGCTCAGTGCAGCTGGTAAATCACCGTTTCTCCCAAAGAATTGCGGGTTTCATCGATCATCGCCTGGATTTCTGCATCGGGTGCCGGTGTCATCAGGGTAACGACGACCATCGATATCGGGCTGATCGGCATGCCGATCACGGCGAACTGAAAGTGATCAACTTCGCCTGGCAGGAAGCGTGATAGACCCACACCAAGCTGCTGGCAACCGCGGCGGTTGTGAATGACTGGGAGAAACATGGGAATGATCTCGGGGCGGATGGACGGTCTCAAAACCCAAATACCGCCTGACCGGGCTTCGATGTAAGCGACAGATATGCGCTGGCTGGGGCGCCTGGGATCGAACCAGGGAATCACGGGATCAAAACCCGTTGCCTTACCACTTGGCTACGCCCCAACCCGGCGCGCCGAGAACATATCGGAACACGAGGTACAGATGCAATCCCGGAACGTGACGGGCGTCCAGGCTGTCGTCTATCATGTAGGAATGGTTGACCCGAACATACCTTTGATCCTCAAGGAAATTTCCAAAGAGGCGCGTAAATTCACAAAACAATCGGCCGATGATTTGGAGATGCATACTGGCGCCTGGCTGTTGGCCCATATCGACGCGGCCGCAATTTAGGAAACCGGTTTGATGGAACCGCCGAATACGGGGCGCGGGGTGAGTCCGATCCGCCACCGCGGGACTCGGCGCCTCGTAGGTCAGCCTCGCGCAGTTTTATGAGGCGGCCTGGTTTCCGGTAAGCCCCATTTGAATTTGCACCGGCGCAAATGTGGTATGGGCGCGCGGCGGCACAGGGCGACAAGGCAGCCGCAAAACGCGTAAGCGAGATGAATGCCGATCGCGCATGAAAAAGCAGTTGGCGGCAGCTACCCCGGCGCCCGCAAAGATCGTCGGACCGACGTTGATCGGACGCTCCCAAATCCGCGAAATCCAGACTCTTTTAACGAAGATGAATTTCAACCCAGGGGATGCCGACGGTCAGCTTGGTCAACGGACTGCCGACGCGATCAAACTCTAGCAAAAATTTGCCGGGATCGACGTCGACGGCAAAGCCAGCCGAAATCTTCTCGAAGATTTGCATGCGGTCGCAGAAACGATGGCGAAAGGCGGCTAGCACCATACGATTTCGGGCGCGCCATCGCGGATAGCAGTCGCCACACACCACCACTCAGGATGATTTGCACCGATCTGCATTGCGGCGGCGGCAGCCTGCGCGGCGGTTCTATAAATCCCGAAGCAGGTCCCACCGCTTCCTGATAATCGGGCAAGGGCGCAATCGTCGCTGGCGGCGAGCGCATGCACGACTTCTCCGATCACCGGCGAAACTGATAAGGCGGCTTCAACGAGATCGTTGTTATGCATTCTCAGGACGTCGACGAACCGTTCGAACGTTGCCGGTTCGTCCCACCCGGCAGTGTTGGAAAAGGCGCCTTTCCGGGCGGCGAAGACGGCTGGCGTGGAAACGCCCTCACGGGCATTTACCAGCACCACACCACAGGGCGGCGGCGCAGCCACATCGTTGACGATTTCGCCAATGCCGGACATCATTGCCGGGCGGGCATTCAGACAGACCGGTATATCGGCGCCCAAGGACAGCGCAATCCGGGCGAGGCGCGTCGGGCCAGCTTCCACCTGCCACAGCGCACACAAGACCCGCAGGGCAGCCGCCGCGTCGGTAGAGCCGCCGCCAATCCCCGAAGAAACGGGCAGATTCTTTTCCAGTTTCATGCGGGCGCCGGCATCGATGGAATATGCGTCGCGCAGAGCTCTGGCTGCGCGAAGGATCAGATTGTCGCTACCGATGTCAGCGCCGGTGCCGCTGTTAGTGCCGAGGTCGGACAGCGCTCCGGCAAACGCGCCCTCGATCGACAGTGTCAGCGTGTCGGCCGGCTCCACCGTCAACCGGTCGCCCACCGCGACAAATACAACGAGACTTTCCAGCAAATGGTAGCCGTCGGCCCGGCGACCGGTGACATCCAGGAAAAGATTGATTTTGGCGGGCGCATCGATCGCGATCCGCCCCGATATCCGCGACTGCGGCACGCGGTCTCTCAGCTGTCCTTCTTGCGGGCTTTGGCATCGTCGAGGCCACGCAGGATTTTTTCTTGAATCGCCGACACCTGATCGGGTTCGGGCTTCAGGGTCAACGCCCTTTTCCATTGGAAGCGCGCCTCGTTATAGCGTCCGACGCGCCAGTAGGCGTCTCCCAGGTGATCGTTGATCGTAGGATCCTGCGAGCGCAGTTCCACGGCGCGTTCAAGCTGCCCGACGGCGCCATTGAACTCCTTCAGCCGGTAAAGCACCCAGCCCAGGCTGTCGACGATATAGCCGTCATTTGGGCGAAGCTGTACGGCGCGCTCTATCATCTTGCGCGCGCGGTCGAGGTTAATGCCCTGGTCGACCCAGGAATACCCGAGATAATTCAGGACATAGGGCTGTTCGGGATTGAGTTCCAGAGCGCGCTGAAAGTCTTTTTCGGCGCGATCCCAGCGGCGGGAACGTTCAAGCGAAATGCCCCTGGAATAGAGGATCGTCCAGTGGCGTTTATCGATGTCGCCGAGGATACCAACCGCCCGGTCATAGGCATCCACCGATTCCTCGAACCTTTTATTCGATCGCAACAAATCGCCCAGGATTACCAGGGGGTCCGGCCTCGATGGTTCTTCCCGGGTCAGTATACGCAGCAAATCGATCGCCTTTTCATCGCGGTCGAGCGCCTCGAGATTGCCGGCAATGCGAAGCCTGGCAGACCACTGAAGCGGCGACGAGCGGCTGATCCCGCGATATATCGCGATCGCGTCGTCGTTCCTATTCATGGATTCGAGAATTCCGGCAACCAGCATCTGCGCAAGGTCGAAATCTTCGCGCAGATAAATCGACAAGCGACCATAAATCAGCGCGAGCTGCGCCGAATTCTGCTGGGTCATCGTGCTCGCGATATTGAACAGGGCCTCAGCGACGCCTTCGACGGCGTTGGCTGCCAGCAGCGCCGGCTTTACGCCCTTGGCCAGCCGTTCCAGCGCCGGGCGCAGCACGACCGAATCAGGATTTTCCTTGATATAGGCTTCGTACAGCGCTTTCGCTTTTTCGGGCTGATCAAGACGCTCGAAATGCCGTCCCAATCCCTGAACCACGCGTAACGTCGAACGCCGCGCATTTTTGCCGGCGAGCTCAAAATGCACCTCGGCGTCGGCCGGCCGGCCGACGACATCCGATATCAGCGCCGCATGAAGCTCGTACAGCACACGAAGACCGGATTGTTTCTTTAGCGGTTCCAGCACCGCGATAGCCTCATCGCCCCGACCCTGACCGACAAACACCCAGGACTGCAATAACGGTTTCATGAAGCCGCTGAAACCGCGGTCGGGAAAGGCTTTAAGCGCCTCTTCCGCCGCAGCAAGATCGCCCTTTCCAATCGCGTCGACGACAAGGATGAGCTTTGCTATCGGCGCTGATTTTTCGCGCGCAGCGATTGTTCGTCCCATCGCAACCGCTGACGCGATTTCGCCGTCCGCCAACTTTGTGAGGAAAGTGCGGCGCAGAAGGCGTGAGTTTTCAGGACTGTCCTTAAGCGCTTTTTCGAGTAACTGGGAAGCGCTGGAGAAATCCCGCTTCTTCTGGGCATGACGGCCGGCGAGATAATTCCCGGCGCCTGAACTACCGACGTTCATATGCTCGGCCTGGGCGCTGCCGGCGGCATTCAGCGTCGGCGGCTCGCCATTCGGCGTACAGGCAACCGCGAACGTAAACGCACTAAGAGTAACGATGACTGTTTTCAGGGACCTGCCGCGCATGGTGCGCCCGCTCCGTTCACTATCCGGTTATCGGCAAAGAACGATCACCGTCCGCCAAAACCGTGAAGAAGGTGTTTAGCAGCCGACAATGACTTCGTCCCACGCCATCAATATACGACAATATAGGACGTCTGGTCCGACAGTTAAACGCCGGATGACATTGAAGTGACCGAATTCGTGCGGCCGCCCCGGATTCCGCGCTATCCTGCCGAACAATCACATGTTCGGGTAGTTCGGCCCACCGCCACCCTCGGGCACTACCCAGTCGATATTCTGGCTCGGATCCTTGATATCGCAGGTTTTACAATGGACGCAATTCTGCGCATTGATCTGCAACTGCGGATTGGATCCGTCGTCTTCGGCAATAATTTCATAAACGCCGGCGGGACAATAGCGCTGTTCCGGGGCGTCATACTCCGCAAGATTGACCGAAATCGGTACCTTGTCGTCCCGGAGCGTCAAATGCGCCGGCTGGTTTTCCTCGTGATTGGTGTTGGAAATGAAAACCGACGACAGCTTGTCAAAGGAGACTTCGCCGTCCGGCGCCGGATAATCGATCCGGCGCGCTTCGGACGCTTTTTTCAGCGTCGTGTGATCGGCATGATGCCGCAACGTCCACGGCGCCCGGCCGCGAAAGATATAAGTGTCGATCGCCGAATAGATCAGACCGCACCACAGACCCCATCTGAACGCCGGTCGGATATTGCGCACCCGATAGAGTTCATCCCATATCCAGCTTGATTTGATCGCCGCCTCATACCCCGCCGTATCGGCGGTTGCGCTGTCCCCGGCCACAACATCAAACACCGCCTCGGCTGCCAGCATGCCGGATTTCATCGCGGTGTGGCTGCCCTTGATCTTGGGTACGTTCAGGAAGCCGGCGGTGCAGCCGACGAGCAGGCCGCCCGGAAAGGTCAGTTTGGGAACCGATTGGAAGCCCCCTTCGTTGATCGCGCGCGCGCCATAGGCGACACGGCGGCCACCCTCGAAAGTCGGGCGGATTTTCGGATGGGTCTTGAACCGCTGGAATTCGTCGAACGGGCTGAGATGAGGGTTGTCGTAATCGAGTCCGATGACGAATCCGACGGCTATTTGATTGTCCTCCAGATGATACAGAAACGACCCGCCATAGGTGCCGCTGTCCATCGGCCACCCGATGGTGTGCACCACACGGCCGGGATGATGGTTCTCCGGTTTGACTTCCCACAACTCCTTGATGCCGATCCCGAAGGTTTGCGGATCGACACCGTCGCGCAGACCAAATTTCTCGAAAAGCGTCTTGGTCAGCGAACCGCGGCAGCCTTCGGCAAAAATAGTCTGTTTCGCATGAAGCTCGAACCCCGGCTGGTAGTTCGCGGTCTGCTCACCGTCTTTACCGACCCCCATATCGCCGGTCGCAACACCCTTAACCCGACCATCTTCATGGTACAGCACTTCGGCGGCGGCGAAGCCCGGAAAGATCTCGACGCCCATGGCCTCGGCCTGTTCGGCAAGCCAGCGGCAGACATTGCCGAGGCTGACGATATAGTTGCCGTGGTTGTTCATCTGCGGCGGCGTCGGCAGACGAAGCGCGCCGGATTTCCCGAGCAGCAGGAACTGGTCGCTGTCGACCGGTGTGTTTAGCGGGGCGCCGCGCTCTTTCCAGTCGGGAAACAATTCATTCAGCGCGCGCGGCTCCAGAACCGCGCCGGACAGAATATGGGCGCCGACCTCCGATCCCTTTTCGATAACGCAGACCGAAATTTCCCTGCCTTTTTCTTCGGCAAGCTGACTCAACCGGATTGAGGACGACAGGCCGGAAGGACCGGCCCCCACAATCACGACATCGAATTCCATCGATTCCCGTTCTATCGCCTCGCCTGCCACCTCGCCCATAGCCTCGCTCCGTTTTCGGGGTCCTTACAGCCTGATGGCGTCGTCGTAACGACGTCCTATGTGTATACCATGCGAAATCTGATTATCCACCGGGCGGGAAATGATTTACCCTGATTCCATGGATGATGTCGTGGCAAAAAGAGCCCTGCTGGATTGGTACGTAACTGCGGGGGTGGACGAGACGATCGCGGAACAACCTGTGGACCGGTTTGCCGTCGCGCAGAACGCACCGGCTGCCGAGACCGCTGACACACCACCGGCGACCCCGCCGTCACCTGCACAGCCACAACTCAACCGGTCCCCGCCGCTGCAGTCGCGCGACGCGGCCGTCCAGACCGCCCAGGAATTAGCCGCCGCCGCCGCAACACTTGAAGAACTGCGCACCGTGTTCGAGGCGTTCGACGGCTGCCCACTCAAAGAAACCGCGATGAGCTTTGTGTTCGCCGACGGTAACCCGGACGCAACGGTGATGTTCATCGGCGAAGCGCCGGGCGCGGAAGAAGACCGTCAGGGACTACCGTTCGTCGGCCCTGCCGGACGGCTGCTCGACAAGATGCTGGCGGCGATCGGGCTCGACCGGACAGGCTGTTATATCACCAACATCCTGCCCTGGCGGCCACCCGGCAACCGGAACCCGACCGATACCGAGATCGCCGCCTGCCTGCCCTTTCTGCACCGCCATATTGCGCTCGTGAATCCGGATTTGCTACTGTTCGTCGGCGGTACGGCGGCCAAAACCCTCCTGCGCCGGACCGAGGGGATCATGCGGTTGCGCGGCAAATGGATGAATTACGAGCCCGCCACCGGCACACCTGTCCCTGCCCGCGCGTTGCTGCATCCGGCCTACCTCTTGCGCCAGCCAGCGCAAAAGCGGGAAACCTGGCAGGATTTGCTGGAAATCAAGGCGCGTCTGGACGAAATTCCCGACCCCGCCACATAACTGCCATCCGGCTCATACTGGTTAACATTTGTTGCCGCTGGGTGCCGACTCGGCTAGAAACGGTAATCGAAAATTAACCAAAATAGATTGTAAACAGGGGTTATGCGGGGAATTTTTTCGTCAGATCAGAGACTTGCCCGGATCGTGATGGTGGGAATCCTCGCCGCCGCCGGCGGCGCGGGATTATGGGGAACGCCGGCACTGGCCGCCGAAACCGCATCGCTGCCATCCACCCCGAAAGACGTTGCCGTCGAATTACGCGACGTCCTGACAGCCGCCGACCGCGCCAGATACCGTAAGATATTTTCCATTCAGGAGCGCGGCGACTGGCGAAACGCCGACCGGCTGATCAAACAACTGAACGACAAATTGCTGCTCGGTCACGTGCTCGCGCAGCGTTATTTGCATCCGACGAAATACCGGTCGCGTTACACGGAACTGGCCGAATGGCTGAAATCCTATGCCGATCACCCGGACGCGAGACGCATCTACAAGCTGGCCCAGCGCCGCAAATCGAAAAAATCCCGCGCGCCCACACGCCCCAGCCGAAAATTCTACCCGGCCTACGAAGCGCAGACGATAATCGAGCATTCGGGATATCGGCCGGGCCGTAGATCCGCCCGCCGGATCATCAGCCAGGTACGGCGAATGACCCACCAGCGGCGTCTGTCCGAAGCCAGCCGCTACATTGCCGGCAGGGCCGTCAAGCGGAAGATCGGCCCCACCGGCTACGACCTCGCCCGCACCCATGTGGCCTCGGGCTGGTTCTTCCACGGCGACGGAAAACGCGCCTACAAACTTGCCCATGCCGCCGCCTCGCGGTCAGGCGACCGGATACCCTATGCCAACTGGATCGCCGGGCTCGCCGCCTATCGCCTCGGTAAATTTATCGACGCCGCAGATCACTTCGAGGCAGTCGCACTGTCCGACAGGGTGACCGGATACGACCACGCCGCCGCGGCGTTCTGGGCGGCACGCGCAAACATGACCGGCCGGCGGCCGGAGCGGGTCAGCCGCTGGCTTGAGATGGCAACGCACCAGCCGCGCAGCTTCTACGGCATAATTGCCCGCCGCTGGCTCGGCGAGAAATCGCCGTTCGACTGGAAGTCGCCGAAGCTGACCGGCCGCCGGCTAGAACTTGTGACATCGCAAAAAGCGGGACGTCGCGCCCTGGCCCTGATTGAGGCCGGGCTCAACGTGCGGGCCGGACGCGAATTGCGGTTCATGGCGAACAGCAACGACCGAAACCTGACCCAGGCGCTGATCGCGCTCGCCGAAAGGCTATCGCTGCCGACGGTGTTGTACCGGGCGGGTGCCGCCCTGATAGGCAATGCGGAAACCCTGCCGGCGGGGGCGTTATACCCGGTACCGGTGTGGAAACCGCGCGAAGGTTTCCGGATCGACCAGGCGCTGATCTTCGCCTTTATGCGCCAGGAATCGGCGTTCAACGTTCGCGCCCGCAGTTCGGCCGGCGCGCGTGGCCTGATGCAGCTGATGCCGGCGACCGCCGGGTTTATCGCCCAGAAACGGTTCACCGGCAAACGCCGCAATCAGCTGTACGAACCGGCGCTCAACATGTCGCTTGGCCAGAAATATATTCTGCATTTGCTCGAAAACGATCACATCGGCGGCGATCTGCTGCTGCTCGCCGCCGCCTATAACGGCGGTCCCGGTAATCTGAAGAAATGGCAGCGCCGCGCCCGCAAGGGTGAATACACCGATCCGCTGATGTTTATCGAAAGCATCCCGGCGCGCGAGACCCGCATCTTCATCGAACGCGTGCTGTCCAATCTGTGGATGTACCGGGAACGGTTTGGCGAGCCCGCGCCGTCGCTGGACGCCCTTGCCGCCGGCGAACGTCCGTTCTACATCGCCGTTGACGGTGCAAAAGGTTCGGTGGCTGAAGATGTTCGGAATTAACGAAGACATCCCTTTCGTTGCGATAAACATTGCCGTGATGACGGTGTCCGACACGCGCAC
>Ga0209403_10004650_pt1 | contig 14805 bp, 10 predicted proteins | sample ArcticOcean_MG_C_8_FD_187440 | JGI IMG/M metagenome (GOLD analysis project Ga0209403, IMG submission 187440) | Marine microbial communities from western Arctic Ocean - ArcticOcean_MG_CB11_86 (SPAdes) (version 2) | ecosystem: Environmental > Aquatic > Marine > Oceanic | place: Arctic Ocean... | reverse complement strand
TTGATTGATGGTGAATGGGTTGAACCAATTCGAATTCGTGGGATACACAGAATGTTGGAATCCATTAATCTCGCAGAGGGTGTGTCATCAACAACTAGGCATGATATTCATGAACCATATGGCCAAATGGTAGAGGGCTTGGGTTTTTACTATGCAATGTTAGTGGTTTGCGCTTCTTTTGATGAAAGATTAGTGAAGCGTTGGGTAGAAGGTGAAGCTAGTAGGGCTGACAAGTTACTCGGAGATGCCATTGATGAACAAACATTTGACTTGGTTACACACACGTATCTTTCGGATGTTCGTACCAAAGTACAATCTGTAGCAGGTGTATCAATACATGCTGTAAAATCCTCAACTCTCATATTTGAGATTCCAATGGCCGATTTTATTGAACTTTCACCGCGAATTACTGGTAGTTATTGGCGCATGGTAAATCGCCCTATTACAGATGGTTGGGTAACAATGTGTGCCACTAAGACCGAGACATCAAGGCAGCGTTTAGCCCGCCTCTTGAAAGAAAGGATACGTCAAGTTCTTGTTGAAAGGTGCCAAATTAATATGGAGAAAATGGACGATGAATTTGCAGCAAAATTTGCTGACCCTGTTGGTAAAATGGTAGCACAACTTCAATTTACCAAGGGCCAAGAAATCAAGGTTACAGCGGCCCATGAAGGTGATTGGCCACCATGCATGACTTCAGCAATTTCCGACCTCGCTAGAGGTGAAAATGTCAACCATGCTGGTCGAAGATTCCTAGCAAATATGAGTCGAGCATTGGGTCTCTCAATTGATGAAGCATCCTCATTTTTTGTCAATGCACCAGACTATAACGAGGGTACTACCAAGTATCAATTAGGCCATCTTTACGAAGGTGAATACACGCCCGAGAAGTGTAACACGCTGAAATTACATGCTAGATGTCCAGTCTCGCAGGGCACAATCAGTGATTCACTTTGTAACTTAGAATGGATGACTCATCCACTAAAATATGTGCGTGCACAACAACGTCGAAGAGCCCGCGATGCTCCTCCTGAACAACCAGTAGTAGAGCCTGAACCAATAGAAAATAACCAAACCAATGGTGCTAAAGGGGTAGAACAGGACAATGATTCATAGCGGAGTAACACCCCAGCCGCATCAAGAAAGGTCAGGTGAGCAAGGATGACGAGAACTCTAGTGCTATCAGTTGACCGTGATGACGATCTCGGTAAGAAGGCTGGTATCCGGGGGCCAATAGTTGGTCGTAAGGAGGTATTAACCGCTGCACTGCGGCTTGGGATTGCAGATCCAGAAGAGAGCGATACGAATGCGATTCTTGGCGCTCTTCACCTTCATGACCAGTTGAAAGAAAGCGGTGAACCAAATGATGCAGTTGAAGTCGCGGTACTTACTGGCGATGAGAAGGTTGGGATTCGTTCAGACCGAGCGATTGCTAAGCAACTGGAAGAGGTGATTGAGAAATTCCAGCCAGACCGTGGTGTGATGGTTACCGATGGAGCAGAAGATGAGAGCATCCTTCCAATTATTCAATCACGATTAAACATTGACCACGTTCAGAAAATTATTGTACGTCAATCAAAAGGGATTGAGGGTACTTACTATTACATCGTAAAGGCGATTGAAGATGAAAAGTGGCGTATGAAACTACTCGTTCCCCTCTCAATTTTCCTAATTATGATCGGACTAGGTTTTATTGTTCCAAATGGTGGGATGATTTTCGGTATGATGCCGTTATTCATTGGTATCTATTTGATGGCTAAAGGATTGGGTGCAGAACAACATCTTAATCGAATAATGAGAGATATGAGGGAAAATGCTGACGCCGCCTTTGTTTCATCGATATTATGGTTCTCAATGGTGTTCTTCTTTGTCTTTGCAATTGCTGAAGGCTTACGTGTTTATTCAACAAATATGGCATTATCAAAACCACCAGGTGGACTTGAAATTATACTACTCGTGTTGCAGGGCGCAGTAACTTGGATTGTTTTGGCGTTTCTTACATTAGCCCTTTCTCTACTAGTTTTAAAGATGAAAAAAGGAACATTCAGTGGAAGAACAGTGCAAATTATTGCTTTTGGTATCGTTATTTGGACACTATGCAGTGCCGGCTTAAAGATGGCATTAGAGGTTCTCAATCACACATATTCCCTCGACCCAACAACACTCTGGGCAGACTGGGACCAAGCAATCGGGGCGTTGGTATTATTCTGGGCGGTTAAGGGTGTAGTGAATTCAATTAGTCGCCAGGAAACCTCTGGTAGCTACTGGGGTATCTAATCAGAATCCTTGGTTTGGTGGTTGTTGACCGCCAATAGGTGGAAGAATTTGGCCTTGCTGAGTAGTTTGTTGTTGCAATGGTTGTGTTGCTGGTTGCTGGGTAGCAAGGGCAGGGTGGACGGCTCCACCAACCATCGGTGACGCTACACCTGGTTGTTGCATGGGAATACCTCCTACTGGTTGAATAGTCCCATCTGCTTGCTGAACCATCATCACTCCTTGTTGTGCTTTGTTATCCTTGAGTGCAAAGATGAAAATCACACCTAATCCGAGTATGCAGAATGAACAACAGACCCCCCATACTCCGAGACCCATGGCCATTGCGCCTCCAATATCGATAGTTAGTTCTCTAATCATCACGTCTCCATTACCAGTGAATTCCACTTCCCAAACACCACCATCAAAGATGTTGATATCCCCAACATAAGTGTACCCTGCTGCCGAATTGAAATCACAAGATTGATCTTCTTCGCATGGCATAAATCTGTTGTCATTATTTCCGTTGAGTACTTCAACTTGCACATCCGTTCCTTCTTCAATAAAAACACTGTAATAGGAAACAACTTCAAAATCCCCTTCATAAGTTGTGGGTGCCGTCCCATTCCATAATTCAGTTCCATCGGGGTTTTCTGCTAGGTCGCTGAAGAACGAGCCACCGCCCACAACCATGGCAATTACACTACCAATTAGTAAAACAGTCCCAACCCCAAGGGTAATCTTCGTCATTATGTGCATGAACCTTCATTCAAGGCGGTGGCTATTGAGGGTTTGGTAAGTATATTTCTTTGATGAACAGAGAGCTCAATTTTCAAACATCGCTTCATTCATGCAATTCGGGCAAGTTACTTTGATTGGCCTAACTGCTGGAATTCCAAGTGGTGCACTACAGTGTGGGCAAAGAATAGCCTGCTCTACACTAGACTGCCGAGATTGGCCATCATGGCTTGGGTCATAACGAACCCGATATCGGTGTGCATTTTCAATATAATTCGGTTGTTGTCCAACTGGGGTTTGTTCGGTGGTTGGATCAGGTGTTGCTTGGTCCTCAACAATGCCCATGCTTGGCTGAGTATTACCACCTTGCTGAAACGCTTTCACTTGTTCTTCAACTTGTTCTACTGTCAAGTTATGTTGGCGAGCAATGCGGTCAAGAGCGAGCATTCTATCGTATTCATCCATGTTCGCTAATTCACTCAGAACACCATTGCTCAACTGTGTCATCATTTAATTCGCGGTCTGCTATCTTTCATCAAGGTTATGCAACGTTGTTAATTTGGAACCAGCCTCATTACATCAACACACTTGCTTCAAATAGGGTGGGCAGGCCGGCCGGCCTTAGGAGTGAGTAAGGTGTCAGGTATATTCGGACGAACCGCGAAACCAAATAAGCCAAGTGTAGCCAAGCAAAATGCTGCACGCAAAGTAACTTGTGGGCAGGTCATGCAAAAGCCAAGAGTCCTTTCTTCAACCGTCACGATGGATAGAGTTCTAACTACCTTGACCTCGCGTGATTGGGATCATCTTTTCTTGGTAGATGATTTTGGCGTCCCAGTAGGGCGTATACACGCCGTAGATATGTTAAAATTGATTCAAAGAAAACGAGTAAACCGTGATTTGGCTTGGATGCAATCAGTAGAAGCAAGTCAACTAATTTCCCAACCACCTATGCAGGTTTCAAGTCGCACCCCACTTCTCAAAGCAGCAGCATTGATGATTACCCACGATATTAATCAGATGGCAGTTGTTGACCATGAGGGCGCCCTTATTGGTGTGGTAAGCCATGCAATTGTTGCACGCCACTTACCGAAGTTCATTCTCTAATCAGTGGACGAGATGTAACTTTAAGAAATCAGCAATATTGTTGGTTAATTTGGATAATTCTAACTTAGCATCTGATGTTCGGGTTGTAACAGAAGTTTTTGCTTCGGTCCCGGAATTCCTAATTCCAATACTGATGTCCACGTCATCGAGTTTCCCACCCAATAACAAGAGACTAGACTCACCAACAATTTCCTCGCGGTGAAATATACCTTCACCTAACTCTTGTGAAACTAATTGTTCAACCATTTGTGATAATTTGTTTGACCCGTCCCATAGAGTACGGTCAGTATCTTTAACCCCCACTCTCGCTTTCCAACCACTCGCTACATTCACTCGACCATTACCAAGTTTTGCACGGGCAAAAAGTTGAGCAAGTAGGGTTACGGCTCCATCCCCTGCAAGTCCCCAGTGGCATGGTTTTGTGGGGTGTGGCGTTGGCATAACAAGATGGCCAGAATCTTCACAACCACATATTGATGGTATCTCTTCAGAATAGATTAATGGATTATTAGAGTTATTTTTTAGACGCAGTGAATCGGCCAGCCAGCGGTCACCGATGGCAGTTTGCATTGTCTCAATGCCAAGGTCATTACATGCCGCAGGGAGGCAGAGGTCCGACTCAATACTGTGAGCTAGTTTCATCTGCGCATGTCCAGATTTTTTTAATGAATGAAGCCAGTCAAAAGCCATCTGGTCCCCGTCAACAATTTTGATACCAGTTTTTGTTCCTTCTATGAGTAGGCAACGATCACCATCACCATCTAATGCGGCAGCAATTAATTGCCCTTCACTCCATGGTGCCATACCATCATTCTCTTTGAGTCGCTCAGCGATTTTAATTATGAGTAGATGTTGATGTTCACTTTCCAAAAGTTCACGATTGGTCCAACTGTCTGTAGAACTAAATTCTCCTGCCCCACAATTGTGGTTGATTGGTTGTTCTCGAGTTGAGACTTCTTCACAATCAAGTCCTCTTCTAGCAAGTCCAAAACTAAACCAATCAGCACTTGCTCCCCCTGAACAATCAAGGATTAATTCTTGAGAAGAAATAGAGTCACCCATTGAATCTACATTAACACCAAGTGTTGTGGAAAGGATATTCAGCCAACCTTTCAAATGGCCACGGTAGGCACGCAGCCCATCGAATAAGGGTAATTCTTGTGAGTCCAATGGTTGAAATGAGAAATCTGATTGAGTTCGAGAAATATAGTTCCAAGCATGAACCGAAATCAAGTCTTCTAGTGGCGGCATTGATTTGTATCCATCTTTATCAAACAATTTCACTCCAGAATCTGTAGCAGGATTGTGACTTGCTGTGACCATCATTCCAGCATCAGCTTCTAACAAGAGTAAACAATGGTGTAACCCAGGTGTGGGTAATTCACCAACCAATTGGATTACACAGCCAGCCTCTTGGAGTCCAACTTGTAACGATGACACCAATTTGTCGTTACCATTTCTTCGATCCCAACCTATCACAACAAGAGGTGGATTGCCCACATCCTTTTGTTCAATAATGACTGAGCCAGTAGCAAATCCAATAACGCGCATTAATGAAGGTGAAATTTCCCGTTGCAAAATCAATTTTTCAATTGGATTTTCAGAATCATTACACTCGGAAATTATGCCGCGAATGCCATCAGTTCCGTGCAATCGTTGGCCAATCATTTGGGCTCACTCCTCAATAGTTGAATTAGCACCAAATACTCCGCTGACATTGAGGTTTGGCCAAATGTTTGCATTTGTTCCAATAATCACTCCAGGATTCGTTACTACATTACAACCAATTGCAACACCATCTCCGAGAATAGCGCCAAATTTTCGCAATCCGCTATCAACACTTCCTCCTTCAAGTCCGCGCACAAGAACAGAGCGCCCATCATTTCGTAAGTTAGACAATTTACAACCAGCACCAAGGTTCACATCTTTTCCTAAGATAGAATCACCGACATAATTGAAGTGAGGTGCTTTTGCACCTGGTAGCAGGAGTGAATGTTTCACTTCTGATGAATGCCCTACAACTGAATCGCAGCACAACCAAGTGTAGGGGCGAATATAGGCGCCATGCCTAACTTCTGCGTTAGGTCCAATATAGCAAGGTCCCTCTATTCTCACACATTCTCCAATGCTTGCTCTATCATCAATACATACAGGGCCCTTTGAATCATCAATTGAAACCGAATCAAGTAAATCTGGGATTACATGGCCATACTGTTCAAGCAAAGTTTCCAATTGATTGTTCAGTGAATCTTCGTGAGAAGGGTCTAGAATCAACCATACTGGTTCATCCTGTTCAGGTAGTTTTGGAATATACCCCGAATATTCGTTTCGTTTCACCATACTTGGCCATAGATTTGGCGTAGTGAGGCTGGCGATAGGTATTGCCATACTAGGCCGAGTACCTCAACAGGCTTGATGCTTTCACTCAGTTAATACTCTAGGTGCAGAATCTAAAACCGCATTACTGCATCCCGAAGCGAACTGTTTGAAGTTATCTTGGAACATTAGAGCCAACTTATTCGCCACTGCTTCAAATTGAGATCCATCTTCCCAAGTTGTTTTGGGGTTGAGAATTTCACTTGGTACACCTTCACAAGTAGAAGGGATTTCAAAACCAAAACGTTGGTCAACTACAAATTCCACATTATTGAGTGTTCCATCTAATGCTGCATTGAGAAGTGCTCTAGTCCAACGAATCTTGATGCGGTCGCTTTTTCCATATCCGCCAGCAACCCAACCTGTGTTGATTAACCAGCATGAAGAATTGTTCTCTGCAACTTTCTGGGATAATAGATCTGCATAAACACTAGGATGCATTGGCATGAATGGCGCTCCAAAACAAGCCGAAAAAGTAGCTTGAGGTTCAACAACCCCAACTTCAGTTCCAGCAACTTTGGCGGTGTAACCTGAAATGAAATGGTAGGCTGCTTGTTCAGGCGTTAGCCGTGAAATAGGTGGTAGAACTCCAAATGCATCACAGGTTAGAAAGACTACATTTTTTGGTTGCCCTCCCCTACTTTCAATCACTCGATTCTCAATCGCTTCTAAGGGGTATGAACCACGTGTATTTTGTGTCAAAGAGGTGTCATGGAAATCCGGTATTCCATTTTCATCCAAGATGACATTCTCAAGAATTGTTCCAGGCATTCGGGTAGTAGCAAAGATTTCTGGCTCGTCCTGTTCAGATAAGTCAATCATTTTGGCATAGCACCCACCTTCAAAGTTGAACACACCATCATGATTCCAGCCGTGTTCATCATCACCAATTAGTGGTCTATTTGGGTCAGCAGATAGTGTGGTTTTACCGGTACCTGAAAGTCCGAAAAATACTGCGCAGTCACCTTCTGTTCCGACATTCGCAGAGCAATGCATAGGCAATTGCCCTTGGGTTGGAAGAATATAGTTCATAATTGAGAAAATTGATTTTTTAATTTCTCCAGCATACCTAGTTCCACCAATGATAACTTGTTTCTCAGAAAAACAAACGATTACAAAAACTCCTGAATTAACACCGTCGATTTCAGCATCAGCCAAAAAGTGAGGTGCGTGTAAAATAGTGAATTCAGGAACATGCGCCTCAACCTGTTCTTGACTAGGCCTTAGAAACATATTACGAGCAAAAGCAGCATGCCAAGCATTTTCTGTGACAACACGAATTGGGAGTCGCTGATTTTCATCAGCACCAGCGTAGAGGTCTTGGACAAATAGTTCTGGTGTTGAGTTGAGATAGTTGCGGACTTTATCGCGTAGATTATCAAAGACCTCTCGTGTAGTTGGGACATTTACATCTCCCCACCAAACATCATCTTCAACTAATCCTTCCCTGACGATAAATTTGTCATTTGGAGAACGACCAGTTCGGTATCCAGTTTCCGTGATTAATACACCATGTGCACTGAGAAATCCTTCATCTCTTTTCACTGCTTGTTCAATCAAGTCTGTGCCTTCATTATTCCAGTGAATTTTTCCTGCTGGTGTAAGGCCGTGAGTATCTAGGCCGGTAGGTCCTGGGGGGGTGTCACCCTCACGGACGGGGCTCGTCATGATGACGGCGGGTCGCGGGACCTCTTAGAATGCTACGGAACGAATATACGTTGATTAAATCATAATTTCAGTATTCCTTGCAAGGGCGACCTTGATGGAGAAGGTCGGTTCTGAGACATTTAGATGGGGGATGAATCGGCTGATGAGGATGACTCAGTCATCCGTAAACGAGCCTTTGAGATGGGTGGGGGGCTTGATTTATCCAACTTCCTTAACGAGGACGCCATGGAGGAATCCAAACAACTAGCTATGGCCGAGCCAGAGCAACCCGAAAAGGTGGTTGTGGATGAGGCGATGGGTGACATTTTCGACCCGTTTGCAGATGGCCCCCAGCCAGGTGATGTACAACGAGATGGGACCATTCATTTACCACCAGAAATGGACAGCATTACCGAGTTGGCTATGACTGGGGAAAAGCGCCTTCACTGGGGTATCATGGTGGGCATGATTGTCGTCTATTCTGTAGTCGGTTGGTTAGTTGGAACAACTCTTGACCCAATCATTGGTCTAATTGGCCTACTTGGGTTAGCAACTCTTGGTTTTGTATTAGGTGAGAGATGGATCCCTGACCCAGCGATGAGGATGCTGGGTATTACTTGGGTGATTATCACCATGAAACTCTTGTACGGATTAGCCATTGACTTAGGTCACTGGGATTTGTGGGGTGTTTTCCCACTTGATCCGACCATGCTAGGTGGTGTTTTACTCACTCTTGTAGGTCTTAATGTCTGGATATCTTATCACCATGATGAAGATGCAATAGCGGCTCAAGCAACGTTAGTATTGCTAGCAATAGGTTCTGGTGCTGGAGCAGTGTATGGACAGATTGGTGTTGCTGCTGGAATTATTGTTGCTACTCTATTGCTACATGGTTTAGCATGGCATCGAAAAAGCGGTAACCTTGCATCACTTGGAATAGCAGCTTCCAATTTATGGATTGGTATGCACGCATTCAGTAATAATTGGACAGTTGGAGCGTTAGAAATCGTACCTTTTGATGACTTGCTTTTACTATTCCTTCTGCTCGGTGGTATCAACGCTCTAAATGCAGCGATGGCAGCTAGATTTTCTGCCGAGAAAAATTGGTTCTCCGATGGATTAGAGTTGGTGGGACTTGGCCGACCTGGATTATGGTCGGTTTCAATTGGATTAGGGATGATTGGTGCGTTATTGGCAATTTCAGCAAACCGTGCAGAAACCTCCTATGCCCTTGCATTGATTATGATGCTCCTTGCTTGTTTTGGCGGCTCATACTTAGTTGTCAGAAAGGTTCCAAAGAGCCGAGTACTCACCCCACTTGCTACAGCATTTCCTGCCCTAATTTTGGTTCTCATCGTTCAGTTATCAGTATCCTTCACAGCACCTTTTGGAATCGGAGCATACGACGTATTCGCTGTAGGTGCGGCTATCCTTACGGCATTCATATTGCTCTCAAATCAATCATTGGTAAGTGACCATGTGTTGTGGGGCGGGAGCCTTGTTTTGATTCTTTTAATGACGATTCTAATCCCTGCCCAACCTTCCGCTCAAGGTGGTGATGGGGCACTAATTTTGTTCATTGCATTAGGGGCTATTCATCTCGGTACTGCGGCCTTAGCCTTATTGAGAAAATCACCGTCACTCGCAGGTGTAACAATACTTTCTCCGTGGTTATGGGTTCTGTTCATTTCTTTCTGGGCAATGGGTGCACAAACTTTCAATGCTGCAAATCAATCATGGGAATTAGCAGCAGGCGTAGTTGGTTGGGATGGCCAATATTTGGTTATGTACCTTGTAGCAGTGACGATATTACAATACCCTGTGAACAAAGCACTTGGGGAATCGGGGGTAAATTTAGCCGCCCGCCTAGTAGGTCTTTCAGAAGTTGGTGCGAGATTACGTGATAGTGGCTTGTTGAAGTTATGGAATATCGGTTTCATTCTATCCCTTATCATTTGGATTGTAGTATCTCGTGGGGCCGAAGTTTCAGGTTACGGGTTGATTGCAGGATTAGCAATAGTGTTAGCAATCAATATTTTTGCAGAATGTCGTGGTGAGCATCAGGACAACCCACGCACTTTGATGGTGTTGTTTGGAATCACAACTCTGTTGCTACAATGGCGCAACGGGCTTGATGCGGCTTGGATGCTGATGATGGTAGGCGGTCTTGGTTCTCTAGTGCTATTTAGCAAGAATATCGAAACGGAGGACATTCTCAGTCTATTGATGGGTTTCTTGACTGCTCAAACAGTGATATTCTCGCTTGATCAGAGAACAACTTCATTGCTGGATGGTGAACAATTATTGCCAACTGAAAGTACTGGCTGGATAATTCTTCTCTCAGTATTGTTGACTCTTGCACTGTATCTCCCAAGGGCTGGGAAAATGGAGAAGTTGCTCAAACCAGCCGCTTCTTCCGCAATGATGTTGATGGCAACGGTTTGGGCTATGACGGCTGATGGAATGACATTTACTCAACTTTCACTTTCTGCTCTGATGTTTGTTGGTTCGGCTATTTGGTTAGCCGCTCAAGGTGAATTACGCGCTGAATTTAAGGCAGTTGGGGCAAGAGATGAGAGGAGAGAAAGAATGGAACGAATTGATGAGGTCCAACGCTCTTTGGGAGCGAGTGAGTCATTACCGTCTCTACTTCCTCCTGAGCAACTTACTCTCCCATCGGGGGGTAATTCAGCCCCGGCATCATTGGTAGTGAGTGGTGGCCAGGAATCAGCCATTTCTAGTAAATCAGCATTAACTCTTAATGAAGCCTCAAAAACATTTCATTTTGATTCCGAAGAGGCCGCAGCAGCCGCCGCTAGCAGTGACATCTCCATTGAACAAATGTCGCAAGCCAAGTCTGTAGGTGCAATCAAGACAGTTGCTCCCGAATTGTATATGCAGGCTGAAAGAATGCGTAAGCGCTCCAAGAGGAGAGGTGAATTGTCTCGTGAAGAGATGTTGTATGGTGATATCCATCATAAACCAGTGATTGTTCTTGCATTCATTGCTAGCATTATTCTATTTGGGGTGTATACTGTGTGGAGTTTTGGCTCCGCATCAGCTGGGATATTAGTCATCAGTGGTGCTGTTTCTCTTGTACTCATTGGCATTTCAAGATGGCGGGCCAGCAGTAATGATTTGAGTTTGCCAGATGTACTTGGAATTGAAACACCATTTGCTGCGACAATAGCCGGTTTGACTCTAATGCAAATTACTGGCAGATTAGCAGCGGGCGCATCTCTAGGTAATCAATTAGATTTTGGAGTTTTTGCAATCATTATATTGCTAATCATTGGCATTTCTTTAACAGGCCGTAAGGACTTGATACATCGTATCCCTGCAGCGATTGAGTGGTATGTGGCAACCCTACTAGTTTCTCGAATTGCCGGCGCAATGATGGCTGGGACAATGCCAATGCCAGTATTGACCGATCCATTCACTCCTTTGGAAGGAGGGGATATTCTCTCTTACACAATTCCGTGGTTGTTAGTTGAAGGAGTGTTGTTACTTTGTGTTGTAGGATGGGATTGGATAGAGGCTGTTAGGAGACGTCACGAACTTCCTGATTTCCACGGCGCTGCCGGAAGAGGTGGCTGGGTTGTTTCAGTTGCAATGCTATCTATTGGTCCAGTAGCAATCATAGCAATTGTACTGGGCTTACGCCGTTCAATTCAGTGGCAACAACCGGCTGCAGTAGGAATCATCGTTCTTAGTACAGTTATCGCGGCTCGGTCACTGGCAAGTTGGTTTGATGGGTTGGCTGAATTTATTCCACATCTGATGATTATTCTAGGGTTGATTACCCTTACTTGTTTGGTGTTAAGTGTACCAATGCGAAAGCCCGGGTGGAGTTCTACATGGTCTTGGGATGCCCATCTTCTTTTACCACTAGGTGTCCTATTACTCACAGGGATAAGTGCATTTTTTGTTATCTCCTTACTCACCCTTTCCCTAATAATTTGGGTAACGGGTATTCTTCAATTACGCCGCTCCCTTCGAGTTTGGGGGGCTGCAGATTTAGTATTCGCTCTAGTAGCAGCGGCATTAGCAGCCCAAGGCGCAATCAATACAAATTCACTATTATTGATGGGTATTGCATTAGGGCTTGAATTAGGTATAATCGCATGGCTTGGACAGAAACATGAGGGCCAAATGGCCGTTGATTGAACTAGTCAATCAGTCCATATCTTGATTTGAGGTGGCTTGCAGGGTGTGTTGTGTCTGGACCGTGGATTAGCGATGAGCCTGAGGACCCACCGGTTCCTTTAGGTCTCAACGAGATGACAATTCCGAGGGCTGCAATTTTAGCTTCATTAGGTACCATCAGCATACTTTTGATATCAATTATTTGGGTTGGTTGGGGTGCCTACACTTTCCTTGGACAAATGGATGGGGCTTTTGTGACGGTAGACGAATCATCCCTACAAGAAGATGGTCGTTGGGCTTGGGAAGCAATGTTGTTGTTCGATACATGTGAGCCTAAAGATGATGCTTGGGATTGGCCTGAAAATCTCTCAGCTCAAGATGAGCCATTCTGGTTACCCGGTGAAGTATCTTGTGAATGGCGTCACCAAGGGGCTGGTGATACTGCCGTTGTTGCTGTCAATAATGCAGGAAATACGACTCTTGATTTGCAAGTCACAGTTGAGAGTGAATCGGTATCAATTAGTGAACCAGCAAGTGGATTACTATCAATTGAAGGAGACTCGGCAGAATTGCTAGTTTTAGAATTAGATTCTGATATAGAAGAAGAGATATTTTTGGTTACAATTTCACATCCAACAGTTGCAGGTGCTTCGGTGCAATTAGAAGTGAGGCTGTTAGCAGGTGATGATTTTGCCCTCCATACAGATTATGGGAATCACATGACAGTCCATTACAAAGTTTGGATTTCAGATACTGGGGAACAATTAGATGAAGGAGATTTACCAGTCACAGCAGGTTCTGAACCTACTTGTGATGCTGGCGCCCCCAGTGTATGTTACATCAAAGGATTTCACTGGGGTGTAATTGGCTTAGATTGTGGTGTGGATCGGTGTTTTTTACAGGATGGAACCACGCATACCGTAATTCTTCCACCTGAACTTGCATACAAAGATAGGCCAGATAGAGAACCAGCAAACAACCAATGGTTGGTATTTGAATTAAGTATTAATGAATTAGCAATTTAATAGAAAAGCGGATAACAGTAACAGCCGTCCTTTAATTTGGTGCGTGATGTCAACTCACAGAGTTTTACCGATTTCACCTGATATCCGAGGGTTTGCTGAAATTATTGCGCCGCAGGGTGAAATAGACGGGAAACCCAAACCAGGTGAACCAAATCTGTATCAAACATATCGTATGAAACGGCTTTCCACCCCTTGGTCGGTTTGTCTGACTAGGGCAGAGCAGTTGTCCGATTGCCGTCTTGGAAAAGGTATTCTTCTTGACCCTGCTTGTGGCTCTGGTTCACAACTTTTTGCTTATTGTTCGGGGTTGGAACGAGCAGGACTTGGAATAGAACTCGATGCTGATTCTGCAGTTTTATCAGCCGCGAATGGTCAAATCGTGGCTGATAGTGGTAGTAATAGTGAATGGACTTCAGAAAGTTTCGTACTGGTTGGGGATGGTACTGATGCTACTGCTGCCCTTGCTGAAATTGGTTTGTCAGGCCGAGCAGTTGCAGTTATGCATGTAGATCCGGCTAGGCCTTTAGACACACAGAATCATTCACTTGATGAGATGGAACCCCCCATCTCTACTTTGCTGAATAGATGGGCTGAGCATTTTGTAATAGGGAGTAGGGGCCCAGCAATTATCATTGATCTCTCTCCTAGACTCCTAGATACTCAGCAAAGAGAGATTGAAGCCCTTCTTCTATCATATTGGCCAGATTCCCCTATAACTTGGGAATGGGTGTCTACAGGTCGTGGAAGGATTGACCGCTTGACAATTTGGTTTGGTGCAGCCGCTGAGTCTGCAACACCAGCTAGAATGCTAAGACTACTATCAGATGGTTCTGTCGTCAGTTTTGCGGGTCGGGCAACTGAAGTCAAAAGAACTACTTCTGCTACACCTTCAACCGGAGATTGGCTAACAATCGTAGATTCTGCTCTTTTAGCATCAGGACTTCAAGGGCAATGGTTACGTGAAGCATTGCCCGCTGAATCAACGAGACACTGGGTCAGAATCTCTGGGCGTAGACCCATGCTACTTTCTAGTGAACCACTACAAATGGAGAAATCATTAGTCGGCGCATTTGTTTCATCAACCGGCCAAGTCATTAGCCGTTTGAAGGTGGAACCAACAGTAGAAAATATACCTCCAATTATTGTGTCGGCTAACGCGGCATATCTTTCTAGACTCACTCTTAGATGTAAAATGGAGCCATCTGCTCAACCAAAAATTCAGGGTAAATTAGATCATGGATTGAAGGATTACCCGAGAGGAAAACCTGGTTTCCTTGCCGATGTCGAAACTAATGGTGGGCATGCCTGGTTTATATGCAAAGAACCCTGAAATTAAGCCTATTTCCATCATTTCATTGATTATTCATATATTAGCAAATAGTCCCTTTTTTATAGGGGGGGTAAGTCGCAAAGCCGCTACGTAGTAGCCACTGGGCAACTGGTGTACTCGGGGGAACCGAATAATGGCAAAAATAGACGAGAGTCAGTTAGGCGACGATTTCAGATATATTCT
>Ga0209403_10004647_pt1 | contig 14809 bp, 13 predicted proteins | sample ArcticOcean_MG_C_8_FD_187440 | JGI IMG/M metagenome (GOLD analysis project Ga0209403, IMG submission 187440) | Marine microbial communities from western Arctic Ocean - ArcticOcean_MG_CB11_86 (SPAdes) (version 2) | ecosystem: Environmental > Aquatic > Marine > Oceanic | place: Arctic Ocean... | reverse complement strand
AAAGCAGCTAAAGGAGGGTGGACCGTTGTGGCGGTCATACAAAGCTGACAAACGGCTTGCGAAACCGCAGGGGCACCCGTACCACCCGGGTGCTGTGAAGTACTATAAAGAAACTGGTCTTTGGCCTGCTGGACAATAACCCAGACCTTGAAACTATAAAAAAATTCGCCCGCGCCCTGGAAGGAGCGTGGGCGAATTTTTAGTAACCATGCAAGTCAGAGCGTCGACAAAGATAAAGCCTTAGGCAAGTTCTTCAAGCTTTAGCAGTGGTAGCCTAATAAACGGCAGAAAAGCCGTATCTCAACAGGGAAATTTACTGGAGGTCTGGCCGTGGCCGACAATCAAACTACAACTGCGGGCGAAAACGAAAAAGGCGCCTTTCTGCTTGCTGAGCGCACCGAAACCAAACTTGTTAAAAACCTTACACTTGGACTTGGCTCTTTGATTACTATCATAGTCTTGACCTGGGCAATTGAGGTTTGGCTAAAACTTGGTTTCGAGTGGTTCGATGAACAAGCCTGTGCGACTTGCCTCGGCCTCACGCTTGCGATTATCTTCATCCGCTATCCATTCGGCGGCGGACGGGACCGTGCTTCTCTCCCCTGGTATGACCTAGTTTTAGCGATAATCGGCTTAGGAATATGCCTTTATCTCGCATACATTTATGGTGATATAGAACTGAATCCATACACTATGCGGCCTAAGATGTTCGTCATCGGCGTTATCCTGATCCCGATGATTTGGGAAAGTTTGCGTAGGACAACCGGTTGGAGCCTGACGCTCGTTTTCAGCGTCTTCCTAGGCTACGTCTTCGTTGGGCACCTTATGCCGGGCATGCTCCAAGGCGTAGAACAGAAATTTGTGCCTGCGATCGCAGAGCTCGGCGTCACTAATGTCGCGATTCTGGGCCTACCGATGAAAATCATTGTGTTGACGGTAGTTCTATTTATCTGGATGGGTCAGCTCCTATTGCATACTGGTGCTTCTGAGTGGTTCACGGACCTCGCGGCTTCTATCATGGGTCGTTCACGCGGTGGCTCTGCGAAAATCGCTGTCGTCGCGTCAGGTCTATTTGGTTCAATTTCGGGTTCAGCGGTTTCCAACGTTGCGTCGACAGGTGTTATCACCATTCCGCTGATGCGCCAGGCAGGCTATGACGCGAAGACCGCGGGTGCGATAGAGGCCGTCGCCTCGACCGGCGGTCAGATCATGCCGCCGATTATGGGCGCCGCCGCATTCCTGATGGCGGAGCTGTTGGAGCTGGAATATACCGAGGTCATCCTGGCAGCGCTGGTGCCGGCCGCGCTGTATTACCTCGCGGTATTCGTTCAGGCCGATCTCGAAGCGGCGAAGAAAGGGATTGCGCCCCTGCCAAAGGAACGGATTCCTCCGTTCATCCGGGTGATGAAAGAAGGCTGGTTCTTTATCATCCCCTATGCAGTGCTGATTTACACCTTGTTCACGCTGAACCTGCCGCCGCAGGAATCCGCCTTCTGGGCCGCGATCTGCGTCGCCATCGTCAGTGTTATCTTCAGCTACAAAGGACACCGGATAAACCTGTCCCAAGCTTGGGATTCCATCGCCAAATGCGGCCGGCAATCGGCCGAGATTATCGTTATCGGCGCGATGGCAGGTATTATCATCGCCATCCTCGACCGAACAGGTCTGGGGCAGGCCCTGACGCTGATCCTCGCCGCAGTGGGCGAAGACAGCCTGTTCCTGCTGCTGATCCTGACGGCATTAGTGTCTATCCTGCTCGGGATGGGCATGCCGACATCGGCGATTTATCTGCTCCTGGCCACCATGATCGCGCCGTCGCTGATCAAACTTGGGATCAATCCGATCGCCGCACATATGTTCGTGCTGTATTTCGGGTTGATGTCAATGATTACCCCACCGGTTGCAATCGCGGCATTTGCCGCGGCGTCTCTGTCGGGGGCTAAACCGATGGAAACCGGCGTGACGGCTGTGCGCCTCGGCTGGATTGCCTATGTGATTCCGTTCGTGTTCGTATTGTCGCCGTCGCTTTTGGGGCAAGGACCTCTGATCGACATCTTAACCGCGACGGTGACCGCATTTATCGGGGTCTGGGTCGCGTCCTGTGGTTTGATCGGGTACCTATTCGGCCCACTAGGAGCGCTTACCAGGGTGATGTTTTTCGCCGCGGAAATTCTGCTGCTGCTGCCGGCGGATGCGCTGCCCAACGGTCTGGCAATTAACGGCGCCGGGTTGGTCATCGGCATCCTTTTTGTCAGCCGCGACTACATGGCGAACAAACAGCGGCGCAAGGATCTGGCCGCGCAAACCGCCGCCGAGTAGGTGTAGACACTTTAGAAAAAGGGCGGTCGATGACCGCCCTTTTTTGTGTCCGAATTTCGTCGGACGATTATTTTCCAGCTTGATCGATTGCTGCCAGCACCCGTTCCGGCGTCAGCGGCAATTCGCGAATACGCACCCCGGTCGCATCCTCAATCGCGTTCGCGATCGCCGAGGCGACCGGCAGCATGCAGCCTTCTCCCAGACTTTTTGCCCCGAACGGACCCGGGCCGTACCCTTGTTCCTGCAAAATCGACACGAACCCGTCGGGGATGTCGGTCGAAAGCGGCACGCGATAGTCCAGTCCATTACCGTTCATCAGCTTAGCGCCGTCATAAACCATGCAGGGGAACAACGCGCCGGTGAGACCCATCACGGCGGAACCTTCGTCCTGTCCGCGACAGACCAGCGGGTTTATCGCCCGACCGGCGTCGCCCGACACGACGAGTTGTATTAGCCGAACCAGGCCGGTCTCGGTATCGACGTCGACCTCGGCGGCTCCCCAGCCGAATTCCCAGGACACGCACTGGGTCTCCAGCGGCGCAGCGTGATCCATCGCCGGTTTGAAAAAACCTTCACCGGTAAATTCATATCCCGTGCCGCCATAGTGCCGCATGATCATCGGCGGCAGGGGGTGGGACTCATTGCCCTTTCGGATCGACCAGTCATCCAGTTCTATTTCTTGAACTTCACAGTCGAGTTCGGCGGCGGCGAATTCCAGCACCTTCCGCTTCGCTTCCAGCGAAGCCTGCTGCACCGCCTGGGCCATCACCACCATGGCGGAACTGGCATTGGTACCCTGATCGAACGGCGTGTAATCGGTGTTAAGGGCCGGATATCTGACCCTATCAAGCTCGGTATTCAGCAATTCGGCGACAATCTGCGACATCGCCGTGTGCACGCCCTGCCCGATCTCCACCGTGCCGCATTCCAGGTAGACCGCGCCGCTGGTCGTGATCCTGATCCGGGCCTGGGCCGGTTTGTTGACGCCGCCCGCGTCCTTGAATCCGATGGACAGCCCCATCCCCCGGCCGTCGCCGCTGGCCCGCCCGGCATAACCGATCCTGTCGGCGACCAGATTTAGCCCCGCCCGCAAATCGGAATCGACGCCGCTTTCGCCGGGCACATAGGCTTCTCCCAGACTCTTCAGGTTCTGAAGTCGCAAATCCAGCGGGTCACGGCCAAGCGCCCGGGCGATGATGTCGATCTGGGATTCAGACGCCCACGCCGCCTGGGTGCCGCCAAAGCCGCGATACGGCCCGGCAGGCGTGGTGTTGGTAAGAATACAATCGCAATCGATATCGAGATGCTGCCATCTATAGGGACCTGGCAGCCGGTAGCCGGCTTTCTCGGCCACCAGCGGGCTTGCATCGGAATAGGCGCCGGAATCGAGCCAGATGCGTCCCGAACGGGCGACAAAGGTACCATCGGCCATCACCCCGGTCCTGACGTCGAGAATCGCCGCGTGCTGACACTGGGTGAGAAAAATTTCCTCTGTGGTCATGCAAAACCGGACCGGCCGACCCGACTTCCGCGCCAGCAAAATCGCGATCGGCTCGGTCTTGCAGTTGTTTTTCGCGCCGTACCCAGCCCCAATATACGGCACCTGCACACGGATCAGGTTTTCCGGGTACTGAAACACCCGGGCCAGTTCCTTGCGCAGCGGGAACGGATTCTGGCAGCTTGTCCAGACTTCGATCACGTCGTTATCCATACGTGCAACGGACACGAACGGCTCAAGATGAAAATGCTGATCGCGCGAAAAAACGAAGCGATCCTCGAATACATGGTCGCAGGCATCGAACAAGGCGGCATCGCCGGTCTCATAGGAAAACCGGTAACAGTTATTCCGCCCGATCCGCCGCGCGCCGCTCGCGCCCTGACCGTAAGCGGGCACCACGCCCATGGGCTCGTCCTCGAACAGCTCCGGCGCAGTGTCGGCCATGGCCTCTTCGACGGTGGCGACGACTGGCAACAACGCGTATTCGACGATGATCCGTTCTAGCGCGGCGACTGCCTGAAGTTCGGTTTCGGCGGCGATCGCCGCAACCGTGTCGCCGATATAGCGGACCTTGTCGATGGCGACGACCGGCTGATCCTTGATGAAATAGCCGTAAGTCGGGTTAAGACCCTCAAGATCGTCGCGCGTGACGACGGCGTGAACCCCGGGCATATCCCGGGCCGCCGACGCATCGATGGAGACGATCCGCGCATGCGCATGGGGCGAGCGCAGCACCTTCGCATGCAGCATGCCGGGGAACGACACGTCAACCGTATACATCGCGGTGCCGGTGGTTTTGGGAACGGCGTCCTTGCGTGGTAAATCGGCTCCGACGATCTTAAGACGGGGGGAGATTTCGTTCATTCGGCGTCTGCCCGCACCATTGATGCCGCTTTTTCGACCGCTTCGATGATCATCTCATATCCTGTGCACCGGCAGATATTGGCGCCCATCCAGTTACGGATGGCCGCGCGGTCCGGGTTGGGATCGCGGTCGAGCAATGTGCGGGCCAGCACGATCATCCCCGGCGTACAATACCCGCACTGGAACGCACTGTTATCGACGAACGCCTGCTGAACCGGATCAAGCGTACCGTCGGCAGCGGTGAGCCCCTCGATGGTCCGGATATCGGCGCCGTCGGCCTGCCAGGCGAACGTCGCGCAGCTCGCTGCGGGTTTGCCATCCATCAGCACCGAACAGGCGCCGCAGGTCGCAAGATCGCAAGACAGCTTGGTGCCTGTCAGCGCCAGCCGGTCGCGCAGGACATCGATAAGCATCTCTTCCGTGCGGACGTGCAGTTCCTGCCGGACGCCATTAACGACGCAGGAAATAAACGCGAGTTCGCCGCTCATGACCGCGCCTCCTCCTGTATCGCCAATATTAGCCGGGCCGCCAGCACACCGATCATACGGCGGCGATAATCAGCACTCCCCATTGGATTGTTAATCGGATCGGGAAAGACTGCCGGCAGCGCGACGGCCATTTCGCCGACAGGTCCAGTCCAGAATTGAGGTGCCTCGAAGGCACAGCCGACCCCGATACGTGCCACGCCTTCATGAAGCTGTGCGGCCACACTAACCACCGGTTTTAGGCTGCGATCGAAGGCGAGCCTGGCGCCGTCGAGCACCGGTATTTCGATCGCGGTCAGGAGCGCGGGTACCGGTTTTCCGATGATATCGGCCGCCGCAGGGACCGAGTATTCCCCGTCCGAGGCATGAAAGGCCATCGTGCCGCCCATCGCACCGAGCAGCACTCGGCCATCGTACCCCGCCTCGGCCGCCATCAGATTGCCGCCGATCGTTCCGGTCATGCGCACGCGGACATTGCCGATGGTTTTCCACGCCGCCTGAAAATCCGGCAATCGCTCGGCCAAAACCGGATCGGTTTCGATATCCCAGTGGGTTGTCAGCGCCCCGATCCTGACCGATCCGCCGAGGTCGGTTATGCCTCTCAGCGCCCGGATTCCGGAAATATCTATCAACGCATCCCATGAATCGCCGTTTCGCATTCGGCGAATCAGATCTATTCCGCCTGCGATGATCGTCGCGTTGTCGCTGTCTGCACAGGCGCCGAGCGCATCGGTTACTGTTTCCGGCTTGCGAAGGCGAAAGGGCTTGATCGCCCGATGAGTGCGGGAAATCCATCCCGCATCAGTTGCGTGGGTATACATGCCTACAGGTTCGAAATTCGGCGACGTGATGTCAACGGAAAAGGGTGGCCCCATGGGGCCACCCTGATTTCATATCGAAAGAACAGTGACTAATCGACAATTTTGTAGGAGACCGGGTATTTATGGCCTGCCTCCTCATTGTACTTAATGAAAGCGCGCATAATCGCAGGCATATTGATGCCCTTCTTTTTCTTTACGTCCTGTGCTCTCTGGCTAGGCCATTGAGCTAGCTCTTTCGCCCACGCCACTTTTGCACCTGGATCGATATTTCGAATTTTCACGCCAGCTTTTGCTAACATTTTCAGGCCCCAGGCATGGTCATTTTGAGCCGTCTGGGAGGTCCAGTTCGCAGCCTTAATTGCCTCTTCATCAATAATCTTGACCACCTCAACCGGCAACTTCTTCCTGGCCTTAAGGTTCATCGTATAAGAGATCTGCGTAACCGCGCCAAAATCTGTAATAGTATAAAAGCCTCCCCCGATGGCTTCATGTAACTTCAGCTTGTAATCAGTATCCGGAAATAGAACGATCCCTTCGCCAACACCTGTCTGTAACTGTTGCGCCGCCTTGGGAATGGTTGTCCGGACAGGTATACCACCTTTGACCCACGGGAGGTTTGGCCCAGCCGCCAGAATTTTATGTCCCTTTAGATCTTCGAAGCGTTTCCAGTCAAATTTAGTAAGTAGTCCGTAATTATTAAAACCGGTAATAGCCAAAAGCTTCTGCTTATATCTCTTCTCGTAATCTTGCGCGATCGCCGGGTATTCCTTAACGATTCTCGTCATTATTTTAGTAGCGACGACAGCATTGGGATGCGAAAAAGGAACGTAGTAGGGTAAATTCATGGCCATGGCTTTGTCATCATCAAAGCACACACACCACCCGCCAATGTCTAAACGACCATCCTGAGTACCTTCAAGCGTATCAAAGACATTCACTACAGTGCCTGAATAGTGCTCCTTAAATTTTATTTTGTATTTTGTTTCTGCAGCTACCCGTTTGACCACATTAGGAACTAATTGCTTCGACATGCCCTTAACGTAGGTAATGAAGGGCGGGTGGCCAGAACCAATGCGCAAAGTGATTTGATTACCCTTGACCGACGCGCCTTGGGCTACTCCGCCTAATGCAACCGCTCCCGCCGCAACGACGCCAAGAATGCTAACTTTCTTATAGAATTTACTCACTGTTTTCCTCCCTGTTTAAGCATTTGAAAGTGAACCTGCCAACTCAAGGCAGGCGCAACGCAATCTCGATATATTAGGTGTATGAAGTCTGCATGGAAAGGCCTTCTCCTCACGAACCGCACTACAACATCTGCGACGGCAACCATGTCGCAATTTCCGGGTACATCCAGATCATCAACATTAGGATCAGCATCAATATCCAATAAGGCACCGACCCTTTAAATATCTCCGACAGGGTAACCGATTTATCCGCGACGGATCCTTTCACAGTATAGACAAGCAACCCAAATGGAGGCGTCAAAAGACCAGCCTCAATTACCAAAATGCCAAAAATACCAAATGCAATCGGATCGAAAAATCCTTCAGTCAGCGGTGCAAATATTGGGACCGTAATCAAAATGATCGAAATCGAATCAAGGATCATCCCCAGCAAAAGCCAGATCAGGATAATCACAACAATGATGCCAATTTCCCCCATATTATTGTTAGAAAAGGTGTCACGGATCATCTCCGACATACCCGCGGCTTCCATGAATTTGGCAAACATGTTCGCGGTAAGCAGAAGAAACATGATCGGGGCACCGGTCTTACCGGAATCAACAATTGCTCGTCCGAGGTCTTTCAGCCCCATCCCCTTCAGGACCCCCAGAATCACAGCACCTGCTGCCCCGACACCGCCGGCTTCAGTGGGGGTAAACCAACCGCCCCAAATTCCACCAAGCACCAAAAGAATAAGCCCACCGATGCCGAAACCGGAAGCTATCTCAGGGATAGTAAGCGGTGGTCCATCCTCACGGACCGCCGGAGCTAACTCCGGCTTCAATGTCGCCATAACCCCAATATAGGTCATAAAGAAGAAGGCTAGGATCAGTCCCGGAATTGCACCGGCAATAAACAACTGCGCGATTGATTTTTCGGCGATAATACCCCACACGATCAGCAATACGCTTGGCGGAATGATCATTCCAAGACAAGCGCTACCAGCTACAGAACCAAGCGCAAAGGTCTTGTTGTACCCATGGTGGCGCATTTCAGGGTACGCGATCCGGCTGAAGGCAGCAGCTGCGGCAATACTGACGCCAGTGACGGCAGCAAATACCGCGTTCCCAGCCACCGTTGCCACGGCCAACCTCCCCGGAATTGATTTCAGGCCATGGTTTATTAGGTTGTACAAATCCCGCGCCGCGCCGGATTTGCTCACAAAATCTCCCAACAACATAAATAGCGGGATCGTAGCAAATACCTCTGAGCGCAAGTATTCGTAGGCAACACTGCCGACGCCGCTCATTGCGATATCGTATCCTTCGGACCATTCACCATCGATTCCACCGAACAGAATAACGTTACCCAAAAAGGCCGTGAACCCGAAAGCAAAGGCAATGTGGATGCCCGCCAGTATTCCAACGAGCATCAGCCCGAACATGAGCAGCAGAATGGTTGTCTGGTCGATCACCATTATGCGTCCCCTTCATTCGGCTCTGAAGCCGCAATAGATTCCTCGTACAGCTCTGGCTTCCTGAGCGACTGATAGACCAAAAGCCCGGAAACGATAACGCCTACAAAGCTGACGAAAACCACGAGAGTGCGGATCGGGTATACCGGGATTGTGATAATGCCAGACCCCTCCTGCTCGAGAATTTCCCATGCCTCCACCATATTCGGCCAACTGCCGACCGCGATCGCCAAAAACAACAGGCCAGCGAGGAAATAGGAAACTGCATCAATGAAGCCTCGACCCCGCGTTCCCGCGACACCATAAAAAATCGTTGTGCGAAGGGAACTGCGGGTAAGAATCGTAAGAGGAAGCTGCAGAAACAAAATCGAAACGACGGAGTTTGATACTATTTCATTCGTCCCGTACACCGGCGACTGAAAAAACTCGCGCCCCACCACATCGCACAAGATGAGAATAGCGATGGACCCCAACCAAACTGCCGAGAGGATATTCAAGCCTCGGGAAAATACCCCGACCGTTTGTTCGATCCAATTATCTCGATTTAGAGCACTAGTTCCCATATTTTCTGCCCCTCTGCCTAACGCTCGTTTCAGCACACCTCTTCTCCAAGGCACGCTCGGCTATTCCTGTTTTTTATATCTCATAATTTTTTCTTATCTTATAGGTCAAAAACATTGGCGCAGCTACGGCATGGGGATTTTCTGATCGCTCTCGGGCACGTTCCAGCCCCGCCGAGTCGCCGGCCTATCTAGAACCTCGAGATACCACCGCCGGACGTTCGAAAATTCGTTCAAATCAACGGTTTGCCAGTCGAACCGAGCGGCCCACGGCCACACGGCCATATCGGCGATGGTGAATTCGTCACACGCCAGATAGCCGGTTCTGCCCAGTTTCTCGTTCATGACTCCATAGAGGCGCCGGGTCTCGCTCAGGTACCGGTCCTGAGCATAGGGCGCCTTCCCCGGATTGTACTTGGTGTAATGATGGCATTGACCGAACATCGGCCCGACACCGCCCATCTGGAACATCAGCCATTCGACCGTCGACCATTTGGTCTCAGGGTCCTGGGGCCAGAATTTGCCGGTCTTGTCCGCCAGATACATGAGGATCGCGCCCGATTCCATCAGCGATTTTCCGTTATCGCGATCGACGATTGCGGGAATCTTATTGTTAGGACTGATCTTAAGAAAGTCAGCGGTGAACTGGTCGTCCTTGCCGATGTTGATCGGATGCGTGGTGTAGTCCAGGCCGCATTCTTCCAGCATCAGCGATACTTTGCGGCCATTGGGCGTGAACCAGGTATAAAAATCGATCACGTGGTAGTCTCCCTTGTTACGTATTGTTCTTTGTTATCAATTGTTTCAGGTTGGAAGCCCTGACGCCATAACGTCGGCGGCTACCCCGGTAGCCTCATCGTTGGCGAAATTCAGTTCGACCTTCACGCCGTTCGGGTCAATCAGAAAAAGCTGGAAAAGCCCCTGATCGTCGACCTGGCGTTTTGTATATTCAATCCCCTTGGCATCGAGATCCGTCATTGTGTCGACGAGGCCGGTCGCCCGAAAAGCGACATGATCGACCACGCCCGAGCCACTTGTGGCGGTCGATTGCTGCCCAAGATACGCCTTGCGGTTCTCCGATATATCAGCACCACCAATTGTCAGATGAAGCACCGGCTCTTCGCCAACATAAAGCCAGCGAACCGGCATCTTGAAATCCGGGTGCGGTCCCTCCACCATGCCAAGCACATCTACATACCAGTCTCGCGTGCCATCCAGATCTTCTGTCTGGATCAGGAAATGTTCGAGATGAGACAGCGCCATTGCATCCCCCTTGGGAAAATTCAGGTCAATCGGATCGTAACGTATTGATCGGGATTACGAAACAAACCTGCCTGGGACCGCCGTCCACAATGCCATGAAGACGTTTTTAGCACGTAACCGCCAGCGTTTCGGTTATACTTCCTCCGGAAAAATTCCATGGAGAACTATGATATGACTGCCTACTGGCTGGCGCGCGCTAAAATCAACGACCACGACGAATATATGAAATATGCGACAAAGGTTCCGGCGATTCTGGAAAAATTCCACGGCAAGATTTTGACCCGTGGTGGCAACCACAAGACCCTGGAAGGCCGGCATCATTTCGAACGCTTCGTCGTCATCGAATTTCCGTCGATGGCGGAGGCGGAGGGGTGTTTCAATTCCGACGAATACAAAGCCGCGGCGCAGTTCCGGCGCCGGAATAATGTCGCCGACAATGAACTGACCATCGTAGAGGCCGGCGACCTGACGCCGACCGCATAGTAAACAAAAGTCCAATCAAGACCGACACAAGGAAAATATGAATGACGAAATACGCCGTTGAGCCCATGGACATTCCGACCGTCGCAATCGCCGGATCGGATGAGGTATTCCCAGTCCGCCGGATTTATTGCGTCGGCCGAAACTACGCCGAGCACGCACGGGAAATGGGATCGGATCCCGATCGCGATCCGCCGTTTTTCTTTATGAAACCGAACAACACGATCATCCCGAACGGCGCGGACTTCCCCTACCCGTCTATGTCCGACAACGTGCATTACGAAATGGAGCTTGTCGTTGCCATCGGCACAGGCGGCAAGGACATTCCACAGGACATGGCAACCGGTCATATATTCGGATATGGGTGCGGTCTCGACATGACGCGGCGCGACCTTCAGTTCGCGATGCGCGAAAAAGGCCGCCCGTGGGAAATCGGTAAGGCATTCGACGGTTCAGCACCCTGTGCGGAGCTGTACCGGGCGTCAGACATAGGCCATCCGTCGAGCGGCGCGATATGGCTAAGGGTGAACGGTGAGATCAAACAGACCGCCGATATCAGCGACCTGATCTGGAACATACCAGAAACCATCGAGCATCTCTCGAGCCTGTTCGAGCTTCAGCCCGGCGATCTGATCTATACCGGCACACCCGCCGGTGTCGGGCCGGTGGTCGCGGGCGATGTGATGAATGGCCACATCGAAGGTGTCGGCGACATCACGATCAAGGTCGTCTGAGCCAGATCTGAATCATTACTTTGTGGTTGCGACGTAGACGCCACCCCAACTGGGCGGCGGCGGCGCTTCCGCAAAGTCCTCGATTCTCCGCTCGTACAATCCATATAGTGCCGTAAGCTCGAGACCGGCCGCCACAGCGGCGGTGCCGGCTTCCGCAGACAGTGATTTGGCCGCCTCCCAATCCTGGCGTCGGTAGGCGGCCAGCATGTCGGCGTGGCTATCGGCAAGCCTCCCGAAGGCCTCTGCCCGGCGAAGTTCTTCATCGCCAAGCAGAGCGAAAATCCGTTCCGGGATCGTTTTACCTTTTACCGTGATCAGGTCGAGTTCGATAAACGCGAGATTATCAGCCAGATTCATGGTCTGTTCGCCTACGACAATCCAAACTCCGTAATTTCGTGTTTGACCTTCGAGCCTGGCTGCCAGATTGACCGCGTCGCCTAGGACTGAATAATCGAACCGCTGGTCGGACCCCATATTGCCAACGCAGCATTCGCCGGAATTCACGCCGACACCGACATTAACGGGGATAAAATCGCGTCCCTCAGCCACGGCCTGGTCGCGAAGTCTTTGGTTCAACGGCCCAATTGTCGCACGAACCCCAAGGGCAGCCCGGCACGCGTTCAGGGCGTGATCCGGATCGTCGATCGGCGCGTTCCAGAATGCCATCAGGGCATCGCCCATGTATTTGTCGACCGTTCCGCCCATCCGCAGGACCTCGCCGGTCATCGGGGTCAGAATATCGTTGATCAGCCCCGTCAATCCGACGGCGTCGTAGTTTTCGGCAATGCTGGAAAACCCCTGAACGTCCGAAAACAATAAAGTCATATCCCGCATTTCGCCGCCAAGACGCAGTTGATCAGGATTATCGCTCAGCCGGTTCACCACTTCGGGCGCAAGATATCGTGAAAATGCGTGCCGAATCTGCCGCCGGTCAGCCTGTTCACGGATATAATTCATGAATGACAGCATCGCGAACAAGGTGAGCGATGCGAACAGCGGATAGGAAACATCGATCAATAGACGGTGCACGGAAAATAGCCACCAGGCACCGCCCATCATGGTCACCGCAAGCCCCGTGCCCAGCGTCAGGGTCAACCAGGCGCCAATCCGCGGAAGCATCACGATCATCAGAACGCCAATGAGGAGCAGCGCAATCAATTCGGCACCGATCGCATAGTTCGGCCGCTCGAGAAGCGACCCCGACAGAATGGTCTCAAGTAGCTGGGCATGAATTTCAACGCCCGGCATTTGTGGATTCAGTGGGGTAGCGCGCAGATCCATCAGCCCCAGCGCCGATGTCCCGACAAGGACCAGACGCCCTTTGAAAGTTTCGGGGCCCACGTTTCTGGACAACACATCGGCGGCCGGGATATAGAGCGATTTTCGCGACGGCGCATAATTAATCCAGACACGGCCCTGGCGGTCCGTCGGTATCTTATTGCCCGCGATAACCACGGCCAAGACGCCTGCCTCATCGGTCCTGACCGCATAGGATTTTTGGCCAGTCGCAACGCGCAGCATCTCGAGTGCAAGCGTCGGATGGAGCGTGTCACCGACGCGTACCAGCGCCGGTACACGCCTGACGACATTGTCGTGCTCGCGCGACGGTACCAGCATCCCGATGCCCCTTGCGGCTTTCTCCAGCTCTGGAAGATTGGCCAGGATGCCATCGTATTTCGGCAGAAACGGCATCGGATCGCGACCCAGCTTCGCGATCGAGGCGGAGCGCAGGCCATCGGCGCTCCCCCCTTGGTCCCGCGTTCTCAGAAACCTGCCGAGGACCGTCGGGTGACGGCGGAGCGTTGCGGCAAAGACCGCGTCGGTATCCGGCGCATTCCGGAGGACGGACTTTGCCTCCGGCGACAGTCCGGTCAGACTATCCGCCAACCGGCCCGGCGATAACCGGTCCGGTTCGGCAAACACAATATCGAACCCTACCGCCGCGGCCCCTGCGGCAAACAGCGTTTGAGTCAGGCCGGCAAGCAGGGTGCGCGGCCACGGCCATTGGCCATGGAGTGCAAGACTGCGCTCATCAATGTCGACGATCACCACGGGCTGGCCCTTCGCAACCCGTGGCTGGATCACGTGATAAAGGTCGAGGGTCTTGAGCCGCAGCACTTCGACCGGCGCCGGATCCCAATATCGGATTGCCAGCAGCGCCATCAGAAAACCGAGGCCGACGATCCGCATTGTTTGCCGCCACGTCCAGTGGCGGTTGTTCTTCCGGCGATTGGCCCCGGGCCGGCGGTCTGATCCCGGGCCGGCGATTTGCGGTTCAACTGAGGTGGTCGGTTTCACGGTCCGCTATCGATTTTGTTGCAGGGGCGGCACAAACTTGCCGAAAAGATGTCAAACGCTATGTTCCGCCGACTGGAACATCGAAACAAGGAGAAAACCTTAAAATGTCAGGCCCCGTTATAAAAAAGCAGGACATCATGGCTGCCTGCGAAGGCATGCTGCAAAAGCAACTATATGTCGTTCACACATTTCCCACCAACGGCATGGGACCGGTGATGAAAAATATCGAACCGCATTTGAAATTCCAGATCGGACTTGAAGAAAAAGGAATCATGTTCGGCGCCGGCCCGTTCTGGGACGACAATGAAGAGCTCTGGGAGGGCGAAGGCATGGTCATTATCCGCGCGGCATCGCTTGCGGAGGCCAAGGAGATCGCCGCTTCGGACCCCATGCATTCCAGCGGCGCACGCGACTTCACCGTTCGTCCGTGGCTGATGAACGAAGGCACGGTGACCGTCAAAATCCGCTATTCGGACGGTAGCCGCGAACTTATCTGACCTTGTTCCTCCGCCCTCCCGTCCGGGCGGGGGACACGCAATTTCCGGGACTGATCTATCGCGCGCCCGATACGTCAAGCACCGTCCCGCTGACATAGCTCGCCTCATCGGACAGCAGCCAAACGATGGCGCTGGCGACCTCGCCGGGCTGACCGACGCGTTTCATCGGGATCGACGGGCCGACCGAGCTCCACGTCGCAGGTCTCGAACAACCGGACGACCTCCGCTTCGACGGAAATATCCGCTTGCACGGCAATGGCCCGGCGTCCCAGCGCGACTATGTTGGCGACCACCGACCCTGCGCGCGCAGCGTTTTCCTGGTAATTGACCCAGACATCCCATCCGGCGCC
>Ga0209403_10004645_pt1 | contig 14810 bp, 19 predicted proteins | sample ArcticOcean_MG_C_8_FD_187440 | JGI IMG/M metagenome (GOLD analysis project Ga0209403, IMG submission 187440) | Marine microbial communities from western Arctic Ocean - ArcticOcean_MG_CB11_86 (SPAdes) (version 2) | ecosystem: Environmental > Aquatic > Marine > Oceanic | place: Arctic Ocean... | reverse complement strand
TGATCTTGTTCAACACAGATTCCGGCACCGGTTTGTCCTGAAATTCTCGGACCGCCAGGACCGTGTAGATCGCATCGTAGACTTCCATACATATCTCCTGTGGGTGGCGGATTGTTATCTTCACCCCACCATATCACGTTGACCTGATGGCGAAACGCCCCATCTGGGGCTATCATGGCCTCGAATCTGGGCGATGGCTAACAACCACACATTCGGAGGCGAATATGCCTGTCACCAAAGAAATGCTGAGGGCAATGCTCGAGTCGCTTGGCGGGCTGAACATGACCGACGAGGAACTGGAAAAAGCCGTACCACAGGTGCAGATATACGCCGACCAGTCGGCGAAGCTGCAGGCGCTTGACCTCTCTAAGGTCTACTCCGGTCGCCTACTGCACCCTGACGATGGCGCGAGCAAGTCATGAGCACAGACTCACTCAATCACCTCTCCATTACTGAGCTAGCCCCCCTCATTCAGAGCAGAGAGGTCTCTCCCGTGGAGGTTGTTGAAGCAGCTCTGGCCCAGGCGGAGAGGCTGCAGCCCGTGCTGAACAGCTTCATCACCCTGCTTGCAGACGATGCCCGCCGGGATGCCAAGGAGCGAGAAAAAGCCATCAAGGTCGGCGAGTATCGAGGGCCTTTGGACGGTATACCCATCGGTATCAAAGACAACCTCGCCACGAAGGGGATTCGCACAACGGTGGGGTCGAAAGTCCTGAGAGACTATGTTCCTCAGGACGATGCTGCTGCAGTAACGGCGTGTAAGCAGGCAGGGGCCATCATCATCGGCAAAGAGAACCTCCATGAGTTCGCTGCCGGAGGCACGTCAGAGAACCCCCACTATGGCGCCGTACACAACCCCTGGGATGTTGAGCGCATCCCCGGCGGCTCAAGCGGCGGTGGCGCTGCTAACGTTGCCGCCCGCGTGACCCACGCATCGCTCGGGACTGACCTGGCTGGGTCTGTGCGCATCCCGGCATCGTACTGCGGCCTTGTCGGCCTGAAGCCTACGTTCGGTCGAGTGAGCCAGCGGGGTATCCAGGTGACCAGCCACAACGGCGACCACATCGGCCCCATGACCCGCTCTGTAGCTGATTGCGCTGTCATGCTGCAAATCCTGGCCGGGAACGACCCCGCGGACCCAAGCACGGTGCCCGTTGATGTTCCCGACTACACCAGCCGATTTGGTGAGCCTATCGCGAATATCCGAATCGGAGTGCCGACGAACTACTATTTCGACCTAGTTGACGCTGAAGTCGATGCAGCAGTTCGCAAAGCAATCGCCTCCCTAGGAGAGATGGGAGCCCACGTGTCGGACGTGGAGTTCTCTACGCTGAAGTACATGGAATTAGTGCGAGCGGGCACGGGTGCAGACTCCTTCATCGCCCACGAGCAGATGCTCAAGGACCATAGAGAGGACTACAGCCCTGAGTTGGCCAGCCGCATGTTGGCCAGCCAGTTCTCGCTCGGTCGCGACTACGCTAAGGCGCTGAAGGTCCAGCGACTAATCGAAGACGAGTTTGCTCAAGTCCTGCAAGACGTCGACATCATTGCCACACCGACGATGGCGTTCTCGCCTCGACGCATCGGCGAAGAAACAACTATGATCTCGGGCAAAGAACATCCGCTACGAGTGTCCGGGGCAGGGGACCTCTATCTTGGCCACAACACCCATGTCTCCAACGCTACGGGCCTGCCAACCATCACGGTTCCCTGCGGCCTCACATCAGAGGGGCTGCCTGTAGGTTTGCAGCTCATCGGCAGACCATTTGAAGAGGCGTTGCTCCTCCAAGCAGCAGCGCAGTACGAGAAGATCTCTGGGTGGGACAACGCCTCCCCGGAACTAGCTAACTGACCAGCAGCACATACCACGGAGGAAACGATGGAACCCAGGGAGACAGGTGACAGGGAAGCAATAGATAAGGCAATGAACTCTCTAGCGCCTCTCGATGTTTCCTCCGCCGAGAATGTCCTAAGGGAAGCCAAGGAGATCATGGATGAGCTTGGCGTGGTCTTCTTCCTCCGGCAGGGAACATGCCTTGGAGCGGTCAGAGACAGTGCCATCATGGCGTGGGATGACGACATCGATATCGGTTCAATCATCGGCCTGCACGGCCTCACCAACGATTCCGTCAACGGGGTTGTTGACCGGGTTGTTGCCACGTTCACTGAGCGGGGATTCAGCACCAAGGTAGAACAGACCAGCAGCTTCACGTACGTCCTGCTCCTGAAGTCCGATGTCAGGATTGACTGGGAATGCTTTCACATTAACGATGGATCGATCCTGCACTGGCCGCCCAAGCGTTTCCCCATCGCGCTTTTCATTGAGTTGAAAGAGATCGATTTCCTGGGACAGAAGCATCACGTCCCCACCCCCCCGGAAGAGTACCTGGCAACCAAATACGGACCGGATTGGCGAACACCGAAACGCAGTGGGTCATACGAGAAAGACGTATTGGCCATGATCCCGGACCCACCTCGGGTCGGCATCGTGAAGCGAGTGCTCAACGGCATTCGCAACCGTCTGTCTCCACCCAAGACCTCAACGCTGCTGATCCTTGACCGACAAGGTGCACCTGTTGCCGATGCGTATGTGCACGTTGCAGGCATTGGTGCAAGTAACACCGATAGTCAGGGCAATGTGTCTTTGGCGTTGTCAGACAACATATGGCACTCGTTAACGATCCGGTTCGGGGACCATGAGGAAGTCCTCTACCTGGAACGGTTGGACCCCGGTCAGAGCTACGTGTACAGGCCAGACCCTGACCAGACGTCCGGTAGGTCCTTCGCGTTATCAGAGCAGTAACGCAATACTGCTACGCGAACGACTTTCCGGACACATCGAGGTAGTCCTTTGACTCATTGGTTACCAGATTCGTTCGCCGGGTTTGGCTGACTCTCCAGCGTCGGCTCCGGCCAACCACGGATCGTCATCCGCCTTCACAATCGTCTCCTCTGATCTGATGAGGTGGAACGGAATTGAGGGGTCAAGGCCTGGCGGGTCGATTCCCTCTCTAATGCCCTTGGCGGCACTGACCATGATCTGCCTAAAGCGAATGATGCCCCCATCAGCGGCATACAGGTGTTCATGACTCCTATCATAAATGGGCCCCATACTTTCAGTGACTGCGTAGTCCTGCTCAGCATTCGGTGTGATACCGGCTAGAATGGTTGTTTTCTGTACCCTACGGTCTAGCATGTAGTCGTTGTCCGCCCGCTTGAGTCGTATTTTGGGGTTGGTGGGGTCCATCATCATGTTCTCAGCAAGAGTGCTCTCGCGCTCTGGGTTCGAGAATGGTCGATCGGGGTTGTGACGTACAAAGAACCGCATGCAGTTCTCATCATCTACGGGAACGATAATGAAGGCACCTCCAGCTCTGCCGGGGCTTCCGATCATGCTGCAGACCGGCATCACGTGGGTTGTGATGCGAATGTGTCTATTACCGGCATCCGTGGGCCGTATTCCCATGACACGGAAGCCATAGGCCGTGTCCTGCACCTGTATTTCTGAGTAGGGGTACTTCGCCAGAATGTAGGAACGAAGGTTGGGGGACGGCGTCCCCGGTCGGTCGGTGTTATCCGTCTCCAGTGTCCAATCCACAATGCGTCTGTGCAGGGTACCGAGATGGGAGGGGTCTATGTTCCCCTCAATGCTCTGCACGTAATTGCAGTACACGGGCACTCTGGTGGCGATGACCTGGTTTACTGGAAGCCGGTTGAAGATGAGGTCAGGTTCCGCTGGCTTCTTGTCAATCGGGCCCATGTACGTCCAGACCATGCCAGCCGACTCTATACACGGATAGGAGTTGATGTGCACCTTGTCCTTGAAAATGCTGCCTGGTAGGTCAGAAGGCATGTCGACGCAGTCGCCGTTCACGTCAAACTTCCAACCATGGTAGATGCACATGATTCCGCATTCCTGGTTAATGCCAAAGAACAAGGAAGCGCCACGGTGGGGGCATCGCTCGTTGATGAGTCCCACCTTTCCATCGGTGTCCCGGAAGGCGATGAGTTCCTCGCCCAGTATCTTCACGCGGACAGGCTCCCCATCGTTCTCCGGTAGGTCTGTGATGAGGAGGCATGGAAGCCAATATCTGCGAAGGGCCTCTCCCATAGGAGTCCCTGGGCCAGTGTGACAGATCAGATCGTTTTCAGCTTCTGGCAACATAGGTGTTTTCCCCTTCCATTATTAGCATCCTTCTCATTATGGTTGACCTACAATTTAGAAGCGCAAACTACTTAGGCTCAACGAATAATTCTTTTCTCGTCGCTGGATCGTCCTCAAACGCTACGGAACGGGGCAGCAGAGCCGCCGCAGATCGCACCTGATAGACTCTTCCGTTGTTCGCTGCATAGGGTTCAATCCCCTCCTGCAGGTCTTTGACCGCACGAAGAAGGTGGTTGCGCATCCCGATGATGCCCCTGTCTGTGGTGCCGAGGTGCTCATGGGTCCGGTCAGTAATCGGCCCCATGCTCTCCACCATCGCTGCATCCTGGGACCTGCCGAATCCGCGAGGGATCCCGCTGAAGCTGGTTGTCTTCTGCAACTCACGATCGATGAAGAAGTCATTCTCCATCCGTGCCTCTGGAAGCCATGTCTTCCTGTCTACAGTCTTCTGCAGCATCAGGACTTCTTGGGTAGCATTCTCCTCTGGTTCAGGTGGGCGATCAGTGTGGTACGCAACCAGCATTATCCAGGTGTGCTCATCGTCCATGGGTACCCACATCCCAACGCGCACCGCAGTGCCGGGCATCCTGGGGATCATGGTGTAGTAGGGGGTGAGCCACTGAGCGATACGCCAGTAGTAGCTGTCCTCTTCTACGGGTTTCTGCGCGCCAATCTGTATGCCGTAGTCCGTAGTCTTCACGTGGAAGTTGGACCAGCGCGGGGTGTACGCGTACTTCCCTACCCAGCTGGTTGCTGTTTTTGCCTTCTCGTCGACATCCAGGTTGCTGTGCAGGAACCCAAGGTGGACCGTGTCGATCTCTCCCTCGACCGCCTGCACGAAGTTGGACTCGTACAGCAGCTTCGTCACCACCCAGTGGCTGTCGGGCAGGTCTGTCCACTCAAACCCCGGCATCTCTGGCGTCAGCTCTTTGGGCCCCATGTAGGTCCAAATGATGCCGCCCTTATCCAGCACGGGGTATGCAGTGATGTGTACTTTGTCCTTGAAGTTGCTCTCAGCAGGCTCGGAAGGCATGTCAACGCAGTCGCCGTTCACGTCAAACTTCCAGCCATGATAGACGCAGCGTAGACCGCATTCTTCGTTTCGACCGAAGAATAAGCTTGCGCGACGATGGGGGCAGTAGTTGTCGATGAGGCCAACGTTCCCGTTGGTGTCGCGGAAAGCAATCAGGTCCTCACCCAGCAGGCGAACTCGGACGGGATCGCAGTCGGGGCCTGGTAGTTCATCTGACAACATCGCGGGAGTCCAGAACCTACGGAGCAGAGTCCCCATGGGTGTTCCAGGACCTACCCTGCAAAGAAGTTCATTGTCCTCTTGTGACAGCATGTTTCATCCCCTCCCCTAAAGCTAACCTGGTTAACCGAACCTCTGGTTCCATAGGCAATATCCTCTTCTCTGATTGGGACCTAGGTGGATAGCGGAAATCCCAACTGTTGGTCAATCACCTTCTGGCAGAAGCATCATCTTCAGAAGCGCCATCCTGATAAACAACTCGTTGTTGATCTGCTGAAAATAATGTACTCTGGAGTCCAAGTCGACTTCTGGCGCGATACCATCGATACGGGGGAAGGGGTGCATGATGATGGCGTGTTTGCGCATCTTCTCCAACATAGTCTGATTGATGAAGAACGACTCTCGCTGGATGCCTTCCGTGTGATAGTCAAACCCATGCAATTGTAGGTCTGGTCGTACTTCCTTAATTGCGCGTAATACTTTCAGCACCTCTATAGGTGACTTGTTCCGCTAACAGACACTTCCAACCCCTACCCAAGCACCGAGCGCAAGGCGTTCACCGTACTGTTGAATATGCGATTGGTATTCTTCTGGCTTGAAGCCCTGCAAAACTGGAAGTATATAAACAGATGGGTTTGTAGCCATCAGGGCATCATACCTTTCGCTAGTTAGGCGTTGATGGTCATCTACAGTCAGCCCTGTTATTTCCAATATAAATTGTTCGCACATATAATCCTGACTGACCGCAGCCTGTAAATTTCCGCACTTACTCGATCGGTTAATCTCTGAAGCATACTGGTCAATCGGCAAGTGGCCTTTCCCAGAACTGATGCGCGTGAAAGCCCCGGAATCCAGTATCCAATTCCCCACTTCAAAACATGACTTCCTCTTCAATAGAACATTGATACTCAACATAGATTTGATATCGTCTTTGCTAGATATGGAAGGTGTAAGCCTATGTAGAAGGTTGGCCTCATAACCTACGCCTTACCAACCAGAGCAAAGCGACCGCTCCTATTGTCATATAACCCTTGCCAACCAGTTGCCCCTGAAGAAATGCTAATGACCCAAACGCCAACCAAAGGAACAGCACTGAATCGGCAGTGAACCCCACAACATTGCTTGCAGCAACCGCCTTGAGCCAACCCCGTTTTCTTAGTGGCGTGTAGATCAATAGATCGGCGAACTCACTGGCAAGGAAAGCGATACCACTAGCAATAGCGAATTTCTGGGCATCCTCTAACAAGAAAGATAATCCTGCGCCTAGAAGAATAGCCCCAATTACCCATCGTTTATTCCCCAACTCGTGCAGGAAATCTCGGAGCGTAAAAGCCAACCCTGCGAAAAATACCCCTGCTGGAGCGGTTAACCCGAATCCGATACCGACTATGCCCCATTGTGCCAGTGTCCAGTTGGCTCCCCAAACAGTTGTTACGAAAGCCATAAACAATGCTAATAATTTTATTGGCAACTTATGTAATGGGATATATTTTGTTATATATTCACCCATACTCCCCCTTATCGGGCTTCCTTACACGCACTATCAAGATAGTGCCAGACCCCGGCCACACCGAGTATCTCGCCAGCCCTCACGTTGAATGAAAGCTCTTTCAGCCGAACGCCCTGATTCCCCTCCACTGTTGAGACCTTGTAGAACTCCAATGCGATTGGAGACGCGATACTCTCTTCTGACTTAGCCTCAATGCGCACAGCTTGCGGTGCGGCGTCACCTATCATCATGACCACCAACTCAGTTGGGCTCGTTTCCTGTGGTGTGACCCTACCTACTACCGCTCCACGCCTCAAAACGGTGATCCTGTCCGCTATAGCCATAACCTCAGGAAGTTTGTGGGTAATGAATATGATGGCGTAGCCATCTGCCTTGAGTTCCTTGAAAACCTCAAATAGCCCTTCTTCCTCATGCGGCGGCGAAGGTCCTACGACTTGGAACGGGAGAAGAGGCCTTTAACAGCCTGAACAAGGCCCTCGAAGAGGGGTTTCTTTGGGCCGTCGCCGTGGGCCTCCTTTAGGTGGGCGACGAGGTCGCCGGGAACGTCTTGACCACAGACTCTGCATTGTGGCATTCCACACCTCCTCCAAAATTCGATGGGGGGATATTACCACAGGAGGCAGGATACCAAATTGTATATATATAAAATACTGTCCTACCTTTCCTGTTTTCAAAACTCTGGAGCCGCCTGGCCCCCCAGATTAGCAACCTCAAACCGGAATCGCCTGGGGCAAATAGCCATTTGATATTGTGTAATACATTATATATTCTGCCTCCATGAAACGAATGGGCAGACCGCCAACTGGCCACCAACCAGTACTCACGATACGCATGGTTCCTGAAGCTATGGGAGTCGCACGTGATGGGGCCAAAGCGCTGGGTAAAACCATAGGGGTGTGGGTAGCTGAGGCAATACAAGAGAAAGCAGCGAGGGAGGCAGCAAATGACAACGGTGGAGATTAGATCACTGAGGCAACTGGCCAAGGTACTAGGCGTGAGCCAACCACTCCTGTCGCAGGTCCGAGCGGGGAAGAGACCGCTGCCAGAGTCGATGGGAAAGCAGGTCTCAGCTTTGGGTGCTTATCACTTGCTTATGGGTGATAAGCAAAGTGGCTCAAATTTGATGGGAGAGCATCGCGAAATCTCAGATACAAGCGACGTAGCTGGTGCCCCAGGCGGGATTCGAACCCGCGACCATCTGCTTAGAAGGCAGCCGCTCTATCCACTGAGCTACTGGGACACGCTTTCCACCTATAATGAATGGTAGCCCTCGCTGTAAATAGGTGTCAAACATCTCCCATGAGGGCTTCGCTCTTCGTTTCCCTGAGAGAAAAAGGAAGCCCCCTTCTCGCTATGAGAAGGGGGCTTCCTCACATTTCGTGATCTTGAATCAAGACGGAGCGCCTGGAGCGGATGGCGAAGAACGCTATTCCGACACCGATCAACACCACCACGATGATGATGCCGATGATCAGGCAATTGTTGTTGTCGTCGTCTGCCGGCTCAATGGTGGCCACAGCCGTCGGTGCAGGTGCAGGCACACTCGGCGCTGTTGCGGCAGGCGCAGGAGCCCTGGTAGCCGTCGCGGCAGGTGCGGGAGCGCTCGCCGCCGTTGGCGCAGTGCTGATGTCGCTGTGGAGACCACAATATCAAGGTTTATTATAGGTACAAGTTGGCCGTCATCCGCTATTCCTATGTCCAGGACACAATTGACGATTCCACTCGCCTCTACCTCGCTTGGGGTACAGGTGGGAGTCAAACGGAGGGCCTCAACGGGAGACACGGCCAGTATAAGACCAAATGCTATGGCGCCAACAGCAAATGCTATCAGCAACCCGCGAGGTAATAAATTTTATCGCTTTACTGTAGCCACATCAGCCCCCTAACGACAAGGTCAGTGCCTTGCAATACAAGACACAACACCCTAGTGTAGTCTCCACCTACGGATTGCCAAGGTAGAAGACACCCCAACATCCCTATCTAAGACTGATACAAACGGCTCAACTTTACGAGCCGTAATGCGCACCACCTAGCGTGGCATTTCCTCTAGCGTGATCATGAACTCCACCAAGTCCCCATCTCTGATGAACTGGGCATTGATCTCCTGGCCTACTTCCAACTGCTCTCGCATGAGTCTTTGGAGTGCCCGCAGCGATGCTGATGAGCACATCGCCTTCCTGGATACCTGCCGTCTCCGCCGGGCTGTCCGGCCAAATTCGCTGCATGAGAACACCGAGGCGCTCTTCCAAATCGAATTCTAACGCCACCGCAGCGGTAACGTCTTGTACGCCCACACCCAGCCAGGGCCACATGACCCTGCCATGTTTGAGGATTGACTGCACCACGGGTATGACCGTAAAGCTGCTCACGGAAAACCCAATGCCCTGGACTCCCCGGACTACGGCGGTGTTGATGCCAATGATCTCCCCGTTCAGATCCACCAACGGGCCCCCGCTGTTCCCCTCATTGATAGCCGCGTTCGTCTGAATAAGGTCAGTAAGGGTCTGCTCCCTGGTCGTCAGCGATCTATCCAGGGCACCGACTACGCCTAGAGTGACGGAGGGGCCGCCGGGTAGGCCAAGGGCGTTTCCTATAGCAATTGCCCAATCCCCAACGCGGAAGGAATTTGGTGGAGCAAAGGGAAGCGCAGGAAAAGGCCCGTCGCCTTCAATCTATAGCACCGCCAGGTCAGTTGCGGGGTCGCTTCCCACAACCGTTGCCCTGAAGACCCGACCGTCATCGGTGGTGATCTGAATACGATCCGCATTGCTGATGACATGGTAGTTGGTAACAACGTAGCCATCAGAGTGGATGATGGCGCCACTGCCGTTACTGGTGCCGCCGCTCCTACGGAAGAGGAAGCTGCCCGCATCGTATTGGGTGGTGATATTGACGACGGATGGGCGAATCATCTCAACGATGTCAGCAACAGAAGGGAGTGTTGTCAGGATACTAGAGGAGGGGATGGCTTGGGACACCGGCTGGGCAATCACCCCTCCGGCAGAGGTCTGGTTGGATGGGGGTAGGATTGGGGTCTCGCCGTTATCGCAGGCAGCAAGAAGGGCTAAAGTCAGCAGCAGGATGAGCCCAACGCAACGTGATTCGGCCCTCATCAGCCACCACCGTTCTCAATCCGCTTGATGCGACCCATGGTGCAGGCAATTCCTGCGCCACGGGTCGTACGTTCTGGCACTTAGTTGTCGCTAGCAGCAGCACCGTCAGCTGAATCGTCAGCGTCAATCCGCTCCGGCTCCGCAGCCTCTGCAGGTGCAGCAGCCTCTGCTTCTTGCTCATCCAAAGCCGCCGCGTTCACCGGTGCCGCCACATGGGCGACCATCTGGTCCCCGTCCGTCACAATGGTTACACCCTGACCAACCTCAAGATCCCTGACGTGGATGTTCTTATCAAAGGTATCAATCCCGGAAACATCCACGGACACAATGGCTGGAATTTCCATGGGGACAGCTTCAACAGACACGGTGTACATCGCCTGGATCATGCTACCGCCGTGTACGCGTACCGCCGCAGATTCACCAACAAGCTCTATCGGTACGTCCACGCGAGTCTTCTTGGTCATGTCTACCCGCAGGAAGTCCACGTGCACTACCTCAATGGTCAGTGGGTGGAACTGGATCTCTCGCACAAAAGCAAGATGGGTCTCGCTGGAGCCGTCCGGTGCAACTTCAACCGGCCTGTTATATCCAACTACTGACAATGTCTTACGCAGGAGTTTCGTGTCCACCTGGAATACCTGTGACTCTATCCCGGGGCCGTAGAGATGAATGGGCGTGATGCCCTGACGCCGAAGCGTGCTGACCTTCTTTCTCATAACGGTTCGTTCCTGGACAGCTAGCCGGGCTGCTTGGGTGGTCATGGACGTAACTCCTCTGTATCGTGCATCGAATTTTGGGGTACAACCATCCTATTGTAGAGGATAATGTGCCTTCTTGAAAGAGTAGGCCCTTATTTAAGCCTCGCGCGCAGCTAGCGTTGCTGTTGAAGGGCAAATAGCTGCATGCTATACTAGGGCATCTCGGGAAACGCTACCCGTGTATGCATTATGCGGTAGTAAGTAATGAATGAGACTACCGTTCCAGGAGGGGGATCACAATGACACAATCAGCAGCATTGACACCGGAACAGGTGCAACGCTACAGCCGGCACATCATCATGGATCAGGTGGGCAGCAAAGGCCAACGGAAGCTCCTTGAATCCAAGGTGCTTATCGTAGGTGCGGGCGGCCTTGGTTCACCAAGCGCTGTATACCTGGCACTGGCCGGAGTGGGCACCATCGGCATCGTCGATTTCGATGTGGTGGACATCTCCAACCTTCAGCGCCAGATCCTCCACCAGCATGACGATATCGGCCGACCCAAGGTCCAGTCCGCCAAAACAACCATCAACGCCTACAACCCTGACACCATCGTCAACATCCATGAGACGCCCCTGACGTCAGAGAACGCCATGGAGATCATTTCCCAGTACGACATCATCGTGAACGGTGTGGACAACTTCCCCACCCGCTACCTGGTGAACGATGCCTCCTACATGCTGAACAAGCCTCTGGTGGACGGCAGCATCCTGATGTTTGACGGTCAAGCAACCGTGTACCTGCCCGGACAGGGCTGCTATCGTTGCTTGTTCCCCACACCACCACCTCCCGGCGCTGTACCCAACTGCTCTGAAGCCGGGGTGTTGGGCGCTATGACCGGACTGGTTGGCAGCATCCAGGCCACAGAGACATTGAAGCTGCTGCTCGGCATTGGCGAGTCCCTGGTCTCACGTCTTCTCCTGATTGACGCATTGAGCATGGACTTCCGTACAGTGAAGATTCGGCAGAACCCCAAGTGCCCGTTGTGCGGAGCTGAGCCCACCGTCACGGAGCTGATCGATTACGAGCAGTTCTGCGGCTTCCCCTCTAACTCCACAACGTCGTTATTGGGGTAATTTCGTCGGTGTGTCGCATCCTGCGGGGGACTAAAGCCCACTCGCCGGGAGAGACTAAAGCACCCTGGCCCTCAGGCCAGTTCCAGATTTACGCACTTCGGCAAGGAGACTAAACACGTGCTAGGGGAAGCTAACGCTATGCGTGCGAGGACCGTCAAAGGCGATATTCTGGGTGCCATTGGCGATACTCCCCTTGTGTACCTGCCAAAGCTAAGCCCCAAGCCTGGTGTGAATATCTACGCCAAGTTGGAAGGGCATAACCCCACCGGCAGCGTCAAAGACCGCATTGCCAAACACATGATTACTCGTGCTGAAGCTGATGGTACGCTGACGCCGGGGAAGACCGTCCTTGAACCCACCAGCGGCAACACCGGCATCTCCCTGGCCATGGTCTGCAAGATCAAGGGCTACAAGCTCAAAGTGGTGATGCCAGAGAACGTCAGCCCTGAACGCACCCAACTCCTTGAGGCTTACGGGGCAGAGATTCTGTTGAGCGATGGCGCTGGTGGCAGCAACCATGCCATCGCCGTAGCGCAGGAGCTATACGCCAAGGACCCTGACACCTACTTCATGCCCTATCAATACGGCAACGAGTCCAATCCCCTTGCCCATTACGAGACCACGGGCGTGGAGATCCTTGAAGCATTGCCTCAGATAGACACGTTTGTAGCGGGACTTGGCACCGGCGGCACGCTGATGGGTGTTGGTAGAAGGTTGAAGGAACACGACCCCACCATCCAGGTCATCGCAATAGTTCCTTCGCCCGACGATGCCATTCAGGGGCTTCGAAGCCTCGACGATGGTTTCATTCCTCCCATCCTGGACACGGAGCTTCTGGATTCACGGATCATGATTGAAGGCGAGGAAGCTTTTGCCACCACGCGGTTCCTCCTAGAAAAGGAAGGAATATTCGCCGGAATATCTTCAGGCTCCGTCATTGCCGGGGCGCTCCGGATCGCACATCGGATGGACAAGGGAAACATCGTCTGTCTGCTTGCTGACGGCGGGTGGAAATATTTGAGTACCAACCTCTGGACTACCGATTACGGAGAGTTGAAGAGCCAGGTTCAGGGCAAGATTTGGTGGTAGTCTGCAGGTAGGCTTGGCCCCTATTTCTTGGCCTCCTACCTGATATGCCCGTTCGGCTCTGGAAATTTTCGCCTGGATGTGGCACTCTAGCCCCAACAACCATACATCCATTCGTATGGTTTACTGTCTATTCCATTGAGCCAGAGCATACAATGAATCCTTCAGGGAGATATTCAATGACTACCGTTGACCCGAACGCATTCAAGGCAGCAGCTGGAAGCTTTGGCACCGGCGTAACAGTCGTCACCTCAAATCGGGATGGCCAGGTTTACGGTATGACCGTTTCGGCGTTTGCCTCCCTTTCAATTGACCCCATGCAGATCATCGTCTCCCTTCGAGGTGGTGGTCTGCTGAACGACATGATTAACGATTCCAACGGCTTCGCTGTAAGCATCCTTCGACAGGATCAACAAGAGGTCGCAGCCTACTTCGCATCCTCCGGGCGCGAACCATGCGACGGGGAGTTCCCAGGACTTCCCTCCTCTACAGCGGTATCCGGTGCACCGATCATTGGCGGATCACTGGCCCACTTCGATTGCACCTTGGCCACAACGCATGACGGTGGCGACCATGTCATCTTCGTAGGCAACGTAGTTGAAGCCGTCGCAGAAGACGGAGAGCCTCTGATGTACTACAAAGGGAGCTATCGCGGCCTTCACACTCTAGCGTAACCACACGCCGGGGATTGACCTGAGGGCCAGACCGCTTCAGTCTCCGCCAGAGGCAACACATACCGGGGGCACATCCCCCCGGAACCCCTTGCTCCTTCGGCAGGCTCAGGACAGGCTCTGGGGAACCCCTCTGGACTCCCCCATGTTGGTAGGTAGATAGACGCCTTTAGTCTCCGCCGGAGGCATTATGCACTTTAGTCTCCTCGCCGCAGCGACATATAACCGGAGGCAACATGTCCTTTGATCTCACAGACGCAAAAGGCGCCATGACAGGTCAGCGCTACATCGAAAGCCTCCGGGACGGTCGAGAGGTCTGGCTTGACGGTGAGCGCGTGCACGACGTGACCACACACCCGGCGTTCTCCGGCATGGTTCAGGAGATGGCCCGCATCTACGACCTCCAACACACAGACAAACTCCGCGATGCGATGACCTTTGAGTCGCCTGAGACCGGCAACCGCATCAGCTATTCCTACAGCCTGCCCACCACCCACGAAGAGCTCATGGCCCGGAAGCGCAACTCAGAGATATGGATGCAGGAGAGCTTCGGGCAGCTTGGCAGGACGCCTGACTTCTGTTCCGCCGTGGTTTGCGGGTGGTACGACGTTCGCGACGAGTTGGACAAGCTGGCCCCACGCCTGGCAGGTAACGCCGTCAACTTCCATCGCTTCTGCGCGGAGAACGATATCTCCCTCACCCACGCCATCGGTGACCCGCAAGTCGATCGCACAAGCGTGACTCAGGGTGAGAACGTGGCGCCGGACAACCCGTGGGTCGGCGTTGGTGGATACGCGCTAGAGAACCCGGACGACGACATGGCCACAGCCCTCAAGGTCACTAAGGAGGTTACAGGCGGCATCGTTCTGAAAGGCGCCAAGCAACTTGCCACCCTGGCTCCGCTGGCCAATGAGTGCCTGGTCTACCTCTCTGCCACCTTCGCCGGGCGCTCCCAGAACGAGTACGTGCAATGGTTCTCCATCCCTATGAACACCCCTGGGCTGGTGACGCTGTGTCGAGAGCCGCTATCGCAGAACCCAGGCAGCTACGGCCACCCCTTCTCCCATCGCTTCGATGAACAAGACGCCATGATGTACTTCAACGATGTCTTTTTGGATCCGGTTAAATTATAGGTAAGGGATGAAAATACTGTCATTGAGACAAGTTTGGGGATCATTT
>Ga0209403_10004643_pt1 | contig 14811 bp, 14 predicted proteins | sample ArcticOcean_MG_C_8_FD_187440 | JGI IMG/M metagenome (GOLD analysis project Ga0209403, IMG submission 187440) | Marine microbial communities from western Arctic Ocean - ArcticOcean_MG_CB11_86 (SPAdes) (version 2) | ecosystem: Environmental > Aquatic > Marine > Oceanic | place: Arctic Ocean... | reverse complement strand
ATTGGAGGCGCGCAATCTGGAACGCCGCGCAGAGGCCGAGGGGGTGGCCAAATCCATGCCAGACACGAGCTTTGTGGTGATCCGCCAAGCCGGCGAGTCGGGGCACCTTTATGGCTCTGTCGCGGCCCGTGACGTGGTTGAAGGACTGGATGCTATCGGCTTCAAGATTGAGCGCTCTCAAGTGCGTTTGCGCCGGCCTATCAAGACCCTTGGCCTGCATGCGGTTCAGGTCAATCTGCATCCGGAAGTCCACATTGATGTCATCGCCAATGTTGCCCGCTCGGTGGCCGAGGCGGAACATCAGGCCGCCGGCGAGGATCCCAACGCTGATTTGGACGACGATTTTGATGCCGGTAATTTGGAGACGGCCGCGAAAGATGACGCCGGGGGCCCCAAAGAGGTTTTCGAAGACGCTCCGGTCGATGGGGACGCGCCGGAGTCCGAAGACATCTAATAACTACGGTTACCTTTTAAAACAGGGGTGGCGCGGAGGTCCGTGCCGCCCCTATTTTGTGCGGTTTTACCCAGGGAACAATTGCTTGTCATAACCGGATTCACCTTTGCCTCCTGCCTGAGTTTGAGATAATGTTCAGGTGATCACTTGTGAGGGTCGTGAGTACCGTTTGAAAGGACACAGTCAAAACATTATTTTGCTCCGGGGGTTTGTTATGTTTTTAAACGGGTTTTTAAGTCGACTGATGCATACAGGCTGTCTGACCTTGATAGATGCCCGGGGCCACAGCCAACGCTTTCAAGGCCGCTGGGATGGGCCTGAAGTGACAGTCCGTCTGCATTCCCGCGCCTTACACTGGCAATTGTTCACCAACCCCATGATGTACACCGGTGAGGCCTATATGAACGGCACTTTGACGGTAGAAGACGGCGAGCTTTATGACTTCCTAAATTTGGTGGCGATAAATGTCGGCTGGCGGCAGCCGGATCATTGGCTACAAAATCTGGTCACCACTCCCTTGCGCGCGGCTATCCGCCGCATGCGGCAATATAATCCGGCCCATCGGGCCCGGCGCAATGTCGCCCATCACTATGACCTGACCGGCGACTTATATGAACTGTTCCTGGATTCCGACCGGCAATATTCCTGCGCCTATTTCCAGTCACCGGAGGACGATCTGGAAATAGCACAATTGCGCAAGAACCGGCATCTAGCGGCCAAGTTGTTGTTACAGCCGGGCCATCGGGTGCTCGACATCGGTTCCGGCTGGGGCGGCACGGGGCTATATTTGGCGCAGAACGAGGATATCCAGGTCCACGGTGTGACCTTGTCCGCGGAACAGCACAAATTATCCGAACAACGGGCCGTCGAGGCCGGTTTGGATGATTTTGTCTCATTCGCGCTGCAAGACTACCGGACGGTCGAGGGTACCTTCGACCGCATTGTATCGGTCGGCATGTTCGAGCATGTTGGGTTTGGCCACTACGGAGAATTCTTCACCAAGGTGCGGGAGCTGTTGGCCGATGACGGTGTGGCCGTATTGCATACAATCGGCCGGGCCGATGGCCCTGGCGCGACCAATCCCTGGATCAACAAATACATCTTCCCAGGCGGCTACAGCCCCTCGTTGTCGGAAATTTCCGCCGCCGTGGAAAAAGCCGACATGTACATCACGGACGTGGAAGTCTTCCGCCTGCAGTATGCCAAAACGTTACGCTGTTGGCGCCAGCGTTTCTATGCCAACCGGGACAAGGTCGCGGCCCTGTTCGATGAACGCTTCTGCCGCATGTGGGAATTCTATTTGTGCGGCAGCGAGGTCGCCTTCCGCCATGGCGGCCATGTGGTCTTTCAGGTGCAGCTGACGAAGAGCGTGGACGCGGTGCCCCAAACCCGCGATTACATCTTTGATGAGGAAAGACGGCGGGTGCGCCAGAGCACAAAATCCGATTCGCGCGCGGCTTAAACCAAGAATTGGAATATTTGCATCCGGCCGGACATTTCATGCGGCCGGTCGCCAGGGCGACGGGGTTCGAGATTATTACATGATTTCATAGCATAAGCGCAGTTATCCACGCATTTCAGGGGATACTTTCTCACGTTGTCCACAGCTTTTCCGAGGCCGGCGAGATCTGGGGGAGGAAGCCGTCTCCTGCCGTGATAGATTGCCGCTAGATGAATGCAGACAGCCCAAATAACCCAGTTCTGGCCATTATTGGCGACCCTCATGGGGGAGATCTTGAAGCCACTGCCAGATACCGCACGCCACCCGCTAATTTAGAGGCCGAACAGGCCTTGTTGGGCGCCATCCTGGTTAATAACGATGCCGCCAGCCGGGTCACCGATTTCCTCACCCCGGCACATTTCATGGAACCGGGCCATCAACGCATTTTTGCCGCCGCTCTGAAGTTGATCGAACGGGGCCAAATTGCCAATCCGGTGACCCTGAAATACTTCTTCGATCAGGACGAGGCCCTGGCCGAAGTGGGCGGCGCGCAATATCTGGCCCGTCTGGCTGGCGCTGCGGTGACCGTGATCAACGCCGAACACTACGGCCGGGCGATCTTTGATCTGGCCCTGCGCCGGGGTTTGATCGAAATCGGCGAGGCCATGGTCAACGATGCCTACGAGGCGGACGTGGACGTGCAGGCCAGCGACCAGATCGAGACGGCGGAACAGGATCTGTTTCAGCTGGCCGAACATGGCCAGGCGGACCGTGGTTTAGTGTCCTTCGACACCATCCTCGCCTCGTCCATCAACATGGCCGCCGCGGCCTTCCAACGGGATGGCCAGATGATCGGCGTCTCCTCCGGCCTGGTCGACCTGGACCAAAAATTGGGAGGACTGCATCCCTCCGATCTGATCATACTGGCCGGCCGGCCGGCCATGGGAAAATCGGCATTGGCCGCCAACATCGCTTTTCACGCGGCCCATAACATCAAGCGATTACGGCAGGAAGACGGCCGGGAAAAGGTCGTTGACGGCGCCGTGGCGGCATTCTTCAGCCTGGAGATGTCGGCTGAACAATTGGCCACCCGCCTATTGGCGGAACAGGCCCGTATCAGTTCAGAAAAAATCCGCCGTGGCGATATTTCCTCGGATGATTTCTCCCGTCTCGTGACTGCCTCGCAGGCCATTGAACAGGCGCCGTTATACATCGACGATACGCCGGCATTGACCGTCTCGGCCCTGCGCACGCGGGCCCGGCGTCTCATGCGGCAGCACGATCTGGGACTGGTGGTGGTCGATTACCTGCAACTACTGCGCGGCTCGGGCCGGGGAGAGAACCGGGTACAGGAAATCTCTGAAATCACCCAGGGTTTGAAAGCCCTTGCCAAAGAACTGAATATCCCCGTGTTGGCTCTCTCCCAGCTGTCCCGGCAGGTGGAGGCGCGGGAAGACAAACGCCCCTTGTTGTCAGACCTGCGGGAATCGGGGTCTATTGAACAAGACGCCGATGTGGTGATGTTCGTCTACCGCGAAGAATATTACCACGAACGCAAACAGCCTGAACCCGATACCCCCGATCATGCAAAGTGGCTGGAAAAGGCCGAGCAGATCCATGGTATCGCCGAAGTGATCATCGGCAAACAGCGGCACGGCCCCACCGGTACGGTCCGCCTGCAGTTCGAGCGGGAGTTCACCAAGTTCAGCAATCTTGAGGTGGCAGGCCGTTATGCCGATGGCCACTAGCCCCCAGACTGGCGCGATCCTGGAGATCGACCTGGCCGCCTTGGCGGCGAATTATCAAATCTTAAGCGACCGCGCCGGGGCGGCGGAATGTGCGGCCACTATAAAGGCCGATGCCTACGGCCTGGGCGCAGAACGGGTCGGGCCAATGCTAACGCGGCTGGGTTGCCGCACCTATTTTGTCGCCCATCTGGGCGAAGGCGTGTTGCTGAGACAGATCCTTGGCTCCAAACCGGCAATCTATATCCTGCATGGCCCCTGGCTGGACGAGGAGGACGCGTTTCTAGCGCACGCCTTGACCCCGGTGCTGAACACGCCGGAACAACTTGAACGATGGGCTGGCAAAGGGCGGTTGCAGGGGCGGCCCCTGGCCGCCGCACTGCATATGGACACGGGCATGAATCGCCTCGGCCTGACACCTGCCGAGGCCGCGGCCCTGGCCGCCGCGCCGGAACGACTAGCGGGCATCGATCTCCGTTTTCTGGTCAGCCATCTGGCCTGCGCCGACCAGCCGGGGCACGCCCTGAACCTTGAGCAGCGCCAATTGTTCGATTGCCTGCGGGCCGCTTTTGCTCCCTGTGCCGCGTCCCTGGCTAATTCCTCAGGCATTTTCCTGGGCGCCGGCTATCACTATGACCTGGTACGGCCTGGCGCCGCCTTGTACGGCGTTAACCCGACGCCGGGGCAGCCCAACCCCATGGAAGAGGTCGTCCGCCTGCGGGCCAGGATCCTGCAGGTGCGGGAAATTGACACCCCCCAGAGCGTTGGCTACGGTGTAACCTACCGGGCCACAGGGCCCCAGCGCATAGCCACGGTTCCGCTGGGCTATGCCGATGGCTATCCACGCTCGTTGTCCGGGCAGGGAATAGGCTGTCTGGCCGGGGTTTTGGTACCAATCGTAGGGCGCGTTTCCATGGACCTGATCACGCTGGATGTTACCGGGGCGCCACCGGCGGCGGCCCATCCTGGGGCCATAATCAACCTGATCGGCGGCGGTGGCGAGAGCATTGACGCGGTGGCCGGCCGGGCCGGCACCATCGGCTATGAAATCTTGACCTCACTGGGCCGGCGTTATGATCGGCTCTATGTCGGTGCCGGGGCGGGGGAAGCCGGCAATGTATAATCCATTTGCCGCTATCGGCCGCGTGTTCCTGGCTTTCCTGGCGACGATCGGGCGCCTGTCCGTGTTCACCGGCAAGTCCCTGGCGGCGGTCGTGACGCCGCCCTTCTATTGGCGCCTGTGCCTGCAGCAGATGATGACCATCGGCTACTACTCGTTGCCCGTGGTAGGCATGACGGCCTTGTTCACGGGCGCCGTCCTGGCCTTGCAGATTTATCTCGGCTCCGCCCGGTTTGGCGCGGAAAGCGCGGTACCCAACATCGTGGTCGTGGGCCTGACCCGCGAATTGGGCCCGGTCCTGGCGGGTTTGATGCTGGGCGGCCGGGTTGGCGCGGCCATCGCGGCGGAACTGGGCACCATGAAGGTGACCGAACAGTTGGACGCCCTGATCACCCTACAGACCAATCCCTTCCGCTATCTGGTGGTCCCGCGCCTGGTCGCGGCCACAGTGACCACGCCGATCCTGGTGCTGATCGCCGATATCATCGGCGTGATGGGCGGCTATCTAGTCGGCATTCACCGTCTCGACTTCAACTCCGCTGTCTATTTGAAGAATACATTCGATTTTCTTGAAGCCATGGACGTTACCTCCGGCCTAGTGAAAGCGGCGGTATTCGGTTTTTTGATCGCCCTGATGGGCTGTTATCACGGCTTTAACTCCAAGGGCGGCGCCCAGGGCGTGGGCCGGGCCACGACGGATGCGGTGGTGTCGTCTTTGATCCTGATTCTGATTTCGAACTATTTCGTGACCGAAGCGTTCTTTTCGCAGTGATATATTTGCCATGAACGATACGCCCCGCCTGGAACTCTCTGGTGTACACAAATCGTTTGGCCCCAAAGTGGTGCTGAACGGGTTGAACCTGGCCCTCGCCAAAGGCGAATCAGTAGTGGTCATCGGCGGCTCGGGCACCGGAAAATCGGTCATGTTGAAATGTATCCTGGGCCTAGCGCGGCCCGACCGGGGCAGCATCCGCATTGATGGCGAGGAGACCGTGGATTTGCACGGGGCGGAGCGGGAGCGGATCCTGACCAAGTTCGGCATGCTGTTCCAATCGGCGGCGTTGTTCGATTCCCTGACAGTATGGGAAAATGTCGCCTTCGGCCTGATCGAAGGGGCCGGCATGGAGCGCGAGGCGGCCCGCGCCATTGCAATTGATAAGTTGGCCAAGGTCGGTCTCGGTGAAGACATGGCGAACGGCGATCCGTCCGCGCTTTCGGGCGGTATGCGCAAGCGGGTCGGCCTGGCCCGGGCCATCGCTACCAAACCGGATATCATTTTTTTTGATGAACCGACCACTGGCCTGGACCCTATCATGGGCGATGTGATCAATAATCTAATCACCGAATGCGTACGCGACCTGGGCGCCACGACCTTGACCATAACCCACGATATGTCGTCGGCGCGGACCATCGCTGACCGGGTCGCCATGCTTTACAAAGGCCAGATCATCTGGGCCGGCGCGGTTGACGAGATTGACGACTGCGGCAATCCTTTTGTCGACCAATTTATTCATGGGCGCGAAGAGGGACCCTTCGCGCTGGAAGTGAGCTGAGGGAGAAACGTGGCCAAGGCAGTTGAGCAATTTATTTGTCAAAGCTGCGGTGCAGCACACGGCAAGTGGTCAGGCCGCTGTTCGGCCTGCGGTGACTGGAACACCATTGCCGAAGAGGCACGGCAAGAGGCGCCGCCGCGTGGCCTGGGCCAGGGTAGGGGCCAGCCCAGAGGCCAGGCACTGGATTTTCGCAAGCTGGATCAGCATGGCGAGATGGAAGGGCCGCGCACGGCCTCGGGACTTGGTGAATTTGACCGGGTTTGCGGCGGCGGCCTGGTGCCCGGTTCGGCCATTTTGATCGGTGGCGATCCGGGCATTGGCAAATCAACCATTGTATTGCAGGTCGTGGCCAGGCTGGCGCAAAAAGGTGTTGCCTGCGCCTATATCTCCGGCGAGGAAGCGCCGGCCCAGGTGCGCATGCGGGCCCGGCGCCTCGGCCTGGAAGGCGCACCATTAAACCTGGCGGCCGCGACCTCGGTCCGCGATATCGTCGCGACTCTGGACGGGCCTGACGCGCCGAAAGTGGTGGTCATCGATTCGATCCAAACCATGTATGTGGATAGCGTAGAATCGGCGCCCGGTACGGTCAGCCAGGTACGCACCTCGGCCCAGGAATTGATCCGCGCCGCCAAACGGCATGATATCTGCTTGTTGCTTGTGGGCCATGTGACCAAGGATGGGCAAATCGCCGGGCCCAGGGTGTTGGAGCATATGGTTGACTGCGTGCTGTATTTCGAGGGTGAACGTGGGCATCAATTCCGCATTCTCAGGGCCGTGAAAAACCGTTATGGCCCGACCGACGAAATCGGCGTCTTCGAGATGAGCGACGCCGGCCTGATGGAGGTTACCAATCCGTCCGCACTGTTTCTGGCCAACCGAGGGGCGGGAGGCGATATTAGCGGCAGCGCCGTATTCGCTGGTTTGGAAGGCAGCCGGCCGGTATTGGTGGAAATCCAGGCCTTGGTCGCCCCCTCGCCACCTGGCACCCCACGGCGCACGGTGGTGGGGTGGGACGGCAACCGCCTGGCCATGGTGTTGGCGGTGCTGGATGCCCGCTGTGACCTGAGCATGGCGGGCCATGATGTTTATCTGAACGTGGCCGGCGGGCTGCGTATTGGCGAACCGGCGGCGGACCTGGCGGTGGCAGCGGCCCTGGTGTCCTCGCTGATGAAGGTGCCGGTGCCGCAGGAGGCGGTGTCGTTTGGCGAGATCAGCCTGTCGGGCGAGGTGCGAACGGTGGCGCAAGGGGAACTGCGCCTGAAGGAAGCCGCCAAATTAGGCTTTTCCCGGGCTCTGACCCCGCCCTGGCGCAAACCCCGCAAAAGCCCCCTGACGGTTAGCGAAATCCGCCGCTTGCCGGAACTGGTGGAACTATTTGCCTCGGACGGGTTGAAGGCCGTATAGAACCGCCATGTTAAGCAATTCGCCCATCAACGTGGCCGATCTGGCGATCCTCGCCATCTTGGTAATTTCAGGCTTGCTGGCTTTAAGTCGCGGCTTCGTCAAGGAAGTTCTGTCCATCGCCGGCTGGGTCATTGCCGCCGTCGCCGCACTGGAATTGTTCCCCCTTTTACAGCCCATCATCCGGCGCTATGTGGACCAGACCCTGATTGCCGACAGTATCGCGGCCGTAGGCATCTTCGTGGTGGTGTTGACCGTGGCGTCGTTTTTGTCGTCTGCCATATCGCGGCGGGTGCAGCGCAGCGAGATCGGCGTCCTGGACCGCTCTCTTGGTTTTTTGTTTGGCCTGTTCCGCGGCGGCGTGGTGATAGCCCTAGCCTATCTGGTTTTAGTACAATTTCTGCCCAATAACGAGCAGCCCGATTGGTTGCGCCAAGCCCGCGCCATGCCGGCTATCAAATATAGCGCCGAAATGTTGGCCAGACTGGCGCCCGATGACATCCGCGACGGTTTGGCGGGGGTTGGTGAATTGGGCCATGGTGGTGGCCAGAGCCTGGGTTCCACCCTCAACAATGCCGTCGATGCGGGCCGCGCGGCGGATCGCCTGAAAGGAGCCCTGCCCGGCGCGATTAGGGGCGCTGACAAACGCGGCGAAAGCGGCTATACATCGGGCTCGCGCGAAGACATGAACCGCCTTATTCAGAACCGGACGGACAATTGAAGCAGCGCTCTGATAAAAATCTGGGGCGTCAAGGCAGTAAAGGCCGCGCCATGGACTTGACCACCCACCCCTTCGCCGTTTCCACCGCCGATAGTGACAAGTTTCACGAAGAATGCGGCGTCTTCGGAATTATCGGCAGCGAGGATGCCGCCGCTAACACAGTGCTGGGGCTGCACGCCTTGCAGCATCGGGGGCAGGAGGCCGCCGGTATAGTCAGCCACGATGGTGTGCAATTCCATTCCCACCGCCGCCTTGGCCAGGTCGGCGATAATTTCAACTCCGAGGCGGTCATCGGCCGTCTGCCAGGCGATGCCGCCTTGGGGCACAACCGCTATGCCACCACGGGCGATACCATTTTGCGCAACGTGCAGCCATTGTTCGCGGAATTACAAACCGGCGGCTTTGCCATCGGCCACAACGGCAATTTGACCAACGCGGAAATTCTGCGCAGCCAATTGGTTCAGCGCGGCTGCATCTTTCAATCGACCATGGATACCGAGGTGATCATTCACTTGATTGCGACCTCGACTTACCATGATATTTTGGACCGGATGGTCGATGCCCTCAAGGCGGTGGTCGGGGCCTACAGCCTGGTTGCCATGACCGACCACCAACTGATCGGCGTGCGCGATCCCATGGGGGTGCGGCCGCTGATCCTGGGCCATCTGGATGGCGCGCCGATCCTGACCTCAGAAACCTGTGCCCTGGACATTATCGGCGCCGAATTTGACCGCGAGGTCGCGCCGGGCGAACTGATTGTTTGCAGCCGCGACGGGATTAAAAGTTTGATGCCCTTTCCCCCCGCCAAGTCGCGGGCCTGCATCTTCGAATATGTCTATTTCTCCAGGCCCGACAGCATCGCCAATGACCGATCCATCTATACCGTGCGAAAGGCGATTGGCGCCAATTTAGCGCGGGAAAGCTTCGTGTCGGCCGATGTCATCATACCGGTGCCCGATTCCGGCACGCCCGCCGCTATCGGCTATGCCGAAGAATCCGGTATTCCGTTCGAGTTGGGCATCATCCGCAACCATTATGTGGGCCGCACATTTATCGAGCCATCGCAGAATATCCGCAACTTTGGCGTCAAGCTAAAGCATAACGCCAACCGGGCCGAAATCATCGGCCGGCGCGTGGTGTTGGTTGATGATTCTATTGTGCGCGGCACCACTTCGCAAAAAATTGTGCAAATGGTGCGCGAGGCCGGCGCTACCGAAGTACATATGCGTATCGCCTCGCCGCCCACGGCCAACCCCTGCTATTACGGCATTGATACGCCCAACCGCGAGGAATTGCTGGCCGCCAACATGGATGTGGCCGCCATGGCAAAGGAAACCGGGGTCGATAGCCTGGCCTTTATCTCCATTGATGGCTTGTATCAGGCGGTAGGTGGCGCCAACCGGGACAACGAGCAGCCGCAATATTGCGATGCCTGCTTCACCAATGATTATCCGGTGCCTCTGGTAGACCGGGCCGACGGCCGGGCGCCGGCGCAATTGTCGCTGCTGGCGGAGTACCGTTGACGGCGCGGCGATGGGGCAACGTCTGAAAGACCGTATCGCCCTGATCACCGGCGCTTCGCGCGGGATTGGCGCAGCGGTGGCCAGGGCCTATGCCGCCGAGGGCGCGCACGTCATTTTGATTGCCCGGACTAGCGGCGCGCTGGAAGAGGTTGACGACGGGATCAGGCAGCTAAGGGACGCCGGCAGTGCAACACTGGTACCCATGGATCTGTGTGATTTTGCCACCATCGACGATCTGGGCCGGCAGATCTTTGAACGTTGGGGCAGGCTGGATATCCTGGTGGGTAACGCCGCGATATTGGGTGATTTGTCCCCCGTGGGCCATATTCGACCCGAAGTCTGGCAGCGCGCCTATGACCTGAACGTCACAGCCAACTACCGCTTGATCCGCTCGCTGGATCCTTTGTTGCGGCGATCGGATGCCGGACGGGCCATCTTCCTAACCTCAGGCGCAACGCACGCATTGCCACCCTATTGGGCCCTTTATTGTTCGACCAAGGCGGCTCTGGAGGCCATTGCCAAAATTTATGCCCAGGAAACCCGGAAAACCAAGGTGCGGGTCAATCTGGTCAACCCCGGCCCGACCCGGACGGCATTGCGGGCGGCGGCCTTTCCAGGCGAAGACCCCGGCCAGCTGCCTCCACCCGTGCATGTGGCGGAAACCTTGATCCGCCTGGCGGAGCCCGGCTTCACGGATACCGGCCTATGGGTCGCGGCCGACGCCCAGCCCCTGGCGCCTGCAGGGGACGACGCCGTACACTGAGCCCCGTCTCGATCTAATTCTTGGCCTCGACGCCGGCTTCCTGCAACAGCTTTTCCAGAGTTTCGTAAGGCTGGGCGCCCACGACTCCCTGGCGGCCAACGACAAAGGTAGGCACGCTTGTCACGCCATATTGCCGGGATTTATCCCAGTCCGCGTCGACCGCGTCCTTGAAGCTGCGGCTTTCCAGCACCGTGCGCGCCGCCGCTACGTCCAGGCCCACAGCCTTGGCGACAACCAGCAACGCTTCCACATCGCCTACGTTCACGCCATCGACGAAATAGGCCCGGTACAAGGCATCATGTATGGCCTCGCCGCCGGGCTGGGTATCAGCCCATTTGCCCAGTTCCTGGGCCAGACGGCTGTTGTAGGTATGGGTGCGGTGGCTATAGGGCAGATCCTCAGCGTCCATCAGCTCTTTCATGCGGATGTACATGGCATCCAGGTCCGTATCCCGGCCCGCGAAGAGTTCCGCCAGGCTACGGCCTTCCTGTGGAGTTTCAGGATGCAGGGGGAAATGTATCCACTTCGCCTCAACATTGAAATTCCGCTTTAGTTTTTCAATACGCCCGGTACTGAGATAACACCACGGTCAAACATAATCGGTGAAAACTTCCAAGACAATCGGTTCAGCCATTGCGTTTCTTTCTGCTGGCCCAAGGGAACAGGTTCATATGGCGGGAGTATAGCCGCCGGGTCCGCCAATGGTACCATTGGCGCAAACTCAAGCCGCAAAAATACGTGATCCGCCCGGGCTGCTGCTTCAACAGCATGAACTCCCCACCCGTAAAATTTACCTCCCGCCGGTTCAACAAAAAGACCGCTTGCAGGGGAAAATGCACGGCGCCGTAAAAACCCTGATGTAGGCGGTTGTAGCCGCCGGCCCCATAGCGCAATAACAAGGGCTTCGGTTTGGCCTGACCCGCGGTGGGACAAATCCAGTGAAAGGCTTCCAGGCTGGGCGGATAAATCACGCCGCCGGGCAGCTTCGCCGCTATGTCGTTGGCGATGGGCGCCAGGTGGCGATACAGCTCCTGGCGCATTCCGTACCACTCAGAAACGCGTCTGTACGGGCATAGCCCCGGGTTTCAATTTGTTCCGCAGTCTGGCTCCAGTCGATTCTGTCCAGGCGCTCTGCAATAGATTTCGTCATGCCTTATTTTAAGCGGAGGAAGACCTTGCGGCTATCCGGAACTGGCGTTGGTATGAGTGTAAAAGTCCGCGCGGTATGGCACTGTTAGCGGGCTGCGAATCAGTTGCGGACACAGGGCACAAGGCCGGAGATTTTTATGAGTTTGCTGCACCTGATCGTCGTCGCCGTGGTCCAGGGCCTGACCGAGTTCTTGCCCATTTCCTCGTCGGCCCATTTGATCCTGGTGCCCGTGGCCGGCGCCTGGCCAGATCAGGGCCCGACCATCGATATCGCCGTGCATCTGGGCACCCTGGGCGCAGTGATGTTGTATTTCCACCAGGACGTAGGGATCATGTTTTATGGTCTGTTGGCACTGCTGCGGGGACAGTTCAATCCGGGCGCCCGGTTATTCCTACTCATCATCCTGGGTACCTTGCCGGCGCTGGCCGCGGGCTATGTTCTGATCAGCCAAGGCTATCTGGAACAATTGCGTTCACCCCTCGTCATTGCCTGGACCACGGTTCTATTCGGCTTGTTGTTGTGGGGGGTGGACCGGACGTGCCTGCGGGTCAACAGGATGGCGCAATTAGGTTATGGCGCCATACTTTTTATCGGCTTGGCCCAAACCCTATCCCTGATCCCCGGCACGTCACGGTCGGGCATTACCATCACGGCGGCCCGCGGTCTGGGCTATGAGCGGTCGGATGCGGCGCGAATTTCGTTGTTGCTGTCGATCCCGATCATACTGGCGGCAGGCGGCTATGCCAGCGTCGGGCTGGTGCAGAGCGGACAATTGGCCCTGGGTCTGGATGCCCTGGTCGCGGCGGCCCTAGCCTTCGTGACCGCATTGCTGGCGGTGGCCCTGATGATGCGTTGGCTGCGCCATGCCACTTACACGCCGTTCGTAGTCTACCGTCTGGCTTTGGGGGCCGGGCTGTTTTACTGGCTTTACGCCTGAGCAAGTGAAGGACTAGCCATGGAGATCTGTCTTATCACCGGCACCAGCACCGGTATCGGCCGTGCCGCGGCCCTGCATCTGGCTCGTCAGGGCTATAAAGTCTATGCCTCCATGCGCGATGGCGCCAAGGCGGGCGCCCTACGCGAACAGGCGGCGGCGGAAAAACTGGTGTTGATAATCGAGACCTTGGATGTTTCCGATAATCAATCCATGCTGGCCTGCGTGGACCGGATAACCGCAGCCGAGGGCCGTATCGACGTATTGATCAACAATGCCGGTTTGTCCAGTTCCTCGCCTATTGAAACTTATCCCGAGGCCGAGCACAGGGCGCTGTTCGAAGCCAATTATTGGGGACCGGTGAAGCTGACCCAGGCCGTCCTGCCTGGCATGCGCGAACGCCGGCAGGGCGCCATTATCAATGTTTCCTCGCTGCTGGGACGCATCGCCTGGGCCAATCAGGCGGCCTATTGTGCCTCCAAGTTCGCTATCGAGGCATTCTCGGAAGCCCTGGCCCAGGAAGTGCTGCCGTTTGGCATCCGGGTGGCGATCATCGAACCGGGCGTCGTCGCCTCGGCGATCTTTGACAATACCCCGGTGCATTACGACCGCGCCTCGCCCTACAAGCCGGCAATGCGACGCAATGGGCGATTTTACAGCGTGGGCATCGCCACCGCTACGCCGGCCGAACGGATTGCCGAAGTAATTGCCGAGGCCTTGGCCGCCAAACAGCCCAAGTTGCGTTACGCGGCTGGCTACGGTAGTCAGGCCATCGACCGCCGGGCCGCCATGAGCGACCAGGATTTTGTCGCCCTGGGCAATATGAACGACCCGGATTATTACCAGGCTCTGCGGGAAAATCTGGATCTCGACCTGGAGCCTTAGATAGCGGATAAGGTTTGCGCCTAGGCCTGCTCAATCGAAGGCAATCGGCCGGCCTTGCGGTAGCGGCACAGATAACGGGGCAGGACCGCATCCAGAGTCGTGGCCATAACGCCAATTTCTGCCAGGCCCGGGTGTTGGCCGCTAACGACATTGTCCACCTTCAACATCTCTACCTGGTCCATGGTCAATATGGGCCAGGGCAATATTTTCAGGCAGAAGGCATTGATCTTGGCGAAGACGAACGGCAAGGGGACCTGCCGGCGTTTGCGGCCGGTCTGGGCGCAGACGATGGCCATCAGTTCGGCCAGGCTCAAAACCTGGGGACCGCCAAGTTCATAAAGACCCTCCGTGGGCGCTCCATCCTGCGACAGGGCGGCAATAGCCTGGGCCACATCCCCCACATAGACCGGTTGCATTCGGCCGTGGCCCCCACCCAGCACGGGCATGACGGGTAAAATCGACGCAATCCGGGCGAATAGATTAAAAAACTTGTCCTCCGGCCCAAAGATGGTCGATGGCCGGACAATGGTCGCGGCAGGAAAGGCCTCCCGCACTGCGATCTCGCCCGCGGCCTTGCTGCGGGCATATTTGCTGTTGGCGTCCGAGTCCGCGCCCAGGGCTGATACATGGATCAAGCGCGCCGCCCCAGCCGCATGGGCGGCGCGGGCCACGGTGGCGGCACCCTCTACATGCACCGCTTGAAAGCTTTGCGCCCCGCCAGGAAACATGACACCGGTCAAATTGACGACCACATCGGCCCCCGCGACGGCGCGGGCGATCGAGGCTGCGTTGCGGATGTTGGCCTGGATTGACTGCACCTGGCCGACTTCGCCCATGGGCTTCAAATGGCCCACCGCTTCCGGGTCCCGCACCGCCGCGCACACCTGAAAGCCCTGTTGCGCCAACCGCTTGACCAGATAGCGCCCCAAAAACCCGGCACCACCAACGACTGTTACTTTGCCCATATCACTTCGACCTAACTATCCTCGTCCAAAATGCGCCGCACGGAGGCACCCCATCCGTATGTGCGCGGCATCATAGTGTTCTTCGCCCTATTTCACCATCCCGGTTCGCATCGCCGCGGACTTGAAAGTACCGGCAAAGCCCCATCTCTCCGGCGC
>Ga0209403_10004642_pt1 | contig 14813 bp, 14 predicted proteins | sample ArcticOcean_MG_C_8_FD_187440 | JGI IMG/M metagenome (GOLD analysis project Ga0209403, IMG submission 187440) | Marine microbial communities from western Arctic Ocean - ArcticOcean_MG_CB11_86 (SPAdes) (version 2) | ecosystem: Environmental > Aquatic > Marine > Oceanic | place: Arctic Ocean... | reverse complement strand
CTCTTTCGCGCCGTTGACCTTGGGCTCGTCGCGCTCGCCATAGCCGTGCTGCCAGCGGCCTCTAATCCACGGAACGAAGCCGCCCACGTGGGAGAGATAGAATTTGATGTCCGGAAAGCGATCAAGCACCCCGCCGAAAATGAGGCACGAGACGGCGATGGTGGTGTCGAGCGGGTTCCCGATGAAGTTTCGCATGTAGTAGCTGCCGAGCCGCTCGGGAGCGGCCGCCTGGCCCTGGGGGTGGATGAAGATCGGAATGTCGAGCGCGACCGCTTTTTCCCAGAAAACATCGAGCTCGGGCATGTCGAGATTCTCCCCCGCGACGTTCGCCGCGATCTGCACACCGACGTGACCGTTTTTTACGGCGCGATCGAGTTCGGCCACCGCTGCATCGGGATCCTGAAGCGGTACCTGCGCCATGCAGGAGAGCTGGTCCGGGTATTTGTTTGCCAACTCGGACAAACCGTCGTTAATCGATGCCGACAACTCTTTGTTCAACCCGGCGTCGAGGGCATAGAGCGTCATGAAGGGCGATACCGAGAGCACTTGCCGCTCGACCCCCATGTTTTTCATCGCATTGAGGCGGATGTCTACGTCGTAATAAGGCGGTTTGAGGTTGTTCTGCCAACGGCGCTCCTTGCCAAAGATGGTTCCTTCGAACGCCATGAATTCATTTCCATCTTTCTTCTCTATACTTACAGCGCTGCCGAGGCGGCCCTTACGGAGATCATCAAGAAACGCCATTGGCAGAATATGTGTATGTGGATCAATGGCCATCATTCTCTCCCTTTATCCTTCGTTTCGATCTTAGAATTTTAGTTTATAGAGCTTCTTCACGTTGCCTTCAAGCATCTTCCCCTGATCCTTCTTCGAGAAACGCGAGAGGCCCGGAACCTTCTCGGCCCGGCTCAGGTTCCCCATATCGAACGGATAATCTGTCCCGTAGAGGATGCGGTTCACGCCCAGCGACTTCACAGCGAACTCGAACGCATCGGCGTTGTGGATGATCGTGTCGTAATAGAATTTGTTGATGTAGTTCTCAGGCGCCTTGGCCTTGTTGACTTTGGGCTCCTGGCGCTCGCCATAGCCGTGCTGCCAGCGGCCTCTGATCCAGGGGGTGAAGCCGCCCACATGCGAGAGCAGAAATTTAATCTTCGGGAAGCGGTCGAACACCCCGCCGAAGATGAGGCTGGCCGCCGCGATGGTGGTGTCAAGCGGATTGCCAATGAAGTTGCGCAGGTAGTAGTCCTTGAGGCGATCGTTCACGCCCATCACGTCTGTCGGGTGAATGAAAATCGGCACATCGAGCTTTTGCGCCATCCGCCAGACGGGGTCGAGCTTCTTGTCGTCGAGATTCGTGCCCGCGACGTTCGAGCCGATCTGGCAGCCCAGATGCCCGGCTTTGACCGCGCGCTCAAGCTCCTTGGCGGCGGCTTTGGGATCCTGGAGCGGGATCTGCGCCATGCAGCGAAATTTACCCGGGTTCTCGTCCACGATCTTGAGCAGCGAATCGTTGAGCGAGGCGGATAGCTCGCGGTTCAGCCCCTTGTCGAGCGCGTAGTGGGTCATCGGCGGCACGACCGAGAGAATCTGCATGTCGACGTTCTGTTTTTTCATGCCCTTCAAGCGAAGACCCACATCGTATGTCTCCTTGGGCAGCGGGTTCACGTGGACCCGCTCCTTGCCGAGGATTGTCGTGCGCGTGACGAGAAACTCCCAGGGCTTGCCCTTCTTTATCGTCACCGCTTTGCCAAAGCGCTTCTTGCGGACATCGTCGATAAAGTTCGCGGGGGAAATGTGTGCGTGGGGATCGATAATCACAATGATTCTCCTTATTATTTGATGAGGTGCAAATCCAACAAGACGTAAATCACGCCGGGCCCAGAGGGCATCAACAAACCTCGCCCGGCGACACGTTTGTGAACAGAAGCGAGGATTATCCAACATATCCGGAGTAAAGAAAACCGGGCGAGTGCAACCGCGCGGACCCTTCAGGAGTAACGTTCGACCGTCGCTCTCCGCCGCATTCCGTGCGATAGTCGATCTTTAGTTCCCCTCCTCACTGGTGGCGCTTTGATCGATTCGATTCATCCCAGCCTGTTGGCGCTTTTATCCGCGCTCAGCATCTCGATAGCACGGACCCTTTACCGGAGCGTGCTGCTTCACCTCGGCGCCGGCACAACGGCGCTGGCCTCGGGCTCGGTTTCGCTCGTCCTCATCTGGATCTATTATTTTTATTCGGGCCGGGTGGAACATTGGCCCCTTCAGGGCGTCGCCTGGTTCATGCTCATCGGTGTGATGGGGGGCTTCGGGGGGCGCTATCTCCATTTTTTCTCGATGAAAGAGCTCGGCCTCGCCCGGACAGCGATCATACTTCAGACAAGTATCGTCTGGTCCACGGGGCTGGCTATCGTCCTGCTGGGCGAGCGCCTCAACCTGGCCATCGGCGCGGGGACGGTTGCGATCATGTTCGGCTCCATTCTCCTGGTCCACAGGGAAGAGACAGGACTCAAGAAGATTCCCTTCGCCTACTATCTTATTCCGGTGGTGGCGGCATTTCTGCAGGGATTTTCTCTCCTGCTTCGAAAATACGGCTATGCCTGGATCGATTCCGCCCCGCTCGGCATGAGCATATCCAACACTTTCTCGGTCATGACGATGATGTTCATCATGCCCTTCACCCATGAGGGCATACCCAAAACCTGGGGGCGGCAGCCCGTGTTCTTCATCGTGGTGGGGGCGGTGTTCAACGCCCTGGCTGCCCTGTTCTTCTGGACGGCCATCCAGCACGGGGAACTCGTGCAGGTGGTGCCCATCACCCGGATATCGGTCCTCCTGATGATTTTCGCCTCCTGGCTTTTCTACCGAAAACTGGAACGGATCACCGCCCGGGTCGTCTACGGCGGGCTCCTCTCCGTCTTCGGGGTGTTTTTGGTCGTTTTGGGGAAGTAAGGCAAATGCGATAAAATGAGAAGTTATCCCCGCCCTCCACACTGGTGGCGCCTTGCTCGATTCGATTAATCCCAGCCTGTTGGCGCTATTGTCTGCGCTCAGTATCGCGATAGCGCGGACCCTCTACCGGAGCGTGCTGCTTCGCCTCGGCGCCGGCACGACGGCACTGGCCTCGGGCTCGATCTCGCTCATGCTCATTTGGAGCTATTATTTTTATACGGGTACGGTGGACAGCTGGCCCCTTCAGGGTGTTGCCTGGTTCGCGGTTGTCGGGATATTGGGCGGCATGGGCGGGCGCTATCTCAATTTCTTCTCGATGAAAGAGCTCGGCCTCGCCCGGACCGCGGTCCTGATGCAAACGAGCATTGTCTGGTCCACGGGACTGGCCATCACCCTGCTGGGCGAGCGCATGAATCTGGCGGTTGGCGCGGGGACAGCGGCGATCGTGATCGGCTCCATACTCCTGGTCCACAAGGGAGAGACGGTGCTGAAAGAGATCCCTTTCGCCTACTACTTCATTCCGTTGGCAGCGGCGTTTTTGCTGGGGCTATCCCACCTGCTCCGCAAATACGGCTATGCCTGGATCGACTCCGCCCCACTCGCCCTGGGCATCTCCAACACCGTCTCGGTCATGACGATGATCGCTATCATGCCCTTCACGAGCGAGCATATGCCCGCAACCTGGGGGCGGCGGCCCCTGATTTTCATCGTGCTGGGGGCGCTGTTCAACGCCATGTCCGCCATGTTCTTCTGGACAGCCATCCAGCACGGGGAAATCGTTCAGGTCGTCCCCGTCACCCGAATCTCAGTCCTCTTTATGATTTTCACCTCCTGGTTGTTTTTCCGAAAGCAGGAAAGGATCACCGCCCGGGTCGTCTACGGGGGGCTCCTCTCGGTTGTCGGGGTGTTTTCGGTAGTCTGGGGGAAATGAAGGCAACCGCGAAGATCCCTTTAGGAGTAAGTTCGACCGTCGCTCTTTGATAAATTCCGCGTGACCATCAATTTCAATATCCCTTATTCCCTGGTGGCGCTTTGCTCAAATCCATTCATCCCAGCCTACTGGCGCTATTGTCCGCAGTCTTCATCTCGATAGCCCGGACCCCTCTACCGGGGCGTGCTGCTTCGCCTCGGGGCCGGTACAACGGCGCTGGCCTCGGGCTTGATATCGCTCGTCTTCATATGGGGTTATTATTTTTTTACCGGCAGGGTAGACAGCTGGCCCCTTCAGGGCGTTGCCTGGTTCGTAGGCGTTGGAATATTGGGGGGTGTTGGTAACCGCTATCTTAATTTTTTCTCGATGAAAGAGCTTGGACTCGCCCGAACGTCGATCATATTGCAGACGAGCATCATTTGGTCCACGGGACTGGCCATCACCCTCCTGGGCGAGCGCCTGAACCTTGCGATTGGTGCGGGGACAGCGGCGATCATGATCGGCTCCATTCTCCTGGTCCAAAAAAGGGAATCGGACCTCAAGAAGATTCCCATCGCCTACTACCTCGTCCCGGTGGCGGCAGTATTTCTGCAGGGATTTTCTCACCTGCTTCGAAAATACGGCTATGCCTGGATCGATTCCGCGCCGATCGGCATGATCATATCCAGCACCGTCTCGGTCATGACGATGATGATCATCATGCCCTTCACTAACGAGGGTATGCCCAAATTCTGGGGGGGGGGCGGCCCCTGCTCATCATCGGGCTGGGGTCGCTGTTCAACTCCCTGGCCGCCCTGTTCTTCTGGACAGCCGCCCAGAGGGGGGACCTCGTGCAATTGGTCCCCATCACCCGGATCTCGGTCCTCCTGATGATCTTCACCTCCTGGCTGTTTTTCCGGAAACAGGAGGGGATCACCGCCCAGGTCGTCTACGGGGGACTCCTCTCCGTCGCCGGGGTGTCTCTAATTGTTTGGGGGAAGTGAGGGGACATCTTGGATGCTTCCTCGACAATCCTGATTTCCTTGCCGGTCAATTCATACAGATCGCAAAAAAAACGCGTCGATCTGACGGTCCTCCTCTGCTATCTGCCGCTCGACTAAGATTTTTCCTGCAGAATTTTCGCTTCGGGGAGTCCAATTCTTATGGTATTTTGGTTTTAATTTTTCGTTCAAATTCATTTAGTGACACTGGAATGCCACCTGTTAATCCTTTATCGTCTAACCGAAAACTCCCCTCCGGACTCCCTTTCAGGGAATACGCACGGCGGGGCGAAGGTTGTCCACACACGCCGAAAGGATATTCGGTTGGATCATCCCCCGCACTTCTGATATTTTCAGGAGCGGAAATTCTATGTTCCTGGTGTTTATAGGGATCTGCGGGCACGCACCGTTTCGCGCCCGCCATTTTTAGTTTTTAAGGAGTCACCGATGACCTCTCGCAGCAGCGGGCCTACTATATGCGTGCTCGCCCTGTACGCGGCGGTAATCGCCGGATGCAGCAAAACGACCGTCAAAGCTGCTGATGAAACCCTCAGCCTCCCTTTCCGTGGGGTCGGGGCGGAGGTCCGCGAAACCGGAAAAGTAGTTGGCCGAATCGGCAAAGCTGGGGGAGACATCAGCAGCAAGGTGCTCCTCGACCGAAACCGGTTCGCCCTTTTGTGCGAACACAGGGACACACTCGCCCATCTGGGCGCGGTGAAGAAATTCATCAAAAACCGCAACATTGATCTAGCCGGTTCCGAGAACCGCCTTCCCCGGGACGCCAGCGACCGACTTGCCGCAGTTGGCCGTCAACTTGAAACGGCGCGAATCCCCTCTGCCCTCGGCCTGGGAACGTACCGCCAGCTCGACAGCGTGCGCCAATCGCTCAACCTCATTCGCCAGCACGACAACTCGCCGCGCTACACCGGCTTTATCGCGGATTGTTAAGACCCGCAGAATCGGACCCCCATAAATATATGACCCCTCTCATGGTAATGGCTGACACCAAGGGCCAGCTTTTCGAGCATCCCGAATTATGGATGGTCGGCGCGATCGGCTCAGATGCCGTGGCCCCAGAGTCCGAGGAGCTTTCCCAGGTGCCCGAGGGAAGCCGCTTTTTCACGATACCCGACTCCCTCCCGGTCGGCGGCGACGCCGAGGCCGATGAACTCACCACCATCGATGAGGTCGATTGGGGCGATGGTCCCGAAACGCCCCAGGCGGCGTGCACCTTTCCCTCGCCGGGTTGGATGCGCACTCTTTTGCCATTCGCCGAGCGCAAGGAGGGCGCAGCGCCTCTGCCGCTCTGGGCCTACACGGCACTCGGCTACGACCCCGAAGGTGAGCAATTTGTCTGCGCGGCCGTGCAGGTGGACGATTGCCCGCGCTGGCAGCCCGAGGAATACGACGACCGCAACCTCCCCGAGCGGATCAAGGAAGCAAGGGGGAAATTTCCGAAAAACCGTATGATCCCCCATCTTGAGCACTGCGCGGCGGAATCTCACTGCTTTGCGGCGAAAAACTTCTTCTCCGGGCGATGGGAGATGGGCCTACCCATCGCGCCGCTCTGCAACGCCGACTGCCGGGGCTGCATCTCACTCCAGCCGGACGGCCTTTTCCCGGCGAGCCACGATCGAATCGAGTTCGTCCCCATGCCCGAGGAACTGGCTGAAATTGCGGGCCCTCATCTTGAAAGCGCAGAGAAAGCGGTGGCCAGCTTTGGCCAGGGCTGCGAGGGCGAGCCCATGCTTCAAGCCGGGATCATCGAGCGGGCCTGCCGCCTCATCCGCGAGAGAACTGATCGGGGCACCCTTCACCTCAACACGAATGGCAGCCGCCCTGAGTGGGTCGACAGGCTCGCCACGGCTGGGCTAGAGAGCATCCGCATCAGCACGAACAGCGTTATCCCGGAGCGCCACCGAGCTTACTACCGGCCCGAAACCTACGAGTTCGCCGAGGTCGAGGACACGGTGAAAGCTGCCGTTGGGGCGGGCCTCTACACCCAGCTCAACTACCTCGTATTCCCGGGGGTAACGGATCGGGAGGCCGAAGTAGAGGCGCTAATTGATTTTTGCGGGCGCACCGGGCTCCACGTACTTCAGATGAAAAACCTGTGCATCGATCCCGCGCTCTATCTCGAAACGCTGGGCGATGAGGAAGAAACCGGCGATGCGATGGGCATGGTCCGCCTGCTTGAGGTCCTTCGCCAAGAAACACCTGACGTCGCTATCCGCTACTTCAACCACCCCAGGGACGAGTGGCACCTCGACCCTGGCGCCTCGGCATCCGTTCAAGCAGGAGAACCTGAATGAGCGGCGGGTTTCTCGAAATAAAAGACATTTCCGAAATGCCTCTCGTCAGCCGCGATGCGCCCTCACCGGTGGACGGCGCTCCCACAGTCGCGCTCGTTTCACTTGGCTGCGCGAAAAATACAGTGGACAGTGAAATCATGCTCGCTGCGCTATCAAACGCGGGCTACCGCCTCGTGGCCGACGCGGCGGAGGCCCAGGTCGCCATCGTCAACACCTGCGGCTTTATAGAGGATGCCAAGCGCGAGTCGATTGACGCGATTCTCGGCCTGGCTGAGCTGAAAAACGAAGGCCTACTCGAATCCCTCGTCGTCGCCGGCTGTCTTGCCGAGCGCTACCGGGGCGAGCTGGCGCAGGGCTTGCCCGAGGTGGATCTTTTCCTCGGCACGAGGGAATACGACCAGATCGCGGATCTACTCGCCGCGAAATCGGAGGGTGCGCATCCCGCCCGCGAAGCGTTCTCCGACACCCTAATGGACTACAGCCGCCGCTTGCCGCGCGTTCTCTCGGAGCCCGGCCCGAGCGCTTATCTCAAGGTGGCCGAGGGCTGCTCCCGGCCCTGCACTTTTTGCGTCATACCGCGCTTCAGGGGCCGCTTCCGTTCTCGCAAGTCGGAACACATTATCGAGGAAGCACATGCCCTCGCCGAGGCTGGGGTGAAAGAAGTGAATCTTCTCGCCCAGGAAATCACGAGCTGGGGCACCGATTTCGGCGGCGATTCCTCTCTCGCGAAACTTCTTGAGAAACTGAACGAAGTCGATGGCCTGCACTGGATTCGTATTCTCTACAACTACCCACGCGGGGTGACGAATGAACTTCTCTCGGCCATTCGCGATCTGCCCAAGGTCGTCGAATATATCGACATGCCCCTTCAGCACATCGCCACCCCGGTGCTCGCCGCCATGCGACGGGGAATCGACGAGTCGGGAACACGGGAGTTGATAGGGCGCATGCGCCGGACAATCCCCGGCTGCGCACTTAGAACGACCATGCTCGTCGGATTCCCTGGCGAGACCGAGGTGGATTTCGAGCTTTTGCTCGATTTCGTCCGTGAAGTGCGCTTCACCCGGCTGGGGGCGTTTGCCTTCTCGCCCGAGGAAGGCTCAATAGCCGCGCGCCTGCCGGACCCGGTCCCGATAGAAACCACGCGGGAGCGGTTGAACCGCCTCCTTGAACTTCAGGAAGGGATACAGGCCGAAGCGAACGAGGCGCTTATCGGAACAAGGGCCGATGTTCTTGTCGAAGGAATGAGCGCCGAAGGGCTCCTTCGCGGGCGGACCCGCCACCAAGCCCCCGAGGTGGACGGCGAGGTGTTTCTGGACGAAACCGAGGCTGCCGCCGGCGAAATTGTTGAGTGTGAAATAATCGGCACCGATGGGGTGGACCTGATCGCACGGGGTGTTTAAGCGCTGATGAAGGTGAGAACATGCCGTTGATTGAACAAGTATCGAAAAGGCCGCCTCTCATCGCGCTTCTCTGCCTGCTCGGCGGTCTTGTTCTGGACTCCCAGCTTCCCGGAAAGCCACCAATCGGTTGGGGTTTCCGCTCGCTCGGGGTCGGCCCGGCGAGCCTCGGCTTCTGGCTGATTATCCAGGCAGGTCAGGCCTTTGCGCTCAAGGGCACCACTCACAAACCCTGTGAGAAACCCTCCGCCCTCGTCACCAGCGGGCCGATGCGCATTTCGCGAAACCCGATGTATCTGGGCATGGCGCTGATCATCGCCGGGGTCGGTTGGCTGCTCGTCTCAACGCCCGTTATGCTCTCGGGACTCGTTTTTGTTCTGATCGTCCAGAAATATTTCATCATCCCCGAGGAGGAAGCGCTCAACCGTCTTTTCGGGGAAAAATATCTCGATTACCGCAACCGCGTCAGAAGGTGGCTTTAAGCTTCGCACTATTTATCAAAAGGAAGCTCGCGCATGGCCCGCATCCCCGAAGTGACCGGAACGCCGGAAGATCCCATCGCCAGGGAGGTGTTCGAGAGCCAGATGAAGGCACACGGGTTTGTTTTTAACACCGCGAAGGTTTACGCCCACCGGCCCACCATCATGCAGGGCCAGTATCTTCTCGCCGATGGCGTGAATGCCTCCGGCCTGCTGGGCGAGGGCCTCAAGGCGCTGGTCAACGTGAAGGTCACCCAGATCAACGGGGGCCCCTTCTGAGTGGACATCAATTTATCCCGTGGGATGGAAAACGGCCTCACCTTCGAGAAGCTCGACGCGCTGGACAAATACGCCGAAGATGACCGCTTCACCCGGCGCGAGAGGCTGGGAATCGAGTTCGCCGAGCGCATGACGCGCACCGACATAGACCTCACCGATGAATTTTTCGCCAGCATACAAGAAGCGTTCAGCGTCGAGGAGCTTGTTGAGTTGGCTGGCGTCATCACGCTCGAGAATTTTCACTCGAAGTTCAACAACGCCTTTAGAATCGAGGCTCAGGGTTTTTGTGTGCTGAAAAAACAGGATAGCTGAATGGCGAACGATTTTAACGTTGTCGTCCCGTGTCGCGACGGAACCTTCATAGCGAACAAAAACGATATTTACGTCGGGCGCTCGCTCGTCAAGTACGGTGAATTTTCCTATCACGAAATGGTGTTGTTCAAGGCGCTATGCGAGCCAGGCGATGTCATCATCGAGGCGGGAGCCAACATCGGCGCCCACACGGTCGAGTTGGCGAAGACCGCCGGAAACGAAGGACGCGTCGTCGCCATCGAGCCCCAGACCACCCTTTTCCAAAATCTGTGCGGAAACATTTCCATCAATTCTCTGACGAACGTCGATTGCCTGAATCTGGCGCTATCGAATGAGGCTGGCACTGCCCTTGTTCCCCATTACAACTACGCTACTGAAAACAATTACGGCGGAGTCGCCATGGGCTCGTCCGAGGCGGGCTACGAGGTGCAGCAAATGCGCCTTGACGATCTGTTTCGTTATCCAAAACTCAAGCTTCTCAAGATCGATGTCGAGGGAATGGAGAAAAAGGTCCTGGGAGGCGCTGAAAATATTATCAAACAATTCAAGCCGACCATGTACATCGAAAATGACCGAGTGGACCGCTCGAAAGAACTTATCGAGCACCTGTTTGGCCTTGATTACGACCTCTGGTGGCATACCACACCACTGTTCAACGAGAACAACTTTAACGGCGATACCGAAAATATTTATCCGGGTATCCTTTCGTTTAATATGTTATGTGTGCACGCATCACTAGGGGGAGACATCAACCTTCTGAAAATCGAGGACAGCGGAGCACATCCTTTGAGTTAATAATTTCCAGTCGACTTTTCCTCGACGGAAATCAAGTACTAGAAACGCTGGAGGAAACTTCATTGGACGCGACAACTATTATCCTCAGCCGACTTGAGGCCTCTGCGGCCCAAATGAGAAACGTCATGGAAGAGATTTCCGGGGACGATCTCATCTTTCAGGTCGCCCCGGAAGACAACCCCATCGGCTGGCTCACCTGGCACATGACCCGCTACGAGGATCTCGTCATCTCGCACATCTCAGACCGCCCTCAGGTATGGATCGAGGAAGGGTGGCACGAGAGATTCGACCGGCCCGCGACGCCCGGGGACACTGGCGCCGGGCACAACATCGAGCAAGTAAAAACCTTCCGCGCGACGAAAGAGGCTCTCATCGGCTACGCCGCCGCCACCCGCCTCAAGACAAAACGCTGCCTCATCGAGCTCACACACTTTAATCTCGACGCCGGGGTCGATGACTTCGGGCGTGGCGCCAAATTTACTGTCGGCAAACTACTGGGCCGTTTTTTCGGCGACCGCATCTCTCACGTCGGCCAGATCTGCTAAATCCGGGGACACTTAAAAGGCTGGGGGAAGTACGGGCGCTAAACACACACACCGCTTGCGCTCCCTCCTGTATCGCCTCTACCATGCCGACCTCGCCTGAGGGCGATATCAGTTTTTTTCCCTCTCATGAACCGGGGGCCGCATGACCTCAGAGAACACCAACGAGAATATCCTCTCGCGGAGCATTTATTACGGCTGGTACATTCTGGCGGCGGTGTTTCTCTTCCGCCTGTTCGGAGGCGCGCTGCGCCAGTCCTTCGGGGTGTTCTTCAAGCCCATTTTGGAAGAACTCGACATGAGCCGGGCGATGCTCTCGCTGCCGGTTGCGCTCTCGCTGATTCTCTTCGGGGTCTCTCAGCCCATCGGCGGGCTCTTAATCAACCGTTTCGGCTCGCGGACGATCATCACCATCGGCGTTGCTCTGACGGGACTCTCCATCTTCGGAATGAGCCAGATTCACACAATCTGGGGTGTCTACTTCTTCTACGGTATCGTTCTGGGAATGTCGGGGGTCGGAAACAGCGCCACCGCAGTCTCTCCCATGCTCACGCGATGGTTCGAGGAGCGGCGCGGGCTGGCGTTTTCCATCGCCGCCGCGGGCTCGAGCCTGGGCCAGCTGCTGATCATCCCCCTCCTCGCGCTCATGCTGGCTGCCCTGGGCTGGCGCTCGACGTTTTTCTGGTCGGGAGCGGCGGTGCTGACCGTACTCGTCCCGATGTGCTTTTTTATTATTCGAAACTGCCCGGAGGATATGGGCCTCACCTCGGCGGAAAACGGCGGCGGGAAAAAAGGCCTATTCCGCATCGTACCTTACGATCTGCCCTGGGTGGAGTGTCTACACAAAAAACCATTTATCCTACTACTCTCAAGCTTTTTCACCTGCGGCTTCACGGTGACGGTCATCGCGGTGCACTGGATTCCCTTCGCGAGCGATCTGGGGTTCTCGCCCACGCTGGCAGCGACAGCCTTCGCGCTGGGCGGGGCGCTGAACACGGTGGGCGTGATGATTATCGGGCCGCTCTCGGACAATTTTGGGCGCAAGATTCCGCTCAGCCTCGTCTATCTGCTCCGCTCCTCGGGCTTTTTGCTTTTTATTTTCTTCAAGAACGATCTGACATTCTGGGCGACGCCGATGATCGTGGGTCTCTCGTGGATAGCAACGGTGCCGCTGACGTCGGCGCTAACCGGAGATTTCTTCGGGGCAAAAAATGTAGGCATACTCTTCGGGCTCATTTCGGTGAGCCACCAGCTCGGCGCCGGGCTGAGCGCTTGGCTGAGCGGCTATATCTACGACGTGACGGGAAGCTACGATCTGGCCTTCGCCATGGCGGCCTATCTATGTGTTCAAGCGGCGGTACTCGTCTACTTCATCGATGAGAAACAAACGCGCGCGCGCGGCATTCCCCAGCCCCAGCCAGCGTGACAACCCGACAAACATTCGCTTTAATTTTGTCCTCAGAGCCATTCTCCTCTGAGGCTACATCCCCCCTGCGGCATTCACCAGCAAAAAATTACGCCCTCGAAATTCCAGGCAGACAAAACATTTTTCATGAAATTACTAGCATATTATGATATCGTTTTTTGACCATTGAAATGTTCAATACATTGTCGCTCGCATCACTGGGGGGACAAGCAACCACCAAAGGCATCTCGTCCGGCCGCATTTGGCCGCTCGTTGATGCGAGCATGAGGAGTTTTTACTGACAGGTTTTTAGAAAAAAAAGAATTGTCATTCATCAACAAGGAGAGCGGGTATGATGAAAAAAATCTTTCTTACTTTGGTCCTAGCAACAGGGATCTTATGTTTATCCCACTTTAACGAGGTAGCGGACGCCGCGCGAAAAGACAAAGTCACTATGGCCATGGCCGGGGAACCTTCCACTTTCGACCCTCATCTCCTTACCAGCCCGCCCGTTGCGATGACGCACGCACTCGTGTTCGACACCCTTCTTTTCTACGACTATCAGGGGAAAATTATCCCGAATGTGGCGAAATCCTACCGCCGCGCCGGTCCCAAAATCTGGGAATTCAAACTTCACAAGGGAATCAAATTCACCAACGGCGAGCCCCTGGACGGCAACGCCGTAAAGTTCAGCATAGAGCGAATACTCGACCGAACACTCAAAAGCCGTCAGTTTAATTATTTTCGCCCGGTCAAAACTGTGGAGGTGATTGGAACGCATACCGTTCGGATACACATGAAATCACCGGACTCGTTTCTGATCGCAGCGCTCGGGCAGCTAGGCCATATCGTTCCGCCTAAATATTATTCTAGCCACGACAGAAAATTCCTCGCCCGCAATCCGGTGGGCAGCGGCCCCTATAAATTGGCGAAGTGGAAAAAGGGCTCTGAACTAGTTTTCAAAGCAAACCCAAACTACTGGAATCGTTCCGTTCGAGTAGTGAAAACGGGTGTAATTAAAATCATCCCGGAGCCCACTACGCGCGTAGCGGCGTTAGTTTCTGGGGCGGTGGACATGATTAACTCCGTCTCTCCTCAGTTTCTCCCTATGGTAAAAGGCAATTCCAACACCGAGATAGTATCCGGAGAATCGCCCTACACCTGCTACATCAACCTGACCATCAAGAAGGGCACACCTTGGTCCGATGTCCGGGTGCGAAAAGCGATCAACTACGCCCTCGACAAAGAATTGATTATCAAAAATGTACTGTCCAACCTGGCCAAGATAATTCCAACAAACTTGAGCGCCAGGAGCTATGGATTTAATCCAAATCTGAAACCCTTCCCATACAACATCAAGAAGGCGAAAAAGCTCTTGGCCGAAGCGGGATATCCCAACGGCTTTGAAGCAGTGATGTACGTCCCCCGGGGCCGCTATCTACTTGGAAAAGAAACCGCCGAAGCCATCGCCGGCGAATTGGCCAAAATCGGCTTGAAGATTCAGGTCCGCTCACCCACCTGGGGTACATTCACAAAGATCGCCAAGAGCCGCTGGAAACCCCGCGGCGTTCCCTACTGGTGGTACGGGTGCCGGATGGATGCCTACATGCACGCTGCGGGAATGTACGCGGGCGCTATTCACAGCCGTTCGACCTGGGGCGGATTCCACGACAAGAGTGTGGACAAACTTATCGAGGGTGCTCGCGCCGAGCCGGACGCAAAAAAACGCGAATTAAAATACTGGGAAGTCGCGCGTGTCCTCCGCGAAGAAAAAGTCCCCCTGGTCTTCTTGTGGACGATCGATCAAATTAACGCGAAGAAAAAATCGCTCAAATGGAAAATGCGCCCGAATGCACGTATGTGGCTCTTTGACGCTGCCTGGTAAAAGGGAAGAAAGTCACTAGGTGTAATCCTGGCACAGGCAACTAATTTCGGAGGCATGAGCCTCAGTCATAAACCTCCTCGGTCGGGCTCGGCCGGGGAGGTTTTGTCATGAAGATGGATATTTTCTTCCCGGGGTCGGAGCTCATCCTGTCACTCACGACCTGTTACTCTCTCAAAAATTAGATTCTCTCGATGGTCAGGCGCTGGCAAGAAACTCGCGGCCAAGGGGATTGACCACCACATCACCAACGGGTTGCCGCTCGCCCTGGCGCGTCATCGCTACGGGTCAAAGTTTAGAATGATGATTGGGGGTCTGTACCAGAAAGACAATCTCCGCGTCCTCGACTACAACGGGCACCACGTCTTTCACACGTTCAAATTCGGCGAGTTAGGAAAATCTATTTTCCACCAGAAAAAATATGTGGTGGTCCGCTGGGGAAAAACAGAGCCTAACGACTGCTGGGGTACGAGAAGAATGCGGGGATTAAACTGGTTGTGGTTTTCCCCGCGGTGTCGCCGCGCCCTCATCCTTAGTACCCATA
>Ga0209403_10004640_pt1 | contig 14817 bp, 11 predicted proteins | sample ArcticOcean_MG_C_8_FD_187440 | JGI IMG/M metagenome (GOLD analysis project Ga0209403, IMG submission 187440) | Marine microbial communities from western Arctic Ocean - ArcticOcean_MG_CB11_86 (SPAdes) (version 2) | ecosystem: Environmental > Aquatic > Marine > Oceanic | place: Arctic Ocean... | reverse complement strand
CGTTATTTCCGCGATATCCGGGATTTCCGCGACGATACAGGGACCGACCAGGGTATCCAGATCGAGATCCTCAACCGTCCTGCCGCCGTCGACGAAGTGGCAGGGTGCGTCGAGATGGGTGCCGAAATGCACCCCTGTATCGATCCGTGTCACATTGCAACGGTAGCCGCCCTCGACACTCTTCATCAGCGAGAGGCTTGGCGCCGGGTCTCCGGGCCACAGCGGAAGGTCAGTACGAAAGGCTACCGTGATATCTTTTATGATCGTCATAACCGTGTTCCTGTTTGCCCGCGTTAGATTACCCGGTCGGACGCGCCAACACGAGGCTGACAGTTTGCACGCGGAGGCGATGCGCGGGTATTCTCCTGGAAATTGACAGGGAGGCGTAACGTGGCGCTGGGACCAACTGAAAAGCTGGCCGAATTTGCGGCCGCCTTGAGTATAGAAGATCTACCGGACGACGTGCGGACCTCAACCAAGGCGCTGTTATCGGACGCCCTCGCCTGCGCGCTTGCCGGGCATCGCGGCGAGGAAACGCACCAGCTTTACGCAATGTCCTCGGCCCTTGGCAGTTCGACCGAAAGCCGCGTCATCGGCGGTAACCGGCTGTCGCTTGCCGGGGCGACGCTGATGAACGGGTATCTGGTGACCGCCGTCACCATGTGCGACGTGCACCGCGCAACGCTGACCCACATCACGCCGGAGGTTGTCCCGCCGGCACTTGCGATCGCGGAACGCGACGATGTGTCAGGGGGCGACCTTTTGACGGCGCTCGCCGCCGGCTGCGAAGTCACGACACGGGTCGGCATCGGTCTTGACTATCAGGTGTTTCGCGCCAAAGGCTGGCACGGACCCGGTGTGATCGGCCCATTCGGTGCCGCGGCCGCGGTGGGCAGTCTGCGTGGCTTCAATACCGATACGATGGCGCGGGCCTTCGGGCTTGCCGGAAGTCAGTCGGCGGGAACTTTCGCGGCCTGGGGGACACCGACCGTCAAGTTCCATCAATGCAGGGCGGCGTTATCCGGCCTGATGGCGGCGCTGCTGGCGGAACAGGATTTCGTGGCAAATAAGGAATTTCTGACCACCGAAGACGGTGGGCTCTATACGACATACGCCGACGGCGGTTTGCCGGACGCCGTCACCGGCGATCTTGGGGTGCGGTGGGAATTGCAACAGATAGCCTTGCGGATGTGGCCGTCGGCGACGGCGCTGCAGGAAGTCATCACGGCACTGTTCAATCTTGTGCAGGCCGAGGATATCGAATTCGACAACATCGACCGGGTGCGCCTGTCGTTGAGTGAGACGCCGTTCAAGATGCATGGCGGGTTTTCGACCTACGCGGCAAAATTTGAAGCACTCCTGTCGGCCCATTACGTCGCCGGTGTGTATCTTCGCGACCGGACCGTCACTCTCGAGCAGTTCGAACCTGAATGTTACGACGCGCCGGAGTTGCGGCAATTCGCCGGCGAAAAAGTCGAAATCTTGCACAATGAAACGCTTAGCAATGGGCAGGCGATCGCCGAAGTCGAAACTCTGGACGGGGCTGTTTTTTCAGCGAAATGCGACCATCCGCTTGGATCGGCGGAAAATCCGCTTTCCGGGCCGCAAGTGGAAGCAAAACTGCGGACGTGCGCCGCCGGGCGTCTGTCGGATAACCGAACGGACGAGTTGGTTGCCGCTATTTCGGAGCTTGAAAACCTGACCTCGTCACGCGATTTAATCAATCTGCTTGGCGCGGACTGACCGCCGGCAAGGCAGGCGCCGCGTCAATAATTGCGGAGAATATCGATCTGACCCACGAGTTCGCGCCCGTCGCGCGCGCGCCGTATGTTGTCGGCGATCACCGCACTTGCGGATTGCGGCAATGTCCAGGCGGCGGCGTGCGGATACATGATCACCTTCGGATGTTTCCAGAACGGATGATCGGCCGGAAGCGGCTCTTCCCGGTACACATCGAGTGTCGCATGGGAGATTTGCCCATTGCGCAGTGACTCAAGCAGGTCTTGATCCACAATGTGTTTACCGCGGGCCGCGTTGATTAGGACCGCTCCTCTCGGCAGTGCCCCCAGCGTGGTGGCATCCAGGATGTCTTCGGTCTCCGGGGTAAGCGGCAGCAGGCAAACTAGAATATCGCTGCGTTCGAGCAGGGTGAATAGGCCATCTTCTCCGGAATAGCTTTCTATCCCCGGCAGGTTTTTATCCGACCGAGACCAGCCGGCGACCTGAAATCCAAAACCTTTCAGGGTTTCCGCGCAGGCGGATCCCAGACGCCCAAGGCCGAGAAAACCAATTCGGCGGTCGCGCGACAAGATTTGCGGCAGCAATTTCCACTCGCCTACCATTTGTTGCGCGCGGTATTCGGGCTCCCGCCGGTGATGGCGCAAGACTTCAAGTGTAACGAATTCGACCATCCCGTCCCGAAGGCCCGGGTCGATCAGCCTGGCAATCGGAATGCCGGGGGGTAATTCGGGGTCGTCCAGGATGTGCTCGACACCGGAGCCGAGCGACAGGATTGCTTTGAGGTTTGGAAGTCCGGTCATTAGCCCCCGGGGAGGTTGCCAGACCAGTGCAATGTCGATATCGGCGAGATCGCCGGTGTCGTCGGGCCAGAACCGGACATCGAGATCGGGCATTTCGCGGCAAAGGGCCTGTTTCCAGGAATCCGGGTCTTCGCCGTCGCTAACGAACAGGAGCGCCATGTAAATCTGCTATGGTGAAAGGTTTGATGCGCGCGCACTTTGGCGCTAAGCCTGTCTCAAGTCACGAGAGAAAAGGGGAGAGCGCTGTGAAAGTCGGAATTGCCGGCTTCGGGACGATCGGTAAGCCGGTCGCTGCTGTTTTACATCGGGGTATCGAGGGTCTGGAACTCGCGGCGATCTGTTCGCGCGATCAGGAAAAGGCTAGGCGCAACATGGAGGGTCTGTGCGACCCGGTGCCGCTGGTCGGTCCGGTCGAGCTTGCCGAGATGTGCGAAATCGTCGTTGAATGCGTCCCCAAGGTCGCGTTTCGCGACATTGCCGAGCCGGCTTTGCGGGCGGGCAGAACATTGGTCACGGTCAGCGGCGCCGGACTTTTGATTCATCCCGATGTCGTGGATCTAGCACGGGCGAATGGCGCCCAGATTATTTTGGCCACCGGCGCATTACTAGGGCTGGATGCCGTGCGCGCGGCGGCGGAGGGAGAAATCCATGAAGTCCGCATGATAACCCGCAAGCCGCCGTTCTCGTTGGCCGGCGCGCCGTATCTCGAAGACCACGCAATATCGGTCGAGAACCTCACCGAACCCTTGAAGGTGTTCGAAGGCACGGCGCGGGAGGGCGCTGCCGGGTTTCCGGCGAACGTCAACGTCGCGGCGGCATTGGCACTCGCAGGTATCGGGCCGGATCGCACGACACTTGAAATCTGGGCCGATCCCGCACTTGATCGCAACACGCACCGGATCGAAGTGGAAGCAGACAGCGCAAGATTCAGTCTGAGCATTGAGAACGTTCCGTCGCCGGAAAACCCAGGTACCGGAAAAATCACCGCGTTGAGCGTTATCGCAACGCTGCGCGGCCTCACGGCGCCGCTAAAAGTCGGCAGCTAAAGCACGTTTCAAGGGAGAGAGATTATGGAATACAAGGCGTTGAAATGGGAGATACTGGAAAACCCCAATCATCCCGGTGAGATGTCGATCGGGATGCTAACCCTGAATCGGCCGGATTATCTCAATGCCGTCGACGTTCGGATGCGTGTTGAACTCGATATCCTCTGCGATGAAATCGGCCATAACAGCAACATCAAGGTGATGATTATCACTGGAGAGGGCAGGGGCTTTTCCGCCGGCGGCGATCTTAAAAGCGAAGCCGGTCCGCTTGGCGCCGGCGAGGAGGATTTCGATTTCGGCAATTTCGGCCCCTATAAGGAAATTGCGAGCTATTTCTTCAACGATCTGCGGCATCAGGTGCTGCAGCGCGCGTTCAAAAAGTTCGAAGATCTGCCCTGTATCGTGATTGCCGCGATCAACGGTCCGGCGGTCGGTATCGGCCTGGAAATATGCACATTATGCGATCTGCGGTTCGCATCAGACAAGGCAAGGCTGGGTGAAGTCGCGGTTCCGGCCGGTTTTCTTCCTGAATCGGGCGGTGCGCGAAACCTGCCGAAACTGGTGGGGATCGGCAAAGCGCTCGACATGATCCTGACCGGCAAGATTATCGAAGCCGATGAAGCGCTCGAGATTGGTTTGGTGGAAAAGGTCTTTGCGCATGACGATCTGCTACCCGAAACCCTCGCCTATGCGGCACAGGTTGCCTCCAACCCCTATCTGTCGGTCCGCTATGCCAAGGATCTGGTGAAGATGTACTGGAACCATAACCGGTCGGATGAAGGCTGGGCGCGGGAATTCGCTGCCATTCAGGAAATTACGAGGACCGGCGACTGCGTCGAAGGCATTCAGGCATTTCTCGACAAACGCCCGGCGGAGTATCGTGGGCCGTATTACGACAACTCGCCTTACGGAGGCCCAAAGCGTAAATGATGCCGGCATTGTCCGCGCCGCCGCCGGGATACCGCAAGATTCCGAAACGGATAAATATAGCTGGGGAACTCATTGATAAAATTGACGAAAGAGGCTTTGGCGACAGGTTCGCTTTCGTCTGGGATGACGGTCATCTAACCTTCGACGGTTTTGCTGCGCGGGTGAACCGGCTGGCACACGGTTTCGCTGCCAGCGGTATTGAAGCGGGCATGCCTGTGCTGGTTCGTATGCATAACTGTCATGAATTTGCCGAAACCATACTGGCGCTCATGAAAACCGGCGCCTTGCCGGTGCTCCAGAACTCGCTGCTCGGCGACGAAGAAATCGATTACGTGCTTCAGCATTCCGGCGCGCGGGCCGCCGTTACGCTCGGGTCGCTCGCCGAGCCGCTGTTAAAGCTTAAGGACAAGCTGCCGGTAGGTATCTTCGTTTCCCGGGATATCCCGGCGGGCGCGCATGATTTCGAAAACCTCATCGAGGGTGCCCCGGACACCCGGTTTAAAACTGCAGATACGCGGGCAAATGACCCCGCCTTTCTTGTTTACACATCGGGTACCACCGGCCGCCCCAAGGGAATCGTCCATGCCCATCGCTGGGTAATCGCTCTCGGCGATTCAAATCGCTACAGGTTACCGCCCATCGACGGCGACCGCGCCTACTCGACGGGCGAATGGAGTTTTATCAGCGCCCTGGGTCACAACGTAATGTTTCCGCTGCGCAACGGCGTCACCGGGATCATTCTCGAGGGGCGACCGAGCCCTGAGAACGTGTTGGCAACGATTGAGCGGCACAAAGCCACGCTGATCTATTCGGTCGCGACCGTCTATCGCCGTATTCTGGCAATGGCCGGGGTGGAAAACGAATACGATTTCTCTTCGGTCCGCGGCTGTAACGCCACCGGGGAAGCTCTCGAGGCATCGACCTGGCAGGAATTCAAGGACCGCCTTGGCTGTGAAATCTGGGAGCATTACGGGGTTTCCGAAATGCAGATGGTTTTGGGGCAGGGGCCGCACCAACCCGTCAGGCCGGGGTCCATCGGTGTGCCGTTGCCCGGCACTGAGGTGGCGGTGCTGGACGACGCCTATAAAGAATTGCCGCCGGGCGAAATCGGTCATTTCATGATCGCTTCGGACAACCCGGGTTTTTTCCTCGGTTATCACAAGGACCCCGACAAGACAGCCGAGGTTGTCCATGACGGCTGGTATCACACTGGTGACCTTGCCTGGCGTGACGAGGACGGTTATTTCTGGATCGCCGGTCGAAGCGATGATTGCTTCAAAAGTCGCGGCATATTTATTTCACCCTACGAGATCGAGAACGTGCTGAGGCAACATCCTGCCGTCGCGGAGGCCTGTATCGTGCCGCTGCCCGATCCCGAGATCGGCAATCGGATCCGCGCTGTGTGCGTGTTGCGCGACGGGGCGATCGCGTCCGACGACATGGCCGACGATATCCGTCTTGGCGTTCGCGCCCGGATTGCGCCCTACAAGGCGCCTCATGTTGTCGAATTCGTTACCGCGCTGCCGAAAAGCCCGGTTGGCAAAGTCCTCCGGCGAGAGCTGATCTCCTGAATACACCCATAAACCCTACGGTTCGCGGACCGGGCTGGCTGTTTCTTGTCGCCCTGGTGACGATCACGATGATCGGCCCGCTGGCCGTTCACATGTACATCCCGATAATGCCGACGATCCAACAGGCCTTCTCGGTGTCGACGGTGATGGCGACCATGACGTTCAGCATGGTCCTTTTTGTTATGGCCTTCTGCACGCTTTTTTATGGCAGTGCATCCGACCGTTATGGGCGGAAGCCTGTGCTCATGGTCGGATTGACGATGTTCGTTGCCGGCTCTGCTATCTGTGCACTGGCCTGGAATTTCGAAGTGCTGATCGCCGGCCGGCTATTGCAGGGCCTGGCCGCCGGGTCCGGGGTCGTGCTAGCCCGCGCAATTGCGCGGGATGTATATGGCCCCGAGAAACTGGCCCAGGTAATCGCCTATATCACGACCGCCTACGTCCTCGGGCCAACACTGGCCCCGCCGATAGGTGGTGCTATCTCGGATGTGTTCGGCTGGAATGCGGTATTTGTTTTTGCCACCGGAATATCGGTGCTGGTGATTTTGCTCGGCGGTATCGTCATTAAGGAAACTCATTTCGACCGTAAAATCGGGCGACCGTTATCCGCGATGACGGGTGATTATCTGAGGCTCATCCGAAACCCGGTATTCATGGGATATGCGTTGGTGCCTGCGCTCACATCGATGTCGTTTTTTGCACTTGCCGTCTATGCGTCGTTCCTGATGCGCGATCATTACCACGGCTCGTCGGCCGAATACGGGGTCTATTTCATTTTTCTGACAGTTGGATTTATGTCGGGAAATTTTATTTCGGCCCGCCTCGGGAGCCGGTTTTCAACCGAATATATGGTCACCATCGGATGCATCACAGGCGTGATTACGGTTGAAATTCTCGCCGCCTGCGTGATGTTCATGCCGAACAACCCGCTTGCGCTCTTTGTGCCGGGCGCTTTTATCGGTGTAGCACAGGGACTTTCCATGCCCCACGCGCAGGCGGCGGCGATCAACGCCGAACCCGATTTAACGGGGACAGCGTCGGGCGTCGTCATGTTTTTGCATTTCTCCGGAGCCGCGGCGGCGTCACTGTTTATCTCGGTGCTCTATGACAAAACGTTCTTTCCGCTGATCGAGGTAATGTTCATTATCGGTCTCCTGGCGCTAGCATGCGGCTTGTTCGCCAATGCCTGCAAGCGGCGTCAGATGGGCCGTGCAGTTGCCTGATCAGGTATTGTCGAACCCTCCATCATGGCGATCCAGCGCATCCAGTGCGTCGGCGACAAAACTGCGCGGCAGGAACTCATCCTGAGAGACGGCTCTCAGGTCCGGATAGAGTTCCCGATAAAGTTCCATCTGGCGGGTCCAGTGCATGTCCGACATCTCACCATTGACGGCAAATCCGCCGGAATCGTGTTCCTGTTGCCAGATCTGCCGGATCTCCTCGTCGGGTACCGGCACCGTAACGTTGACGTCATAGACTTCCCGGAATGTATCGTAACTGTCATGCAGGGCACGGGACGCGCGGATCATGCCACGGGTCAGACGGGACAATTCCTCGGGGTGAGCGGCCTCATAGGCTTCTGTCGTTCCCAGAACACCATGGGGCTGGGTCGGGACTAGGTCTTTGAGATCTGCAAATCCCAGCAGATTATGAACCTTGTCGGCGTTCTCGATGCTGAGCGAGATTGCTTCTTCCACCCGGATCAACGAGACGTCGATCGAGCCGTTCAACAGCCGTTCTATGCGTTGCGGCGGCGGGCCGACAACCTGCCAGTCGACATCCGCTTCATCGATTTCGAGCGCCCGGACGGTCAGGCGCGCCATGTGGTGGCTCAACGCGTTCATCCCGTCGAGGGCCCAGGACACGCCGCGAAGATCGTCGGTCGATTGAATGCTTTTCTGCACAATCAGGTTCTGCGCAAGTCCGCGCGCCATTGAAACCACGGCCCGGACCGGGTTTCCTTCGGCACGTGACTTGATCGCCGGGCCTAGGCCACCATAAGACACGTCGACGGTGCCATCCAGCACCGCATTGACGGCCGCGACACCGCCGTGAACCGGGGTCCAGGTCACATCGAGGCCTTCTTCGGCCCAGAGGCCCAGGGTGGTTGCCGCAGCACAGGCCAGATCGTCGACGCCGAATGTGGGGCCGGAACCGGCGGCAAGCCTTATTGATAGTCTTTCGGTCATTGGTTTTCCTGATTTCTGTGAGTGTCGGGGTGTTATTCGGGGCGGCGGCGGACGAAATGAAGGCTGGTCAGGGTCATGACAATATCGTCGTCCTGGTTGAGCGTATCATAGCGGATGCGGACGGCATCGCGCCCTCTTTCCTTTGCGGCCGGTGAACATTCGACGATATTGGCCAGAACCCGGAGCGTGTCGCCGACCTTGACCGGTCGTTTCCAGCGAAGACTGTCGACCCCGGGCGACCCCATTCCGCTGACACTTAATGCGCCGGTTCGGGCGAACAGGCCGAAGGTAACGGCGGCAGTCTGATAACCTGCCGCCACGAGTGTCCCGAAACTCGAGTCCTTCGCGGCTTCCGGATCGGTATGATAGGGAAGTGGCGCATAATTTTTGCCAAACTCGATAATCTCTTCCGCGTCTAAACGATGCGAGCCGGTTTCGTATACCTGGTCCACTTCGAAATCTTCGAAATAGAGTGGTCTGTCGACTTTCATAATCCGGTCATTCCTTCTGTATCGATCAACTTGTGGCAATTCCGGAAAGCTTTTCTGCGAGTTGTCTTATACCCCGCAATCTGTCGGATGACCTGGCCCAGTCGCGGCGGACCACCATTGTATGGTCCGGGCGCAATTTTGTGCGGCCAACATCATCGGAGACAAATACGACGAGGCCGGCCGGATTGGCGAAATGGTTGTTTCTAAACGAGAGTGTGGCACCTTTCGGGCCGGCGTCCATTTTCTCGATACTGGCGGCCCGGCAATGACGTTTGATCGCAACAATCTGAAGAAGATTTTCGACTTCGCCGGGCAGGCTTCCGAAGCGGTCGATCAGCTCGGCGGCGAATGCCTCGGTGTCTTCGGCGCTTTTCAGTTCGGCGATACGGCGGTACAGACCAAGCCTGACACCGAGATCCGACACGTATTTTTCGGGAATAAGAACCGGGATACCGACATTGATCTGGGGACTCCATTCCCGGTCCGCCGAGTCGTCGATGCCCTTTGCAACCGCCACAGCCTCTTCCAGCATGTGCTGATAAAGCTCGGCGCCAACCTCACGGATATGACCGGATTGTTCCTCGCCGAGCAGGTTACCGGCGCCGCGAATATCGAGATCGTGGCTGGCAAGCGTGAAACCGGCGCCCAGCGTATCGAGCGACTGCATGACTTCCAGGCGTTTGTTCGCCGCATCGGTTAGTTTTTTGTCGGACGGCAGGGTCAGAAAGCAATAGGCGCGAAGTTTCGAGCGGCCAATCCGGCCACGCAGCTGATAGAGTTGCGCCAGGCCGAACATGTCGGCGCGGTGGATGATCATTGTGTTCGCCGACGGAATATCCAGCCCGGACTCGACGATCTGGGTCGACAACAACAAGTTGATGGACCCTTCATAGAAAGCGGTCATGACGTCTTCAAGTCCGCGCGTGCCCATCTGTCCATGGGCGACGGCGATTTTGATTTCAGGCACCAGAACACGGAGCTGAGCGGCTATCTCGTCCAGATCGGCGATCCGCGGGCATACGTAGAATGTCTGCCCGCCCCGGAAATGTTCCCGCATGATGGCTTCGCGAATCATTACTTCATCAAAGGGCATCACGAATGTCCGGACGGCGAGCCGGTCCACGGGCGGTGTGCCGATAAGGCTCATCTCCTTGACGCCGCTCAGGGCCATCTGAAGCGTTCGCGGGATCGGCGTGGCGGTCAATGTCAGGACATGGACGTCCGTCTTCAGGTTCTTGAGACGCTCCTTGTGGGTCACGCCAAAGTGCTGCTCTTCATCGACAATCAGCAGGTCGAGATTCTTGAAGGCAATGGATTTGCTTAGCAGCGCGTGGGTTCCGATCACGATGTCGACGTCGCCCCGGGCAAGCCCGGCACGAACGTCGTCCGCAGCCTTGCCGGCAACAAGCCTCGACAGCTGTTCGATACGCACCGGCACGCCGGCGAAACGTTCGACGAAAGTGGCGAAGTGCTGGCGCGCCAGCAGGGTGGTCGGCACGACAACGGCGACCTGGCCGCCAGACATCACTGTGGCAAAGGCCGCGCGCAACGCGATTTCGGTCTTTCCGAACCCCACATCCCCGCATACAAGGCGGTCCATCGCGTTGCCGGATTTCAAATCGGCCAGCGTGTCCGCGATAGCGTCTGCCTGGTCGTCCGTTTCGGTATAGGGAAACCGCGCCGCGAACTCCTGATAGAGATCGTCGGGGATCTCGATTTTGACCGCCGGCCGAAGGGTGCGTTGCGCGGCTATCTTTATCAGCTGATCCGCTATATCGCGGAGCCGCGCCTTCATTCTCGATTTACGGGCCTGCCACGCTGCTCCGCCCAGTTTGTCCAGCGATGCCGGCATATCGCCGGAACCGTATCGGGACAGGACTTCTACATTCTCGACCGGCACGTAGAGGCGGTCTTCACCGCCATAAACCACGCGCAGGCAATCGTGCGGCGCGCCGGCGACATTGAGTGTCTCGAGCCCGTCATACCGGCCAATGCCGTGCTCGATGTGGACAACCAGGTCGCCCATCGCGATTTCCGATACATCGGCGATAAAGTTTTCCGCGCGCCGCCGCTTTCGGTCTGGCCGAACGATTCTGTCACCGAGAATATCCTGCTCGGTGATCAGAACCAGGTCCTCAGCGGCAAATCCGTTTTCAATCGGCAGGACAGTGAGCCCGATGGACGATGGCGGCAGGGCGATCGCCTCTTGCCAATTATCGACCTGTACGATGTCGGGGATATCGTTGTCCCGGAGCAATTGTCCAAGCCTCTCGCGTGAGCCTTGGGTGAACGCCGTAATCACCGCCCGACGGCCCGCGTCGATATCGTTTTTCAGCCGGACCTTTACAGTATCGAAGACGGTTTCAGCCGGGCTGTCGTCCCGGCGTCCGGTCGCGGCGGCTTGTGCCCGGGCGGCCGCGAAATCCGAGATTCGGCGGGCACCCATCGACAGGACATCGGCAAAGGCGGATGACGCAATGCCTTCCGGTGCGGCAAACGGCGACACCTGACCGACAAGGCGGCCATCCAGCGCCTTCTCGAACTCTCTGGCCGACAGATATAGGCGATCCGTGGGCAGGGGCCTGTAGGGCGGCTGTCCGCTGGTTTGATGAGCTTTGCTATTCTGTAGGAACGTCGTCCGGGCGTCGTAGTAATCGGCGATCATTTCAAGACGGCCGTCGCGTACCTGGTCCGCGTCGTTATCAAGCGTCACAGAGGCGTCGGGCAGATAATCGAACAGGGTTTCGAGACGCTCATGGAATAGCGGGAGCCAATGCTCCATCCCGATTTGTTTCCGCCCCTCGGTGACGCCGAGATAAAGCGGGTCGTCGGTTACCGACCCGAAGGCGTCCCGGTAACCCGCCCGAAAACGTGAAATCGACGCGTCGTCCAGAAAAAACTCGCTTGCGGGCTTCAGAGAAAAGCCGTCGATCTTTTGAGTCGTTCGCTGCGTAATCGGGTCAAAGGCGCGCATTGCGTCGATTTCATCGCCAAACAGATCGAGACGCAGCGGAAATTCTTCCCCTGGCGGATAAACGTCCAGAATGCCGCCACGGACGGCGTATTCACCTGGTTCCCTGACCGTGCCAACCCGTTCGAACCCATTTTGGGTAAAAAATTCTCCGAGTTCGTCCAGACCTATCCGGGAGCCCACAGCAAAATCACGCGCGGCATTGCGGATCGTTTCCCGGTCAGGCACCCGCTGCAGCGTCGCATTGACGGATGTCAGGACAATTAGCCGGGCGGATTCCTGGCTCGCATTTTGATCTGCACGGTGTGCGAGATAACTAAGGGCGTCAATTCGTTCGGAAACGATTTCCCGGTTGGGCGAAACCCGGTCATAAGGCAGGCAATCCCAGGCCGGAAACGACACCACGCGTAATTCGGACGCGTAGAATGACAAAGCGTCCGCCATCGAGGCCATGCGGGTTGCATCACGGGCAATATGAAGGTGTACCGATCGCGGGGGCTTCGCCGCCAGGCTTTCGGCAAGCACCAGCGCATCGTATCCTTCGGGAACACCGGAAAGCAGGAACCGGCCAATTCCGGAAAATGATTTATCGATGTAATTCAATGTCTTAAATTTTCTTCTTAAAATCTCGAAGCATCTCGAGAACAGGCGTCTCGAAGGCCTCCGGCGGCGGCATCATCTCGATAACCCAACTTAATACATCCTGATCGTTCTGATCGAGCAAGGCCTCAAAATGCGCTAGATCTTCAGCGCTCAGATCGCGCAGATGAGCTTGGGCAAACCCACCGATAACCAGGTCGCTCTCCTTCGTCCCGCGCCGCAGGCTGCGAAACCGTAGTTTACGGCGGACAACTTCTAAAATTTCTGGCATTCCTGCTCCTTACAGAAGGCTGGTATAAGTAACCGGCTTCATGATGTCAGCACGATTTCGACGGAAAACATGCGCCCGGACACACTTTTCTCAATATTTGCACCGATTATCGGCCTTCCTGGCGTAGGACCCAAGATCGGGAAGCTGATCGAACGGCTGGCGGGGCCCAGCATAGTCGACCTGTTATGGCATCTGCCAAGTGGTCTGATCGACCGGCGCTACGCCCCCAAAATCGCGGAGGCGACGGAAGGGGCGATTGCAACGTTGACCGTTACTGTCGACAAACACTCGCCGTCGGCGCGGCGTGGTCTTCCCTATAGAATTCGGTGCCGCGATGAAACCGGGTTTGTCACCCTGGTATTTTTCAATGGCCGCGAAGATTACCTTCGGAAAACGCTGCCGGAAGGCGAAATCAGGGTCGTGAGTGGGCGGATAGAGAGCTACCGCGACGAATTCCAGATGACGCATCCTGATCATATCGGGACAATCTCGGAAATTGAAGCGATCAAAACGGTAGAGCCGGTCTATCCGATGACGGCTGGATTGACGCCAAAACCGCTCAACCGCGCGATCCGGTCCGCGGTGGCGCTCGCGCCGGCGCTTGGCGAATGGAATGACGGGCCCTGGTTGCGCCAACGACAGTGGGACGATTGGCTGACAGCGCTGAAAACAGTGCATGCCCCACAATCGGAAAGCGATCTTCTGCCGAATGCGCCGGCACGGGAGCGACTTGCCTATGACGAATTATTGGCAAATCAGCTCGCCTTGCTGATCGTACGGCGGCGGCAGCGCAAAAGGGTGGGCCGCTCCATCTCCGGAGACGGAACGCTGATAAGACGGTTGGAAGAAGACCTGCCCTTCCAATTGACCGGATCGCAACGGATGTCGTTGTCGGAAATTTCAGCGGACATGAAATCCGATAACAGAATGCTGCGCCTGTTGCAGGGCGATGTGGGTAGCGGCAAGACCATCGTCGCTTTAATGGCGATGCTTACCGCGGTGGAGCACGGCGTACAGGCCGCGATTATGGCACCGACCGAAATACTCGCCCGACAGCATTTTGCGACGATTGAGCCGTTGGCCGCGGCACTGGGCGTTCCCGTGGTACTGATTACCGGGCGGGATAAAGGGAAACGGCGCGAACACCTTGTTGAAGGCCTTATATCAGGCAAAACACCTATCGTGGTGGGTACCCACGCGCTGTTTCAGGAAGACGTGCAGTTTCGGGACCTCGCGCTGGTCGTGGTTGATGAGCAACACCGGTTCGGCGTCCATCAGCGGCTTGCGCTCGCCGGCAAGGGGGCGGCGGCGGACATTCTGGTGATGACCGCCACACCGATTCCCCGCACCCTGATGATGACGGCGTATGGCGATCTCGAAACATCGCGCCTGACCGAAAAGCCGGCGGGAAGAAAGCCGATCGAAACCGGGGTATTGCCGCTGTCACGGCTTGAGGACGTGGTCGATCGCCTCCGGAAAGCGATACAGACCGGCGCACGCGCCTATTGGGTCTGCCCCCTGATAGAGGATTCGGAAGTTATCGATCTTGCCGCGGCCACCGAACGTCACTCGGCACTCGCACAACGATTCGGCGACCGGGTCGGACTGATCCATGGACGCCTTAAATCAGCCGAAAAAGACGCGGTAATGGCAAAATTCACCGCAGGCGATATTGATATCCTCGTCGCCACGACGGTGATCGAAGTGGGCGTCGATGTTCCCGAAGCAACCATCATGGTCATTGAGCAGGCCGAACGCTTCGGTCTCGCGCAGCTTCACCAGCTTCGTGGCCGCGTCGGCCGGGGGGAAGTCAAATCATCGTGCCTGCTATTATATGGCGAACCGTTGACCGCAACCGCCCGTGCGCGACTGAAGGTCATGCGTGAGACCGACGATGGCTTCGTTATTGCCGAAGAAGACCTTCGACTTCGGGGCGCCGGGGAGGTTCTGGGAACCCGGCAAAGCGGCCTGCCGCTGTTTCGGATTGCAGACCTCGCCGCGCATGCGGAACTGATCGCTGTTGCGCGCGACGACGCCAAGCTGATCCTGCAAAACGACCCGGAACTTGAATCGGAGCGTGGGGCGTCCTTGCGAACCCTGTTGTATCTGTTCGAACGCGACGCGGTCGTAAAAACGGCCTTATCGGGCTGAATTACATCCAACTCGTTGCTTTCGGAGAGTTCTGTTTGCGTCAGGTTTCGGTCTTGG
>Ga0209403_10004636_pt1 | contig 14821 bp, 10 predicted proteins | sample ArcticOcean_MG_C_8_FD_187440 | JGI IMG/M metagenome (GOLD analysis project Ga0209403, IMG submission 187440) | Marine microbial communities from western Arctic Ocean - ArcticOcean_MG_CB11_86 (SPAdes) (version 2) | ecosystem: Environmental > Aquatic > Marine > Oceanic | place: Arctic Ocean... | reverse complement strand
GTGCAGTCGGCAGGGTTCAACTCAAGCATTTAGATGACTGGGTAGCAAGACGTAATGAAATCGCTGCTCGATATAATGAGGCATTTTCATCCCTTGAATGGACTAGCCCTCCAGAAATACGAGATGGTGCATTACACGCATGGCACCAGTATGTTTTGCGAGTGGATAGACGAGATGATTTCCAAGCCCACATGGACGAGCAAGGAGTTTCCACAGGGATTCACTACCCCATCCCATGCCATCGCCAACCATTGTACAAGGAGCACCCGCAACACCAAGAGGGCACTTTACCCATTACCGAAGCCATATGTGAGAGTGTAGTCTCAATCCCAGTCCACCCTCACCTAACAGATGACGAAGTAGAGCAGGTAATTTCTGCTGTTTGTAGTTTTACTCCTTAAACCCACTAAATAAGTTGCAATAATTATTTTATTTAATAGTAATATTCTCATCTCACCTATATATGATATGTGTGTGGGATATAGGCCCACCAATTGATTCATTAATTGAGTCAAATTAGACGCATCATGGTCAGTGTTGATGGATTCATACATAGCACGTATGGGGGTTTGAGTTTTTCATTATTAGAAGGCGTTCTTATTGGTATCATATTTGGCCTAATATTCAAACTCGCGACTAAAGTCATCAAGATTTTTATATTGGTACAATTTTTAATCATCAAATGGCTTGAATCAAGAGATATATTGATTGTAGATTGGCAACGATTGACACTTGGCTTAATGGATGTTGCTAATTCATTGGATGCTGCCATAGAAACTATCCTCTATTCCGTTGTCGAAACAGGTATATTTGGATTAGGGGTTCTAGCAGGCATTATGATTACAACCCAGATCAAAAAATAACTAATAAACCAATCAATTAGAATTTTCGAATGAAACAGCATGCAACAACGCATCATTTTTGTTGTAGCCAAGAGTAGCCATTATTCTTTATCATACTGTTTCATAGCCAAAGCATAATTTGACCAAACACCATCTTGACCAGTAAGTTCACGGCCAATCCAATTTGGTAATTCAATTGGGTAATCAGGGGTAGGGATTTCTATTTCAGCGATGATTAAGCCGGAGTTTTCACCTTCAAATAAATCTATTTCCCAAAATAACCCACCACTCGTTGGGATTTTGTAACGGGTTTTTTCAACACTTGGATATTCCCTGGAATGAACAATTTCAAGCACCGATTCTAATAGTATTTCTTTTTCAAATTCCAATCGAGATGGACCATCAGAGCGATTTTTTGCTGTTGCAATAGCTGCATCTCCATGTACTCTAAATCGATATGTAGAGAGTGGGTCGGCTAACACTTGTTCTAATTCACTAATTTCTCCTGGCCAATAGTTTAGCCAAAGCTTGGCTGGTAGATAACATTGGATTATCTTCACACCTTCTCCGAGCGGGGGTAATGTGGTTGAATCTTCAATCATAAATCTTCGTTCAATTTCAACACCCACGCAATCCCTCCAAGTAGTGCCATTACTACTTCACGGTCAATGTTTCGGGCGTGGTGTTGAAGTGTCAACTGCTCGAGGCAGATTACATGGGCGAACCACGCCGCATCCAATCAGGAATTGTAGATGTTGAGTTTGGTGATGGTGTTACAGTCATTGAGCCAGCCAATATCTATGGTTGCAAAATTGCTGATAACGTGTTTATCGGGCCATTTGTTGAAATTCAAAAAGATGTCACAATAGGCGCTAGAACAAGAATTCAATCACACGCATTCATTTGTGAACTAGTAACAATCGGTGAAGATTGTTTCATTTCCCACGGTGCTAAGTTCATCAACGACCCATTCAAAATAGGGGGTCCAGCAAGAGGGGATAAATCTCAGTGGGCTGAAACTAATATTGGTAACCGGGTTTCAATCGGTACAAACGCCACAATAATGCCGGTTTCCATCTGTGATAATGTTGTCATCGGTGCCGGAGCGGTTGTCACCAAGGATATCTCACAATCAGGCACTTATGCAGGAAACCCTGCATGCCGCTTGTCTTGAGATGGTGTTAATACCCATAGAAACTAGATTTCAACAAGTTAGATCAAACAAGTAAACCCAACTCAAAACGAGGGGGTTTTGTCAAGTCATCACCTATGTAATCTAAATCGATATGCAGAGAGCGGGTTAGTTAACAAGAACTCTAATTATATTTCAATTCAAAGCAATAGTTGAATCATACATATCTATCACTGCTACTAGAAAATCAAAGTAAAGAGTATCATACTAAATTCAAATAATATATAAATCTAATTAATTGATTTAAAATATTAATGTTTTAAATTAATTTTTTAAATATACTCACTTTTTTAAATTATTAGTCCAGGTTGTTTTGTTATGTCTCTAAAGCCACATAATAATAGCACCAACTACACTAATTTTTCCTTCTAAAAAATATACACTCCCCCAAAGTTCCAATTAATACGATACATATTGTAATATTGGTAATTTTAAGGAATTATTAAAAACCAACAACAAATGGGCTGATTATGAGCGCCCCAATCATACTTCCACCAGCACTCATTGAAAAATTAGTAGAAGGCGCTAACAAACAAGATTTATCCATCAGCCAATTTTGTCAATTATTATTGGAAAATTATTTGCAAGAAGATAATAACGCTAAGCACATTGAAACAACCGCAGCAGACACACTCACACCCTTCAAGTTAGACAATTTAGATGAGTCGTTGTTAAACATCATCATTGAAGGTGAGCCAAACACACAAGAAGCTCTAACGGGGCACATCAACAGATTGTTCCCATTAAAATTTGGCTGTAGGTTTATTTGGTCATTATTCGATGAAGCGGGGGTGGGACCCACAATATCAGAACTCCACAAGGCGTTGAAACCAATCATCACCCCAATAAGATCGTTATTGAGGACTATTGATGAAGAATATAACAGAGATAGAGGAGAAAGAATCCATTCATCCTTTCCAAACAACGAAAGGTATGCAATAAACCGTTTCTTGAATACTTATACTATCCGACAAGCAAGGGGGTCTGAAGAACGCTTATCTGGGGCCCTGTATGATTTCGGTTTCATTAATATTTCAAATTCAACCAACCGAATCCAGTTTACTGAAATAGGTAAGAAGTTTGTTCTTCAGCAAAACCCAATTATTGACAATTTAGACGGGGGCCTAGCAGCTTTATCACCGAATGAACAAATGTTACTCGTATCACATATTAGTGGTAATATGGCTAAAGAATGGGGATATATAAGGCATATATTGGATGGCATCCATCTAGGATCTAATACCACCGCATCATTATTATCTAGAATTACTCGTAGATACGGACCAGGAACTAAGTCTAATTGGAGTGAATCAGTAATCCCACATATGCGGAGCGGTGCCCTTGGTAGGGCACAATCACTTGGTTTTATTGAGCGTACCTTTACGGCGAACCGTGTTGAATACCACATCACATTTGCTGCTTTACAAATTATTGACGATATTTAATTCAAAACTACTTTCTTGTTTATCGTGTTTAAATATGCAACAATTTAATATATGTTGCCATGACTCTAAAGAGTCATGGCAATTTGGTCAACTTACCTAATTTTTGGGATAGTTACCATTCCATTCATTTATGGGATATACAACATATTCACATCAGAAGCCAATCCAGCACAAGCCAGCCGCTTGATGGGTGCTAGGGCACCTCAGGTGAGTTCATCTATACACCGACCACCCAATTTCGCTCTTGAAGACACAATTAACCAAACCCCAAAAACACCACCACCCTTGATAGAAGATATGAAACCCATTGAAGAACCAATTATTGGTTTTGAAGAAGAACAACTAAACGAAGCGGAACCAAATATAGACACCCCTTCTATGAAATCAACCAAAACCACTCATATTTCGATTGATTTGGGTGGAAAACAAGATACAACTAGTGAAGACACATACTCCACATTAAATGCTGAAACAGGACAATTATCAACCAATTCAGATTTTTCAGATTTTCACGAACGCCTTGCTAGGGAGGGTGCCCAGGTAGGGCAAGTTCAAATCAGCCTCATTTGGGACAATATAAATGACCTCGATCTCAGTGTTTTATGCCCATCAGGGGAAAGAATTTCGTTCGATAACAATATATCAAAATGTGGCGGGCAACTTGATATTGATATGAACGAATCACCCACTAGCGATAAGCCGGTTGAAAACGTGTTCTGGCCATTAGATAACGCACCGAAAGGCGAATATAAAGTGATAATAGAACATTTTGAACAACATGCTAAAGAAGATTTAACTGATTATAGGGTTTTAGTAAACGATGGGTTTGAACACCGTGAATATCGCGGTGAAATATCTAATGATGACCCCCCAAGGGTTGCGTGTATATTTCCGGTTGGGTGAATAATTGAATATATCACGCAAAACAAGAAAGTTTCAACGCCGAATTAATCGCTCTAATACGATTGAAAAATTACAAACAATAGCAAACGAAATCCAGGTGTTGTATGATGGCAGAGAAATCACTCACAACGAAGCGACACATTTAGGCAACCAAATTCAGCAAAGATCCGATGTGGTCGATGGTTCTAAATTAGTATATGCCATTTCAAACCGCGATACATACCGTAGATTGATTGAAGTGTATCTCGATGATGGTATACTTAGTAGGACCGAACAAATATTACTTTGGGGCGAGCGAAGAAAATTAGGTGTTTCTGAAGAAGCACACGACAGATTACTTGCATCTCTAATTATCCGATACCACAAACAGGGGCGCTCAACACACATCCTCTCTGTAATTGAACACACAAGAATGGACGAGGATATAGATGAAGAGGGCTGACTATTATTATGGCGTGATATTATGAATCCAGTGTTCAGTTATGTTATTGTCGCATCAATTGTATTGGTGCTAGCATGGCAAGCATATAGTAGCTTCAATAGGGGGAATAGGTCACACCGTTCACTCATTAAACCAATTAAAATAGATGAGATAGAAGTTAATGATTTCATACAATCAAATAGTATTGAAATAATAGCTCCACGTTTTGAATATACTGCTAAAAGCCAACCATTCCCACACCACAACAAACACGGAATAAAAGATTCACGCGGCGAATTATCACTTGAGATAGATGCACTAAAAGAAATCAATATTGAACGTTATTCAATTATGGAGCGCACAACCAGTAAAGTTGTAGAATGCAACAAACTTTTAGATTTGATAAAGGTTTTAAGCACCCAATACAAAATAGAATTAGACCAGGAATTAATAGGGGCCCCATTAGATGGTTTGACACTTTCAGAATTAGATACACGCCAAGTAATATTGTTGGATACATATGACCAATTATATCAAATTTCATTTCAAGAAGAAGTCCAAAAAATCCGCCACCGTGAATTAAGTTTAGAATCAAAGGAAGAAGGGTATAATCAATCTTCAATAAAAAGCGAAATAGATCGCCAATCTGTTGAATTGGATTTACTCCGTAGGGAAGAAGTATTGTATAGGGATATTCGTTCATCTAGAACGATCGAATTTTTCGAAGAATTAGATTTTTCCGACTTCCCTGTAGAAGCCCAAGCCCGACTAAAATCTCACAGCGATTTTTATTATTCGCGGCTAACTGAAAAGATTAGAATAGAGTCGGAATTTGAAAATTACACCAATTATAAACAAGTAGTACTTACATCAGAAAACCAAGAAGAAATACAGGAACTTAAATTTGAAGGTGTAAATAATAAGCAACAAATCCATCTTAATGAATTACGAGATAAAAGAATTAAGATACTTGATATTCAAGCCCTTAACGCCCAAGAAGAAGCGAAATCAGCAGAACTTTACTTAGCAATCGAATCAGCCACCAGTTCTGCAATATTGGATAAAATAGTGATTGAGGGCGTTAACTCGGAACAAGAGGAGGAATTACGACAACTTTTTACTATTGCGCGAGCAGATCTGGTATTCAATGAAAAACACCTTTTAATAATAAATTGTGAATATGTTCTCGAATTAGACGCCATAGTAATTGAAGGTGTTAGTGAGGCACAAGAGTTAGAATTGAATGATTTACGGGTTGACCGCAGAGCGGTATTGGTAGAAGTAGCGCGCCAATACAAATTCACCGAACAATACACAAAGTATCTTGTTGAAATACCTCGAATAGAGGGGATAGATGACCTCTTAGAAATAGAAATTGTTAATGTAGCAAAAAACCAGAAAGAAGAACTCGAAGCGTTGCGACTATCCCGCCTAGATTGTCTTGAAGAAATAGAGCGTAAAAAAGTTGAAGAAGAGCAGATGGTACAATTTAGAAAATTGCATAAACAAATTGAATCCATACCATCAACATCAGAATTAGATGAAATAATCATTGATGGTGTTAATCAAGAGCAAGAAGAAGAATTATTAGCAATACAAGCCGAATTAAGGGACATTTTAGCGGAAGATGAACTTATTGGAAAGCACGTTGATAAAGCAGAAAAAAGAAGAAAGAAGGTTCCAGAGCCCGGTGAATTTTTGTTTGAACAGGAATCTAAATTCAGAACACGTTCGAAAACATATGGGGCGGGCAACGGTATTCTTCGATTTACTTTATTATGGGACAATATGAACGATTTGGACCTGATTGTTCGTACAACAAAAGGGGACACTATTCACCGCGGAAAAAGAAAATCTTCATGTGGTGGTAAGCTCGATTTGGAAATGAATATTCAGCCACAGACAAAAGCAGCGATAGAGAATATTGTTTGGGATAATGAAAATACTCCCCCGAGTGGAAATTACAAAGTCTTTTTGTGGCACCGAAAACGCCATTCCAAATTAAGGAAAACCGATCCAACAGAGTATATGTTACGCGTCAGAGTGGGGGCGGATTATTTCCAGTACACTGGTAAAACAAGTTATGGCGACAAATTATTTCAAATAGCATCGATAGAGGTACCAAACCAAAAAACGATGTTTGAAAGAATTGAAACCGAGAGTGAATTGTACAATGATCAACGTGCTAGTGTTTTAGCAGCCAAAAACGCCGAAAACATTCCAGATATAGACCCTAATAATTCCTCACTTCATTTGATAATGCTATCCCGTATCATAGAGAAGCAATTAGTACTACTTGAAGAGAAAAAGAAAAAGGAATTTATTGCTCACCAAAAAGCAGAATATAATAGGATAATGGAATCTATCGAATCCGCACAAGACATCGAATCATTAACTAATTTAAGATACGATGATGTCTCAAATGATGTTTTAGGAAACATCGAAAAAGCACTTTCTAACCGTAAAAAAATAATAGAATCAGGGTTGAAAAAGCAACAGCACGACGAGCAAATACAATTGTTTGAAGAGCAAGGAGAGGAAATAAACACCGCCACAACCATTACTGATTTATCGATTATAGTTTTTGATGAAACCCTTAGTGAAAAACAAATAAAATCACTTGAAAAAACGAGAGACGCTAAACGCAAATTATTATTCATGGCATTGGACGGTTCTGAACTAGAGAAAGAAAAACAAAGCCGTCTCCACGATGTATTAAACAAATCTTACACGCGTGGGGGATTACAACCACTAGAATTATCTGAATGGACGGAAAAAGAATTTGAAAACAGATTAGGTGCAGCAGGTGCAAAAACAGGGGAGATGAATATTTCACTACTCTGGAATAATAAGAACGATTTGAACTTACTAGTAGTAACCCCCTCTAAAGAAATAATACATCCCCGAAACCCTTCTATAGCCAAGGGTGGGGTTTTAGATGTCGAAATGAATAAAAAAGGAGAATCATCCGAACCAATTGAGAATATTTATTGGGCAAATGGTAGTGCTAAAAAAGGAACATATTATGTATATGTTCATTTGTTTAAAGAACACGCATTATTCAAACTTACGAACCTTTCAGAATGTAGAATACAGATATTAAATAAAGGAAACCGCACAGAATATTCCGCCCCGATGTCCATTAGCAACAAGTTACAATTTATTACACAGATTATAGTTGATTAATATGAAATTGAATTCAGTACAACAGCCTCGCGTCATTATTTTGATTATTTTATTATTACTTTATTCTCTATCTCCTGTAGCGATAAATAATTTGGAACCCCCAGATAATAACGAGCCAAATGAAGCAAAAGCAAGATCTATTGAACCCGACATTAACATCACATCCATTGAATTCTTTGGGCCCTCACATTCGTGTGTGTGTGGGACCCCGATCTTAGCGACAGGGGCGCAATCAGTTCGCGTAACTATCCAAAACGATGGATTAGCGACAGGTATGGGTTCAGTCTCATTCTACAGCGATACAGGGAGTGGTTCGGGTTTTGTATTGGTGGGTAGCCAGCCAATAAACATGGCACCAGGTGCAGTCGTCCAGTACATTTTTGGTTGGTTAGCTACAACAGGAACATCTCAATCAATCCGCGCATACGCCAATGTAAATGCGGATTTAGAATTATCTAATAATATATTGGAATTGGGTTATGATGTGCAAAATACCAATGCAGGTGATGTGTATTCAGATACATTACCTGCCAACGGATCCCGGTTAGCACACGAGGTTGCGGTCGTATCAGTTGGTGCCCGCAACGCAGGGAATGTTGTAACAAATGCTACAGCAGTAATTTCCTTGACTCCACTTTCAGGTGGCGCCGTTGAATACTTCACCTCTTCAACCAAAACCTTGCCAACAGGTAGTGTGGTTGAACCATCTCCTGTAGAAATAATTCCTCTTCTCATCACCGGCACATCGCTATCAGGTACATACGAATTAGGTGGGGTGGTCTATTTCAATTCAACATCATTAGGTACATCAGATGCGGTACCAATAACTCACCGAGATGTTACTTTTAGTGAGTACCGGGCAACTATTATTTCCCCAAGCGATAGAGCGGTTGAACCCGGCGACTCTACTACATTGACATTTATGATACAGAATATAGGAGAGGCGCCCGATCGTTACAATATTTTCGTATCAGATAATCACGGCTGGTCTAATTCATCAACAACACAAACAGGGATTATCAACGCATCCTCGTCAGAAGCGATTTTGATTCCAGTTTCAGTACCATTAGGTACCAACCGCTCGGAATCAGATGTAATCACACTGCAGATTGAAAGCGTGGCGGAAGGATATCTCATGCAATCATCAAGTACAGTAATGGCTGGTGATATTTTACAAGCAACTCTAAATCGAAGTAATTGGAACGTGTTTATTGTTCCTGGTGCCGAAGAAGTAATCCAATATACATTGAAAAACACAGGTACCTCTCCAGCAACATTTGATTTGACTATAGGATTCGTGCAAACAACCCCCGGGTGGGTTTCAACCATTTATCCAACTACTACACCTTACCTAACAGTTGGAGAAGAAATTGTGGTTGTGGCATCAGTTACACCTCCCACACTGTCCATGCCATTTGACCCAACTACCAAATTAGCTGAAGGCAACCAACTATCACTTTGGATATCATCAATACCTCAAAGTGGGGGGGCACCTAATACCCAACACACAATTCTTGAAGTACAACCAACTATAATGGTGGAACTATTGACCCCCCAAACACAGTTTATAATCAATTATACTGAAATAGAGCCAGGGCCAATTAATCGCTTTGTTGACATAGAAATGCAATTAAGACATAATTTAATAGGTAATTTATCTTCAACAGTTGATATTACACTTGACACCGCACCTACAGCATTTAATCCCTCTCGGGAAGGCGTGGGTACAAACGAAATCCAAAGATGGAACAGTTCCATTTCCCCAAACAACATCTCCATGCAATTGGGCGCGACCCAACCACTTGTTACTACAATTCTCGGGCCTTCTGACATGTTGGCATTAGCAGGAATTATGAGTGTAGGTGTAACTGCTAACCTTACTCTTTCAGGGGCGCTGAGTAGCGGCGTCCAATCACCAGAAACTGAAATCAAATTATTTTTTAATGTCCCAGAGATTACTTCTGCAGATATTGAAATTCCAGAACCAACCATTATCGCACCCGATACACAAGCATCTATCGCTGTAAATATCACGAATACCGGAAACCACCAAACAAATTTCACATTTGATGTAGAGGGGCCAGAGGGTTGGCTGGTTTCTGTTTCACCAAGCACTATTGTAGGTGTGGGTTCTAATATGGATAATTGGCCATTAATTGGAAACGATAATTCTTCAGTAATTGTAAGTGTAACCGCGCCATCTAATGCCAGGGCAGACACCATACCCGACATTGTACTAAATGTTCACAGTGACGACCAACTCATCACTCAAGTAAACATTCCTTTCTTAGTTCAAGAAATAATTAGCGCTTATTTGTCCCCAGATTATGTGTTGGCAGTAATTTCAGTAAATAGTACTGAATCAATAGCTTTAGAGGCAATAAATTCAGGAAACAGTCAACAAGAGTTCACTATTACGGTCGAACATACATTTGATGACATTAACATGGTAATTACATCTGACACGGTTGTGCAAATAGGGCCCGGCGAAATCAATATCATACAGATCGAAGTTACAGCAGGGCAATTTGCTAGAACCGATGTAAATCACACCGCTCAAATTATTTTGTATAATAATGGTAATGAATTATCTAGGATAGATGCGTATATTGAAATCATACCTAACCACCAAATAGAATTTGAACACTTTTCAGAGTATTCAGTCGTCCCGGGTATGAATCTTAGTATACTTGTCAATGTGACAAATATGGGTAATATAGTTGAATTAATTAATTTTTCAGCGAACACACCAATTGGGTGGAGCGCCGTTGTAAGGCCACAGAACCTAACAATCGATGCTGAAGGTAATGAGACCTTACCAGTAATTGTGGATGTAATGGTGCCACCAATGACGAAAGAGGCAGGTTTAGAACCAGGGGCAATACACAATATTACTTTGATAGCGACAAATATAACAGACAATATTCAAGCTGGCTCAACATCAATATTTTTCAACGTTGAACCAATATTTGTATTATCATCAGAAGATTTTCCCCCAATTGTAGAATTATTACCAGGTGAAACACAAACATTTGATGTTGAAGTTGCTAATGACGGCAATCAAAATGTTACATTAGATATTACATGCGAGGTACACCCACCTAATCGTTGGTTAGTATCGGAATGTGAAAGAACCAACATTACTCTAGATTCAGGAGATATGATTCCGCTCACATTTTCAGTGCAGAGTATTGCAAACAATCATTATAATGATGAAGAGGCGAATATGAGTATTACATTCTCACCCCAAGATAACCATTCAGGAGATGTGATGCTTACCACCAAACTCAAAATCACTCGAATGAGAACATCTTCAACATACGAATTGTCAGGGGGGTTACGAGTACATGATATTCGAATTGATTGGATGCACGTCCAAGGAGTTGGCCAAACAGCAGATACTCGCCAAATTGGCTACATGTTTAATGTCACAAATATGTCAAGATATATCGATGAAGAATTGTATTCAGGTGAGGTTAATTGGGATTTTTGGCTAGATTATGGTGATGGTTTTGTTCCATTGGATGAAAACCCCTTTTCAATTCCAGCCGTCCCCCCTCTTGTTTCACAGACGATGATCTTGAGGGCTCAGTTACCTGCGACCGAGAGTATACCCCCTGGTGATGGTTGGATGTTGTTGTTCGACCTAAAACACCCCGATGAATTAACTAGCACAGCAATAATTGCTGACATTCGAGTTGATGCATGGGCGGATCCAGGGGTAATTTCACTCACAATCAATGACCTTTCATATTTTACTGAATCGAAAACAGGAACTATGTCAGCCATAATAAAAAACAACGGTAATGCTGGGACAGCGTTAGGGGTTGTGGCAACATTAAGTTGCGATTCAGGAATTGTTATTCTTGATGAACCCACAATAGCAATAATCGGCCTCACCCCATTCGAATCTAGAAAACTAAATTGGGATATTCATTCAGAAGCATTGAATTGGTGGGTGTCTGAAGAAACAGTCAATTGTGGTGTGATAATTGAATCCCCATTTATGCAAGGGGATTCTGTATCAAACGACGCATTATCAAGAGACATCACCATCAAATCTTGGTCTTTACCCTTACTTCTTTTAATTCCAATTACCATTATTTTAATTGGTTTATCAGTTCGACTTCTCCAAAGAGGATTAGAAGATGAGCGTTATTTGATGTTAAGTGCATATTCGGCAACAATCTTGTTGGGTCTTGCTACACATTATAATTTAGGCAATAACATCAACCTATCATTAGCAGCAATTTCATTATTGTGGGTGGCGTTAATCACCTCTCGTTCTGCAAATTTTGAAATCCCAGCAATTTTGTCAGATAAACAAAATAAAAAACATGGCCACGAATCAATTATTGAAGACCATGATCTAGAGGTAAAACAAGTCACCAATCTACTGAAATTGAAACTTTCATTGGCGCCGTTAGGTTTCTCCTTGGTTACGTTGTTAATGCCCCATGAAATTTCGTGGTCATTAGCCAATATCTGTATGGCACTACTCTATATTTCCATTGGTATCATAACAGTATTTTTCATGATCCAATTCACATTATTATCTTGGAATAAAATATTCTTAAATTTTGAGTTATTGGAAAAAGAAAGACAAGAATTATTGGAACAACTTGGCAACCCATCCACCAATCTCAGAGAAATCACAGTAGGCCAACGTTGGGGAGAAGAACATTCTGTGAATATAGGAGTTGATGAAAATGTTTGATGCAATAGCGAAAGATTCACCGGCGACGTACCAAGCCCAGATAACAAGATTGAATTTAATTCTCGATGAGCACATTCATATTGTTCAGGAATCTATTATTGACAAACACGCAAGAGATGCGCGAAGAGGTATACAGCATGCACGTTCAGATATTGGTAAATTACGGAATCAAATCGGACGAATGCACCGCACAATTGCAATGTTACACACGATAATGAGGGAAAGATCAGCCAGCGAAACAGAACTTGTTGATATTTTGTTAACCATGAAAACCGCAGAAACCCTCATCCTTAGGGGTGCATTTGATGAGGCATCTAATCAGTTAACAAATTTAGTAGATCATTTACTTGTTAATAGTGCAGCGTTGAATCCATTTGTATTCTATGAGTTTTGGATGGGGGTAGAAGCGCGTTGGAACTTAGGTGAAGAAAATGGCCAACTATTAGTCAATATCGAAAACACAAGCGATAACCCGTTACCGAGTTTCAATATGAAAGCCCCAACCCCTCCTAACTGGAGGGCCTCACCACCCACTCAAATAATTCCAAGATTAGCACCCGGTGAATCTGCAAAACTTTTGTTCAACATTATACCCTCAGCAATGGCATCAATCCGTGATATTGGAGCCCCAGGTAGTTTACAAGAAAACCTATCAATAATAACTGGATATACATTATCCACGCACGGTTTAACGATGGATACACGTGTTGAAAACAAAACAACTGAAAAAATGACCGAGGTATTAATTATGCCTTGGATTCCCCCGGGTTGGGCTACTGACTCCTGGCCTTACATCAGAGTATTATCTCCAAAACAAGTGGAATATGTGACAATTTCATTACAAACAAAAATCTAATTTTGTGGGTGGTCCACGACTAGTTTAATATACCTACAGCGATGGTATAAACATAACAGAGAGTGTTAACATGTATAATAAAAAAAGGGGCTTCATTGAAAACAGAGAAGGTGCTATAGGAATTGGAGCGATGATTATTTTTATCGCCCTGATTTTGGTGGCTGCTGTCGCATCAACAATTATCATTAAAACAGCCGAAGAACTTCAGCAGAGAGCTGAGCAAACAGGCGACGATACACGCGATGAATTGAGCGGTAAAATCCAAGTGATTGGCGCCTACATAAGCGACGATAATGCAGCAGGGACCGCTGCTGATGAGATTACACTCATAACTCAACTTAGTGCCGGCTCAGATAGCACATTACTTAGCGATATTTCTTGGTTCATTGTTTGTGAAGATACAGCTGCAGGAACATCAGATGTAAATTCTAACGATTTTGATGGTTTGGCAACAGACCTTTCAGGTACTCTTATCGTAGCCGGTTCAACAGTGGAGTCAGGTGAAACGTTCCTTGTTCCAATCGACACATCAACAACATGTTCACCAACAGTAGGTGACGATCAAGAAATGCGTATTCTAATCAACGGTGGTGGCGAAACTTACGTTCAATTACACTACAACAGCGTTGATAATGGCGCCACAATAGTCTGATACTATAACCATCTGCCCCCCGTAGGGGGGCAACGGCGTCAAGCGGAGGTGTTCAGTTGAGACTATGGGGTAAAAAAGATTCAGATTCAGATTCAGATTCCGAATCAGATAACCCTACAGCAGAGTCAACACAACGTCTGGAGTACTTAGTGAATCAATCTATTGAAGATGCATTAGTTCCAGATGAAACCAAACCAATCGAAGAGGACGCATGGACCTTAGCCCCCTCCCCTGGTAGGGTTAGAGTTGGGGCCACCGGGATTGTAGCTCCTGAGGTTAAACAAGAACCCGCCCCGATAGCATCTGTTGATAACAAAGTAATCGAGAAACAGATTGCCGAGGGATTTGACCGAATTGAAGCAACCATGGGTATCATGGAAGCCCGTTTTACTCAATACGACCCGTCCAATAATGCAGGACAAATTCTCCCAACTGATGATTTAATTGTAAAATCAGATGACAACGACGCTTTAGATGAATCATCAAGCAATGGGGCTCAAAACGATGAGGAAACGGAGAGCACAATTCCTGAACCAGCCACCACTAATGATTTGAATCTATTAGATTTGTACGAGGGAAGTGTAGCGGATATCAATCCATTTTTGAA
>Ga0209403_10004632_pt1 | contig 14829 bp, 10 predicted proteins | sample ArcticOcean_MG_C_8_FD_187440 | JGI IMG/M metagenome (GOLD analysis project Ga0209403, IMG submission 187440) | Marine microbial communities from western Arctic Ocean - ArcticOcean_MG_CB11_86 (SPAdes) (version 2) | ecosystem: Environmental > Aquatic > Marine > Oceanic | place: Arctic Ocean... | reverse complement strand
AGGCTTCTAAACCTAAATTCAATATTAAAAGAAGAGATAATTGGCCAAGATGAAGCCATTGAGAAGTTAACACAAGCAATATTACGTGCTCGTGCTGGATTAAAAAACCCAAACCATCCTATAGGGTCATTTATATTCCTTGGTCCTACTGGTGTTGGTAAAACAGAGTTGGCGAAAGTTTTAGCACATGAATTATTCACCAATGAAGAAGCATTTATCAAGATAGATATGTCTGAATATATGGAAAGATATAATGTTTCTAGGCTAATAGGTGCGCCACCTGGTTATGTTGGGTATGAGGAAGGTGGGCAACTTACCGAAAAGGTACGTCGAAACCCTTACTCTGTAATACTTTTTGATGAAATTGAGAAGGCTCACCGTGATGTATTTAACATTTTATTACAAATTTTAGATGAGGGGCGAGTTACTGATAGCTTAGGCCGCGTTATTGATTTTAGAAATACAGTGATAATCATGACATCAAATATTGGTACGCGGAACATCAATTCATCTCAAATTGGTTTTTCTAAAAGTACACCTAATGATGTGCAAAGCCACTCAGGAGATATCATGAAGGAAGTTAAAAAATACTTCATACCTGAATTTTTAAACCGTATCGATGATATTATTGTATTCAATTCATTAAGTATTGAAAATTTATACAACATCATTGAACTTCAATTAAAAGATTTACATACAAATCTTAGAAATATGAATACAAAGTTAAAAGTTACTAAGACCGCAAAAGATATATTAATCCAGGATGGTAGCCACCGTGAGTGGGGTGCACGCCCACTTCGGAGAGAAATTCAAAATGAAATTGAAAATGTTATATCATCTAAATTTTTAAATGGAGAATTTTCGGAGAACGGGGTAATTACCGTTAAAGGTAAGTTAGGTAAATTAAATTTCAGTCAAAAGCTGGTTAGAATAAAAAAGGAAACCAAAGATAAAGTGGCATAAATACACATTAATCTGGCTATAGTCTGCCAAAATGACTGAAAAATTGCTCCCGGCATAGTTATTGAATTATGTCGGGTGTTGTTTTTTATAACGAAATTATAGTTAGGATATATTATGAGTAAAATTATTGGAATTGATTTAGGGACTACAAATTCTTGTGTAGCTGTGATGGAAGGTGGGAGCCCAACGGTTATTACTAATGCCGAGGGTGGCCGCACAACTCCATCTGTTGTAGCATTTACAAAAGAGGGTGATACATTAGTTGGACAACCTGCAAAACGCCAGGCAGTTACGAATCCAACAAATACAATTTTTTCTTCAAAAAGGTTCATTGGGCGGATGTTTGATGAAGTTGGTACTGAAATAAGAGAAATGCCCTATGATTTTAAAAAGGGCACAAATAGTGAAGTAATGATTGTTGCGAATGATAATTCATATGCTCCACCTCAAATCAGTGCTATGATTTTGCAAAAGATCAAACTAACTGCTGAGGAGTATTTAGGTGAAACAGTTACAGATGCTGTAATTACAGTTCCGGCATATTTTAATGATAGTCAACGTCAAGCTACTAAAGATGCTGGTGCTATTGCTGGCTTAAATGTAAGGCGAATTATTAATGAACCTACAGCTGCTGCATTAGCATACGGCTTAGAATCTAAAAAAGATGAAAAAATTGCTGTATTTGATTTAGGTGGTGGAACGTTTGATATATCAATTTTAGAAATTGGTGATGGTGTTTTTGAAGTTAAATCAACAAATGGTGATACCCACCTCGGTGGAGATGATTTTGATCAAGCGTTGGTATCATGGCTAATTAAGGAATTTAAATCCTCTGAAGGTATTGATCTGGGCAAAGATGCAATGGCACTTCAAAGACTACGAGAGGCTGCAGAAAAAGCCAAGTGTGAATTATCTTCATCAAAACAGACAGATATCAATTTACCGTTTATTACTGCTGATGCAAGTGGCCCAAAGCATTTAAATTTATCTTTGACTCGTGCAAAATTTGAATCACTTGTAGATGATTTAATTAAGCGCACTAAAGGTCCATGTATTAAAGCGTTAAAAGATGCGGGCTTAAATAAAAGTGATATTGATGAAGTTATTATAGTTGGTGGCTCATCTAGAATCCCAAAAGTGCAAGCGTTAGTAAAAACTATTTTCGGTAAAGAGCCGAACAAAGGTGTAAACCCAGATGAAGTTGTTGCAATTGGAGCAGGTATTCAGGGTGGTGTTTTAGCTGGTGATGTAGATGATATTCTTTTATTGGATGTTACTCCACTCTCATTAGGCATTGAAACTTTAGGGGGTGTATTTACAAAATTAATTGAATCTAATACCACGATCCCTGCAAAGAAAAGTCAAGTTTTCTCTACTGCAGCTGATAATCAAACATCTGTTGAGATCCATATTCAGCAGGGTGAACGACAAATGTCTGCTGATAATAAGTCATTAGGTAGATTTCATTTAGATGGTATCCCACCAGCACCGCGTGGAATTCCACAGGTTGAAGTTACATTCGATATTGATGCAAATGGAATTTTAAATGTATCTGCTTCCGATAAGGCAACTGGAAAAGAACAGTCTATTCGTATCGAAGCTTCAAGTGGCCTCTCTGAAGACGAAGTTAACAAGATGAAAAGAGATGCTGAGGAAAATGAAAAAGATGATTTAGCAAAGCGTGATGTGGTTGACACGCATAATGCGGCTGAACAGCTCATTTATCAAACTGAAACACAGATCACCGAAATGGATGATAAGCTGACAGACGATGATAAATTGCCTATTAATGTAGCTGTTGAAGAATTAAAAGAAGCAAATAAGGGTACTGATATTGAAACTATAAAGCAGTGTACTGAAAAGTTAAATCAGGTTTGGAGTAAAGTTTCTGAAAAAGTCTATCAGCAAACTCAAGAAAATACTTCTGAAAAATCTGCTGCAAGTGATAATTCAAATAACGCATCTGACGATAATATTGAAGATGCTGATTTTGAAGTTGTTGAAGATGAAGCTAAATAGTTAAAATCCATTTTCAGTTTTTTTAAGAAGGGGTAACAATTGTTGCCCCTTCTTATTTTTATAAGAAACTTCAAGTGATGTAATTTAGTATAACCGAGATGCAGAGAATATTCAATTTATTTAAATGGTTTGGTAGACTTTTATTAGCAGGGGTATTGATTTTAATTATTACCTTTGTAATTTTTTTAAACAAACCCTCCCTATTTATTGATGATATTGAAGAAATAATATCTGCGAGAATTAATCAAAAATTAAATTCAAATATAAAAATTAATATATCATCAATTGATGGAGATTTCGTAAGCGGATTCTACGTAAAAAATACACAAGTATATCTAAATGAAGATCTAGCGGCAAGTATGGACTCGATTTATATTAATCCAAATATATCTGATTTACTCTTCCTCAACATATCTTTTTCGAATATCTCCTTTATAACCCCCAAAATTTATCATGATAATCTACCTCAAATTAATTTCGAAGATTATAGTAAAAAACGTTTTAACATTGATTTCGCCTCTCAAATTCCATTTGATATTATTATTGATCAGTTTTTTATTGATAATGGGATTTATCGATTAGCTAATGAAGAGTTTCTATTTAATGGAAAGTTAAAATGTTTATATAGTGAAATGCTAAATATTGATATTGAATCTTTCAATATCCTTTTAGATAAGCGTAAAATTTTTAACATCAATAAGGGGAGTTTTTTACTTAGTAAAGATAATTTTACATTAATTTTACCAGATTATCAGATTTTAAAAAATAATGGCCAAGGAAACTTCAATTATGACATAGCTAATGAACAAGTTAGTGTAGTGGATTTTTCATTCAAGCATTTTACACTTCCAGAATACGGGAGAGTGGAAGATATAATTATAAACCTTTCACAGGCTAATTCCTCCATGCTTACTATAAATCATTCCCTATCATATAATTCAAATATATTTAAGTCAATTATAACGCTTAACTTTAATGAGGTTCACAATAAGTTACTATCCGCACAAATAACGTCAATACCTAAAAGTGATGCTGAGTATGATTTGGATATAATTTCAACGTCTAAAGATGGGCCAGAGTTTTCGATTCAATTAAATAAATTTAATTACAATTCTCTGATTGTTGATGATTTAAAATTACAATGCAGATTGAAAAAAAACTTTAGTGGAGTCTGTGAAGTGGGATTGCACGGCTCTATTATTTCACCTTTTATTGAAGTAGATAATTTATCAGGAATTTTTGAAATAGATGAGAAAAAATATAGTTTAAAAGAAGTAATCTTTGAGTCAGATGCTGGCAATGGGGAAATTATTTATGGTCAACATACTTCTGAACTTCAGACCCTGAACTGCAAATTAGATATAATTAATCTTAGTAAGTTAACAGAACTATTTAACTCTCTTCCTATCATTGAGGGTGGTCCACTTCAAGCTAAAATTAATTATTACGATAATTTAGATAGCTCATCAACGCAGGTAAATATTCAATCAAATAGTCTAAAAATTGATAATTTTAGTATAGGTGGGTCTAATATTAAATTGACCAAAATAAATAAGAATCTAGAATATGAAGCGAATTTCTATCAACCGGAAATATCAGAGTTAAAATTGGATACATTACACTTAAGTGGAAATGGTGAAAAGAATAGCTATTTTAACTATATGAGAGGATACAATATTTCGACAGGTGAAAATATTGAATCTAGCTTTATATTTACCAATGACAGTACTCTGAGTATTGAATTTCTTAAAGGTAAACTAAAGGATGTCCCCTTCCATTCTGAAGATATCACATTTAATCAAGATGAAGGAATTATCACATCATCACCATTTACAATAAATTTCGGTTTAGGTACACTTTATTCTCAAATTAAGTTTTTAGATTCTAAAAACTATTTGTTAAATCTTCGTGCCTCACAAATCAATTTGCTTGAGTTAAAAAAAATATTTCAATTCAATAATAGAATTAACGGCGAAATGAATGGAGAAATATATCTTTCATGTGAAAATTCTCAGCCAACAGTTTTGACAAATTTGAATTTTAGAGATGGTAATATTGATGATATTCTATTTGAAAATTTTGATATTCAAGCATCATTTAGAGACGACCGATTAACTTTATCTGAGGTAGATATAAACACTGATATAGGTCAGCTTAAATTAAGTGGTTGGCTTACAAATACCGGTGGAAAATTAACTTTCAGTGAAGCTGATTTATTGAATATTACTGGAGATTTTGATAAATTTGAAATTTCTTACTTAATGCGCTATTTCCCATGGGAGCAAAATACTACAGGTCTACTTTCAGGAAAAATTAATATTAATGGGAACGCCTCTTCTCCAAGAATTGAGCTTGAATCTACAATTACAAACCCCTCATTTGATAAAATCATTGCAGAAAAGATCTCAGGGAATCTCATCTACAAAAATGAACGCCTTTATCTAAAAGCCATGAATATTGAAACATCGTCTGGTACGTATACTGGCACAGGTTCAATCCCTGCAAATTTAAGTTTTGTTAAAATTGTTGATTTAAACTTATTAGAACAGCCTTTAGATTTTATATTTACAGGTAAATCAAATTCTTTCGAATTTTTAACTCCCTATATCGATGAAATTGAATCATTGAATGGTGAGTTTACCATGCAACTTGGATTATCTGGAACATTAAAACACCCAATTAGGGGTGGGCAAATATCTATTCAAAATGCAAGGTTAGAATTATTCCAACTTGACAATAGCATTGAATCTTTAAGCGGGATTGCCACCATCGCCAGCAATAAATTAATTATCAAAAAACTTTCTGGGCGCTTGCTTGAAAGTGAATCTGATATAGATTTATTTCCAAGTGTAATTATTGCAGTAAAAAAAATATTTAGTGATAAAAAAGATAATGATACTAACAATAATGTTACTGTGAATGGATCCATAGATTTGACGGAATTTTTTAATCCAAATTATACTCTATCAATTGATGGTGATGATATTTTTTTAAACAGCACGTATGGGCAGCTTGAAGGTGAAGGTGATGCTGAAATTTTTATATCAGGAAAAGATACGCTATTAGTCACAGGTGAATTTAGACCTTCTCCTCATAATTTTAAATTATTCAGCTTAGGTGACGATTATAAAATAGATATGCCTAATAACACAAAGGCAAGATTAGTTAAATATGATATTCACGTGCCATTTCAAGATGGAATTATAATTGACACTGATGAAGTTAATATGCTTGTTGATGGAGATATTAATATTATTTCAGCAGATAATGATGAAATATCCTATTCGGGGAAAATAAATATTATTGATGGCACATTTAATTATAATAATAATGAATTCTCTCAAGCAACAGGCAAGCTCATACTAGACCCGTCCAAGTCGTCTCCTTATGCCGAAATTAATGCCCAGACAGAATTGGTAGGTGAAAATATTGATGTAACTTTTATAGGTTTTCTAGATAACCCAAATTTGATTTTAGAATCTTCTTCTCAACAATATTCGCAAAGTGATATATTAAGATTATTAACATTCAAGGACAGTAATGTGATTGATGACCCTTCAGCAACCGGACAAATTGGGGAGCTATTAGCCAATTATATGGAGAATGAGTTAGAGAAAAATGTATCTTTATATACACAGTTAGATGAGTTTAAAGTGAACAGAAGTGGTTCTTTTATCAGCGGGTTAGAGGATTCAAAGATAGATGTGTATTTAGGAAAAAGAATCTCCTCGAATTTATACTTAAATACAAAAATTAATTTAAATCAAAGTGACAAGATGAATGAGTATGAAGTTTTATATCGTTTAAATAGAAATATGTCAATTGTTGCAAGGGTAGATAAAGATCAATATTGGCACATAAATTATCGATATAAGTACAAGTATTAATGAAATGTAATTTTGTCCTCTTATTGTTACTGATTGGAATTATTGTCGGCAGAGAAAGTCAGTATGTTTTTGATTTAGAAATAAGTGGAAATCAACTATTAGAGGTGTCTCAGCTAAAAAATAAAATTAGACTAGAGTCCAGGGGGGTTTTTTCAAAAACAGAATTTAATCAAAAAAAACTCCATCTTGATGAAATTACATTAAAAAATTATTATCAAACAATGGGGTTTATAGACGTCGCAGTATCTTCAACATATGAAGTTTTTCAAGAGACAGATGTTAATGTGAAGATTAATATTAATGAAGGTAAACAGTATTATATTAGGGAAATCAATTACGATGGCATAAAGCTATTTCAAGATGAGGAAATTGACAAAATTATTGATTTAAATAATGATGATATTTATAATCCTGCAAAACTTCGGCGACATCTCAAGCAATTAAAATATGAATATCTCCAACAAGGAAAGTTAAATATCTCTATTGTTGAGGAGATTGTTCTTGATGAGAACAATGTAACGATAAAATTGCTTGTTTCAGAAGGTTCAACATATTTTATTGGTGATATCAATATTAAAGGCTTGGTGGACGTTGATAAAAAATATATTATTAGAGAATTGCTCTTCTCAAAAGAAATGATATATAATATAAAAATTATTAATAAAACACGTGAGCAAATTTTTGAATCCGGTCTTTTTAGTTCCGTTGAAATAGAACCTCAAATTATCAACGGCACTAAGCTAGATATAAGTATCAAATTACGTGAATATAAATCCAGAGAAGTTGGTGCAGAAGTTGGATTTAATCAACTGCCATCTACAGAGGGAGATTTGCCGATATCTGCCATTAATGGAAAGCTCCAATGGAGAATTGGACAACTCTTTAATACCGCCTCTGCCATTAGGTTTAATGGAGAAATTGGAGTGAGTTATGGAAGCGGGAAATCCTTTATTCGGCAATATTATGAGGCCTACTATACTTCACCTTGGCTTGCCAATATTAGGTTACCAATTAATTTCAAAATTTATTATGAGGATATAGAACAAAATGAAAACTTGACGCGATTAGGTATCAATACTTCATTTAATTATTTTGATGCAAATAAAACGCGTTTGCTTGGTAATCTAAAGACTGAATTCATATATTCTGATGATCTAGAAGAAGCTGAGGAACGAAGCGTTAATTTTTTATTTTCAAAGTATAGTATCCTTGAGCACATTTCCCCTAAAGATGGATATTATATCTCCCTCACACCATCAATTCACGGTACAATTCTAGGTGGTAATTTCCATTATTTAAAAGTTGATAGTGAATTCAAATATTATTTTAGCATATTAGATAAAATAGTTTTTGCCAATAGGCTAAAACTTGGATGGCTTTCTGAATTTTATAGTTATATGGATGAAGATACAGAAATTCCATCATTTGATAAATTTCATTTAGGTGGACAGACATCTTTACGAGGCTGGTATTCTCCCGATGATTTTGAATCAGAGTCATTTTCAGGTGGATCTCAAAGGTACTTATTTAATTCAGAAATTAGATTTCCACTTTATTCTCACTTAGGAATGGAACTTTTTTATGATATTGGCTCATTTGGTGAAGACAGCGAAGGCAAAAAATATAATTGGGATGCGGGTTATGGGCTCACAATTAATACTGGATTGGGCCCCGCCAGAATAGATGCAGCCTATAAACAGGCACGGGGGAAACCCACTATACTATTTTCACTATTATATATGTTTTAAGGAACAAGTATTCGCTTACTATTGTTCATGGTTTTTAATAAATAGCTAAGTAAATTTTGCAGCTAATTATTACAATTATTTGGAGTTAATAAAAAATGAAGTTTTTATCAATATTATTTACGATTTTATTTATTGCGTGTTCAAGTACGAATATGGAATCTGCTGAGAAATTATGGGATACGGCAATTGAGTTTAGGGGAAAAAACGACCTCCGCTCATCAATAACGAGTTTTAAAAGTATAATTCAAAACTATCCAAATTCTGAATTTTCATCAAAAGCTCAATTTCAAATTGCTGACATCTATTTAAATGATGTAAAAGATTATCCTTTTGCAATAACGGAATTTGAAACCCTTATAAGCAATCATCCAGAAGCTACTCTGGCCAAAAAGTCTGCATTTATGGTTGCTTATGTGTATAGTAATTATTTAGATGAATATTCTATGGCCATGGAAAAATACAAACTATTTTTAGAAAAATACCCTAATGATGAGCTAGTGCCATCTGTAGAGTTTGAGTTAGAGGGTCTAAGGAAATACCAACCCACTATTGATTCATTAAATAATTTATAGGACAATATAATGACAGCGTTTGATATTGAAGCTTTGACTGAAGATATTGAAAAACATTCCAAATTTATTGAGATACTTAAGTCAAATCTGCATAATACAATCATTGGTCAAGATGATTTAATTGAAAAGTTGATTATTGCAATTCTTTCAGATGGACATGTCTATCTTGAAGGAGTGCCCGGTTTAGCTAAAACATTGGCAGTAAAGACATTAGCATCGCTAATTGATACTAAATTTCAGCGCATTCAATTTACACCCGATTTACTTCCGGCTGATATATTAGGCACATTAATATTTAATCCAAAAGAAGCTGAATTTGAAATCAAAAAAGGGCCCATTTTTTCAAACATCATATTAGCCGATGAAATCAATCGTGCACCAGCCAAAGTACAGAGTGCATTGCTAGAGGCAATGCAAGAGCGACAAATTACAATTGGGGAAGAAACATTTAAGCTAGATAATCCATTCTTGGTAATGGCCACTCAAAACCCCATTGAACAGGAGGGTACATATCCACTACCTGAAGCTCAAATTGATAGATTTATGTTTAAATTAATAGTTGATTACCCAACCGAAGCTGAAGAATTGAAAATTTTACAATCAATGTCTAAAATTCAGAAAAGTGATAAAATTAAATCTGTAGTTACGGCAAAGCAGATTCTCAATGCTCGTAAGATTGTGGACATGGTGCACATTTCAGAAAATATTCAAAAATATATTATCTCTATTATTATGGCAACCCGTAATCCAAGTGCATATAAATTAAAGGACTTAGAACAACTTATTTCATTTGGAGCATCTCCACGAGCATCAATATTTTTAGCAATTGCATCTAAAGCATTAGCATTTATTAAGCATAGAGCGTATGTAGTTCCTGAGGATGTGAGAGATGTTGGGCGCGCTATTTTAAGACATCGAATTCTACTTACTTATGAAGCTGAAGCTGAAGAGATAACAACCGAAGAAATTATCACTCAAATATTCGAGTCAATCCCAACTCCATAAAAAATGATTCCTCAAGAGATTTTACAGAAGGTACGCCTAATAGAAATCAAAACCCGCCATGTTGTTAACGATATTTTTGGTGGTGAATATCATTCGGCTTTCAAAGGTAAAGGAATGGAGTTTGCAGAAGTGAGGGAGTATGTACCGGGTGATGATATTCGCGATATTGACTGGAATGTAACCGCCAGAACTGGCAAGCCATTTATAAAGAAGTTTGATGAAGAGCGTGAATTAAGCGTAATGCTTATGATTGATGTAAGCGCTTCTGGATTTTATGGTACTGGGGACACCCTTAAAAGTGATTTGATGGTAGAGCTATCTTCTGTGTTGAGTTTTAGTGCTATTAAAAATAATGATAAGGTGGGACTTATATTATTTTCAGATAAAATTGAAAAATTCATTCCTCCACAAAAAGGAAAATCACATGTAATGAGAATCATTAGGGAGCTTATTTTCTACCAAGCTGAAGATCAAAAGACCGATATTGCTCAGGCTATTGAATTTGTGCAAAAAGTAGTCAAACGGAAGAGCGTAATCTTTCTATTATCAGACTATTTGGACTCTAGTTTTTATAAACCATTATGTCATTTGAATAATAAGCATGATGTTGTTTCAATAAAATTCGATGATCCTTCTGAAATTAAACTGCCTGATATAGGAATGGTAAAATTACATGACTCAGAAACTCAAAAATCTGTTTGGGTAGACTCAAAATCCAAAAATATCAGAACCATAATGAAAAGGTCTATTTTAGAGTCTAATAGGAAACTAAAACAATTTTTTAATAAAAATAAAATTGATTTCATTCCCATCAATACGGCTCATGGCTACATAGAACCTCTTGTCTCATTCTTCACACGTAGAACTAGTAATTGAAAATATTATTTTTCCTATTTTTCTTTAATAGTTTCATCTTTCCGGATGTTGATGTTCATATTAATGTAAATAAAGATACTATATTTATGGGTGATAAAGTTCAAGTCCGCATTATAACAAAAAAATCTGAAGTTCTAAAAATTAAATTCCCTCAACTTGATGTTGATAATCAAGATATTACCTTATCTACCATTTTCTCAGGAGATACATCATTAGTGTTATCCCTACAGTTTTGGCGACCCGGAAATCATAGATTCCCATCAATAAAGATTAAAGCTTTAAATAAAGATAGTATTTCGACCGTTTTCTATACGGACCCCATTGATTTTACTATTTTAGATAGAACTGAGGAACTTGAAAATGGTTTAAGGGAAAATAAAAATAATAAAAAAATACACCTCCCATTTACAATAAATCAATTGATATTGATCCTGATTATAGTCCTATCGATAATAGTATCATATATTTTTTTAACTAAGAAGAAAAAACAAGAATTAACGAAAGACTCCTTGAGAAAGGTAGATTTCTTTAATGATGCCATGAGTGAATTGGATAAATTAGTATTACCTGAAAAAATGGAGAGCAAGCAGTTAGAGGTTTTTTATATTTCTCTTAGTAATATAATCAAGAAGTATTTATTGGCTAAATTTTTCTTTAATGCGACTAAAATGACAACAGATGAAATTTTAGACTATTTAAGAATTAATAATATTCCTATAACTGGACTTAATGACTTGTTGCAAGAGGCTGACTTATGCAAGTTTGCTCAGAAAAAATATGGGATAACTACATTATTGGAAGTAAAAAAAACGGCTCAATCCCTGCTTATTAATTTTGAAAGTATAACTATTTAGTTGGGTTTATCCAGATAGGATTTGTTAACGCAATTCGCTTTCCTCGATATGAATTCCCTTCAAACTCTGCACGTACATACATACATTTATTAATTGAGATTTCTATATGTTCAGTGAAAAGATTTTTAGAAATATTTATTTCTGAAATCAATTGTTCATCATGCTCATTAATGATTCCCGAATAGACTTTTATAGTACCTCTATTGCCTATTTCTTCTGTTGATAAAAATTCAATTTTAATTTTTATAGAATTAGCTACTAAGCAATCACCCATTTCATGATTTACATCAGCAATTGCTTTGATAAGAAACTGAGGACCATTTGTAATAAAGCATCGTCCATGTTTTAGTGCAGAAATAGTTGATGTTAGTTTATCAGCATTATCTTCAATAATTACTCCCGTTCGACATTCACCTAAAATTTGTGAGTCTTTTTCATGGATAGAAATCATAGGGATTTTTATTTGCCGATATTTATTAAAATTCCCATGTGCATCATTTCCAGCATAAATGAATTTCTTGTGTCCAGAAAGAAGTAATTTCTTCCACATTTTTAAACCTTCAAACAAACTGTTATCAATTTCACCATTAAATAGTTGGAGGCCCGAAATATGTTCTAATATCAGATCTTCAAAATTCCATTCACCACGTTTAAAGAACAATTTTTGCAAAAATGGAACTGGGGTGCAGGGGTGTGCTGCAATGCATAGTGCATTATCCTCTAATACATCACCCAAAGTTAGAGTATTGTAGTCACAGCTAAAATCAAATGGTATTTCACCACCATCACCTTGGCCAGGAAGAAAAGCATTATTATTTAAAATTAATGCGTGAATATTATAACCATCTAAATTATGTAGCGATAGTTCTTCAGAAGGAATCATGAAGTTGTTAAACTGATTTTCTAAATTCAATTTTTTAATTTGTCTCTGTGAATTATTCCATTTTGTCAAATTTCCATCTGTTTTAGTCCATGAACCAATCTCATCATCAATATCATAAGAATGATCTGTATTACAAACGAAATCGAGGCCTAAAGCTTTTGAAGCAATGTATGTAGGTTTAAGGGGAGCTCCAAACTCCACCATATCTTCCGTCACATTGGTATGATAATGTAAATCCCCATAGATAATATTGGCGGACTTAGGGTATGATTCTACTGCTAGGTAGGTATGTAGCGGAAGTGACTTTTTGATAGGTAAATTATGATTTTTACAAATTTTTACAATCCCACCAATATCATATGTAATAAATGTATTTATTTCTATGCATCCTGAAAATTCCGGTCTTTCTATATAATATGTTGTATTCCACCATCTCTCATTTAACGAAAGATTAATGTCAATCTGATGGGTCAGTTTTTTATTTGCAAATAAAATTTCCAAATGAGCATTTATTAATGTAATTGGGAAGTCGTGAGCATCCTTTACCAAAAAAAGTATAGGAATGTCTAGATTAGGGTCAATTCTGTGTGGAATATCTACTATTATTTCAGGTTCTTTTTTATAGTACCTGCTACCTATATATCTAAATCGATGATGGATTTCAGTATATAGGAATATAAACGGAAGAAGCTGTTCTACATTTCCTGAAAAATATTGTGTAATCATAAGGTCAAAATTATGTGTTCTTATTGGAATATCACTGTAAATTTATCATCTAATTTTTTATAAGAAGGAAAGGTAATATTTACATGGCATCAACATCAGATTTTAAGAATGGTTTAATTTTTGAGCGTAAAAATCATTTATGGAAAATAGTAGAATTTCAGCATGTTAAACCTGGGAAAGGCCCTGCTTTTGTTAGAACAAAGATGAAAAATGTAAAAACGGGACAAGTTTTAGAAGAAACATTCAGGGCAGGGGAAAAGATTAATGTAGTAAGAATTGAAGCTAGAGATTTTAATTATCTTTACAGGGATGGTACAAATTACATTTTTATGGATAATGAAACATATGAGCAAACAGAATTAAATAACGCTCAGGTTTCAGATGTTTTAGATTTTCTTATTGAAAACACCCCAACTACAATTGCCTTTAATGGTGAAGAACCAATAGAGGTAAGGATCCCGCAACACATGAGTATGAAAATTGCGCAAACTGATCCAGGAGAAAAAGGTAATACTGCAGCAGGCGGAACAAAACCTGCCACATTAGAAACAGGTGTAACCATCCAAGTCCCCTTGTTTGTGCAAGAAGGTGAGATAGTTAGAGTTGATACGAGAGATAGGCGTTACATTGAACGGGTAAAATCTTAAGGAGCATTTATGTTGCAGGATAAAATAAAATCACTGATTGATATTATCAAAGGTACGGAAATCAATGAACTTGAGATATCGTCATTTTGGGGAGCACAAAAAATACGACTTCAAAAAAATATTAATATGCCAATTCAAACAACCCCACAGTCAGCTGTAGTAAATGATGAGCAAGTAGCACCAATTATTGAAGCTCCAAAAATTGAAACTGTATCAGCCAATACTAATTCTGCTTCTGCCCCTGAACTAGAATTGGAAGCAATTCCTTCCAACGCAGTAGAAATAATTGCTCCATTAGTGGGCACATTCTATCAATCAGCTAAACCTGGTTCTCCGGCTTTTGTTAAAGAAGGTGATATTATTCAAGCTGGCCAAATAATTTGTATCATTGAAGCGATGAAGATTTTCAATGAGATTGAAGCTGAAGTTTCAGGAAAAGTAGTGAAAATAATTGTAAATGATTCATCTCCCGTTGAATATGGACAAACATTGATGCTAGTTGACCCCAGTTAATGTATAAGAAAATACTGATTGCAAATCGTGGGGAAATTGCGCTTCGGATCATTCGTGCTTGTCGCGAATTGAATATAAAGACGGTGGCCGTTTATTCTATTGAAGATGAACTTTCTCTGCATACTAAATTTGCCGA
>Ga0209403_10004631_pt1 | contig 14829 bp, 14 predicted proteins | sample ArcticOcean_MG_C_8_FD_187440 | JGI IMG/M metagenome (GOLD analysis project Ga0209403, IMG submission 187440) | Marine microbial communities from western Arctic Ocean - ArcticOcean_MG_CB11_86 (SPAdes) (version 2) | ecosystem: Environmental > Aquatic > Marine > Oceanic | place: Arctic Ocean... | reverse complement strand
CGCAAAGAAGACCGTTGCTTTTTTTAGGATTTCCCTCCTCCTCACGCAGAATACGGTTCTCCTTGCGAAGGCGGGTAATTTCCTTTGCCTGATCTCCATGCGGACCAGACATCAGGTCATCATCACGAGCTTGTTGAACCCATTTGTTCAGTGTTCAAAATCCAATGCCCAAATCAGCAGCGATCTGCTTTCGCGAAAGTCCACTTGTTAATGCCAGGCGAACGGCCTCCCGGCAAAATTCCGTTCCGTGTCTTCGAGACATATTCTGTCCCCTTGATCGCCAATATCGCTATCAAGTGACCAGAAAATTTGCGAGACAAGACCAGTCAGCGACCGTCGCGCTTACCATGCTTGAAACCGAGGGCAGGGTCGGTCGCCCATGGTCATTAAAGCATGGACCGTCACAAAGTATTTTTTATGAAAGGTTTGGGATCCATCACTGAGTCTTAAGCCCCTTTCGACGCAACATGAACTCTGGCTGGCCAGGGCCGTGCCACGGCGCGATCGGCGGCAGTTTCGGGATTTTTTTACCCCGCGATTGACGGGCATGATTATTGTATGCAACGATTTCCGTTGGTACAATTATAGCACCTTCGTTATGTCTAGTTGTGGTCCGCTTCATCCGACGTGTAATTAGGAGCGGTCCCCCATATGGATGGGAGTAAGTCTTCAGAAATCTGTGAAAATTCGGTCTCGGTTTCTCGAAATTTGACGGACCTTAAAACAAACAAAACCACCACTTAAAAAGCTCAGGGAGAATTAAGAATGTCCAAAAAAACTGCACTTACGACGAATAAAAAGCTCTCCAGTTCATCCAGCCGGCGAGGATTCCTGCAGGGCGCGGCCGTTGCGACCGGCGGTCTGGCGGGCATACTGGCGACTGGTATCGCACCGGCGACGGCGCAGTCACGCGAGCTGAAAATGCTCGTGAACTCGCATTTTGTGCCGGCTTCGGATGAGGAACTGGGACGGCAGCTGGCAGAGTTTGGCAAGGCAGCCGGTGTCAAGACACGCTTGGACCGTGTGGCCCATTTGCAGTTGCCGGCGGTACTGGCGGGTGAGGTGCAAGGGCAAAAGGGGCATGATCTCGTTGCTGTGGGCAACTCCAACCCGCATCTCTATTCCAAGCACCTGGAGAATCTCGACGAAATTCATGAAAAGATTGGCAAGGCCGGCGGCGGTTTTACCTCCAAGGGAATAGGCGTAGGCAATGATGGCCATATCAAGGCCATCCCATGGTATTTCATTTCGTTCCCCTTGGCATTGCGTACAGATTTGATTGCCGATATTGGCGAGAACCTGCCCGATACCTGGGACGATGTGCATCGTATCGGTACCAAGCTGAAGAAAAAGGGCCATCCACTCGGCATCCAGCTTGCCCACTCGGTCGATTCAAACATGATTCTGCGTGGTATCCTATGGTCCTATGGCGCCAAGTTGGTGGATGAGGACAGCAAGACCGTCTCCGTCAACTCGAAAGAGACGGTGGAGGCATTTAAGTTCATCGCGGCGCTATATAAAGATGCCATGACAAGCGAAGTCCTGGCTTGGGACGACCGCAACAACAACGTCTGTTTGAACTCGGGCAAATGCAGCATGATCCTGAACCCGATCAGTGCCTACCGTTCGGCGGTCAAGGCTAAGACAGTGGACCCGGACAACCCAAACCTGCTGGTGCATCACTCGATCAATCACATCATGCCGCCCAAGGGACCGGCAGGCCGCCATATGGCCGCGTCTTTCAACGCCGCTGGTATTTGGAAGTTCTCCAAGCAAAAGGAATTGGCCAAGGAGTTTCTTGCCTTCCATTTCTCGAAGGAGAACGCGAACAAGCATTTGACCGCCAGTAAAGGATACAACCAACCGGTGCTTGCCGGAAACGCGCTGCATCCTCTCTACGCGTCCAATCCCAAGTACTATTTCGCGCCGTTTATCGGCTGGTACACCCATGCCATCGGATGGCCTGGCGTGCCGACTGCGGCCATGGCGACGGTCACCGATCAGTACCTGCTGCCGGATGCCGCGGCATCCGTGGCCGTTGGCAAGGCCACGGCTGAAGATGCGGTCAAGAAGTTGGAAACGCAAATGGCGCGGATCTATAAGCGGGCTGCCAAGCGGGAGGGGTAGTCGGTGTGCTGTATGCGAACAAGGAAACATGGCATATTGATCATTCTGGGGTGTTGAGTACGCCATGGTAAGTGTACCTATTGTTGAGCGGGCGGTGATAGTTTCACCGCCCGCTACATTTCGCAGCCGGTTGAAGAAACGCGTCGGCCCGGATATTGACGGCTACGGGTTTTTGCTGCCCGCGATCATTATTATGCTTTCGCTGGTGGCTTATCCCTTTTGCCTGGCTGTCTGGTTCAGCGTCTCCGACGCCTTTGTTGGAGAACCGGCGTCGTATATCGGTCTGGAAAACTTTATCTATATCCTGATCGAAGACGACATCTTCCTGATGACTGTTTGGAACACCTTGCTGTTCGCCTTTTGGTCGGTCTTGTTCAAGGTTGTGCTGGGCCTTTCCTGTGCACTTCTGTTGCAACGTATTTTGAAGCTAAAGCGCTTTTTCCGCGGCTCCGTGTTGCTGCCGTTCGTCGCGCCAACCGCGCTCTCCACGCTGGGTTGGTGGTTGATCTTGGACCCGACCTACAGCCACATCAACTGGATCCTGGCGAACACGTGGCCGTTTACCATGTTTGGCTGGGGGCCCTACAATTTCCTTGGCGAGCCAACGCTAGCCATGGCCTCGGTGATTTTCGTCAACATCTGGCGCGGCATTCCGTTTTTCATTATCACAATCCTGGCTGGGCTGATGTCGATACCGGAGCATCTTTACGATGCCGCTGAAATTGATGGTGCCTCGACCTGGAGGAAGTTTTACTCCATCACGCTGCCGTTGCTGCGGCCGGTACTGGCTATCATCATCCTGTTTTCGACCATCTTCACGCTGGGCGAATTCAACATCATTTATGTGCTGACCAGGGGCGGTCCAATGAACTCGACGCACCTGTTCTCCACCTACTCCTTCACCCTTGGCATCCTCAATCACGAGATCGCGCTGGGTGCGGCCGTAGCGTTGTTCTTGTTCCCGATTTTGGTCGTCACCGTGATCGTTTTGCTGCGGATGGTGAGAAGGGATACTTCACATGAGCTCTAACACCACAGCGATAACCGGCAGCGATGGCCGGGAGTTGGCCCTCAACAAAGCGCCGATCTGGCGGCAGCGCAAGGCAGCGTTGAACTACATCGCGCTGCTGCCATATGTATTCTTCGCGTTGTTTCCCTTTTACATCATGTTTATCACCTCGATTAAGACAGATCAGGAGATCAACCAACTGGGCGAATCGCCATTCTGGGCCACGGGCATCGCCACTGAGAACTACATCTATCTGGCAACCCACACTGGATTTTTTGAACATTGGTTTGTCAACACCCTGATTGTCACAGTGGCAGTGACTATCATTTCGGTCTCAGTCGGTACGCTCGCGGCCTATGCTCTGGCGCGTTTGCGGTTTCGCGGCGTGGAAATATTCGGCGTTTCCGTCTTCATTACTTATCTGATACCGCAAACGCTGCTGTTCATTCCACTGATCGATGTCATCAACACGATCGACGACTATGTCCCCATTCGGGACACCTATTGGTCGCTCATCCTGACATATCCGACGTTCCTGATCCCCTTCGTGACCTGGCTGCTGATGGGTTACTTCAAGACCATTCCGGTGGAGGTGGAGGAATGCGCCTATCTGGATGGCTGCTCGCGGCTTGGCGCTCTGTGGCGGGTTGTATTGCCCATGGCGGTCCCGGGCATTATGTGCGCAATCTTGTTCTGCATCACACTCAGTTGGAACGAACTGCTTTATTCCCTGGTGTTCATTCAGGACGAGACCGCGAAGACCATTTCCGTCGGCGTCATTACCGAATTGATCCGGGGTGACATCTACTATTGGGGTTCATTGATGGCGGCCTGCTTTATTGGCGCGCTGCCGATCATCATAATCTATGGTTTCTTCATGGACTACTTCACCTCCGGCCTGACCGCCGGCGCGATCAAGTAGACGACGTAACCGGTCATTATTCAGGGCGGGTAGCTGGAGTGATTGGTCCTGGCGCCCCATGGCGCGGCCAAAAAGAAAGAAGAGAGTAAAGATGGCTGAAATTCAGTTGAGGGAACTCTGGAAGTACTATGACGATGTCGCCGCCGTACGCGGCATCGATCTCGATATCCAACATAATGAATTCATCGCGCTAGTCGGCCCTTCGGGTTGCGGCAAGACCACGACCTTGCGCATGATCGCGGGACTGGAAGACATCACCGCCGGCGATATCGTGGTCGGCGACCGTGTCGTCAACGAGGTCGCGCCCAAGGACCGCGACATTGCGATGGTGTTCCAGAATTACGCCCTTTACCCACACATGAGCGTCTTTCAGAACATGTCCTTCGGGTTGAGACTTCGCAAGACGTCAAAGGAAGAAATTAACCGCAGGGTCAATCACGCGGCGGATATCCTGAATATTGGCGAGCTTTTGGAACGGCGGCCAAAGCAGCTGTCTGGCGGGCAACGACAGCGCGTCGCGATGGGTCGCGCCATCGTCCGCGATCCCCAGGTCTTTCTGTTCGACGAACCGTTGAGCAACCTGGACGCCAAGCTGCGTGTGCAGATGCGCACGGAAATCAAAAAAATTCATCAGCGGGTTCAGACCACGGTGGTCTACGTTACCCATGATCAGGTCGAGGCAATGACCCTGGCCGACCGGATTGTCGTGATGAACAACGGCGTCATCGAGCAGGTCGGCACGCCGGAGGAAATGTACGACGCCCCGCAAACGTTATTCGTAGCTTCCTTTATCGGCTCGCCTTCAATGAACTTCCTACCCTGCGAGGTCGAGGCCCAGAACGGCGGTTTGGCGATCCGGCTGACGGATAATCTGACGCTTGCTGTGCCGGCAGACCGTGGAGACCGCTACAGCCCTTATATCGGAAAACCGATGATGTTTGGTATTCGACCCGAACACATCACCGACAAGCGTCCACATACTGAACCAACGCATCTTGATTTTACTTCCGATGTTGTTGTGCTCGAGCCCATGGGCATGGACACCATGGTGTTCATCAATATCGGCGAAACCGAAATTACTACCCGATCTCGGCCGCGGGCAGTTAGCCAGGTCGGCCAGCCGATGGACTTCACTATCGACATGGGGCATATGCAACTGATCGACCCGGAAAGCGAAAAGGTCTTATGACCGACCGCCGTGACGCTTGATCTCACTCACTTACGGCACCAGAACAAGTACATGCTGTTAAAGGTCTGCGGGTTGTTCTGCTCGAACACCCACCAGTGATCGAGCGTGCCGGGCAGTTCGTCGCCGGGAAAGGCGTCCGCATAGGCCCGGAAAGTTTCGTCCGGCAGGCTAAAGCCGTGAAATTTGAGCCCGTGGGCGGCCATGAAGTCGCGAATTTCCGGGATTGAGCATAGCCGTTCGCTGACATGCAAGGCGAGATCGCGGAAGCCGCTCTTGGTGAAGAAATCGACTGATTTCGTCAGCGCGAAACGATCTTCGCCGGAGGCGCCGTCCATCAGCTTTCGGCGGCAGGCGCGCAGCCCGTCATCGTCTGCGTCCGGACCCGGCCAATCCGGGTCGTCAGACAGCGCCCGAATGACCTGGCGCGAAACAGCGCTGTATAGCCCGATCAGCATCAGCCCGCCCGGTTGGAGCCGGCCTAGCAGCGCGCGCCACCCTTCATAGGGATCGGCCATGTGATGCAGGACGCCGACGCATTCGATGACATCGAAGCGTGCGTCGGTCTCGTCGAGGCTCAGGATGTCGCCGATCGCAAAGCGCAGGTTCGCCACCCCCAGCGTTTTTGCCATGCGCGCGCCGTAGGCGAGGCTTGGCGCGCTCAGGTCAATCGCCAGCACCCGCGACCCTGCGCCGTAACCGATGGCCGAATGTACCGCCTGACGGCCGGTTCCGGCGCCGGCGATCAGAACGTCGCACGGACCCTCGATGATGGCGAGTGCATCGGCCGAAAAATGACCGCGCATGCTATCCTTGGCGCCTCCCGGTTCCGGCGCCTGCAGGCTGAGCCAACGCGGATACGGGTCTTTGGTATATTGGCCAGCGACCTGGCGAGAGGTTTTGTTGGTGACCGCCGTCAACCGGCGCAGGCTGTCCGCATGGGCGGCCTCCATCCTGCGGGCGTCCAGTTCGTCGCGCAGCACGGCGCGCAGGGCCCGGGGCGACACCCGGTCGGTGGCACGCATCTCATGACCGAGCGTTTCGTGAAACGGACGGTACAGTGACCACAGCAGGAAGGCACCGCCCGCCGACGAGCCGCCTTGGAACATCGCGTCGACATCCACATTCAGTTCGCCTAGACGGGTCCTTTCATCTTCATCGGCGAAGAAAACGTATTCGTTGTTCAGGCACTGCCGGATCAGCACGCAAGCGAATTCATAGACCGGCCGCACCATGGCCAGCGCCGGCGACAGCAGCAGGCGCCGGCGCAGCGCGGTCAACAGGAATTCGATCTCGATGTCGGCGACGACGCCATGGATCAGGGCGGCCGCGAACAATCTGTCGCGCAATAGCCGCGCGCCCTTCCGGGTAAGCAGCGCCGCCGCGGCGTCCCAGCCGTCGGCCCGGCCGCGCGCCAGTGCGTCGGCAAGTGGCGGGCGGAATTTCAGAAAGGCAAGTGCGCCGTTGCACAGCGCCTGCCGGTCGACATTCGCAAATGCGAACGCGGCTTCCAGACCGCGCGGCGAAACGTTGGCCTCGGCATTGAATTCGTAGCGCTGGAGAAGCGCGGCGAGTAGCCGCGCGGCCTCCGGATAATCCGGCCGCGACGCCAGCGCGTGCGAACATCGCTCGACCGCTTCCGCCGCCTCGGGTCCCGTCAAAGGCACATTCACCTTCAACAACTCCCCTCCCAGAGATCGCTTGCATGGCTAAGTCATCAGTGTATCGTTTTGTCCGTCTACCGTGCAATCTCCAAGTCATTCGCGCCGGACACCGGGGTCGCGGCGAATGACGTTCTGATCTCTTCGGCTATTTTCGACATTGAAACGGTCGGCTGAGGCCGTGCCTATTGCGGTTGTTAGAAGGGATACCTCCTATGAGTTCCGGTGAGGCTACATTAACGGATAGGGATGGCCGTGCGTTGATCCTGAACAAGGTTCCGGTCTGGCGCAAGCGCAAATCCATGGCGAACTATATTGCGCTATTGCCATATATTTTCTTTGCGCTGTTTCCCTTTTACATCATGTTTATCACCTCGATTAAATCAGACCGGGAGATCAACAATCTCGGCCAGTCGCCGTTCTGGGCCACCGGGGTCGCGACCGAGCACTACGTCTATCTGGCGACCAACACTGGATTTTTTGAGCATTGGATTCTCAACACCTTCATTGCCACCGTGGTCTCGACGGTAATCTCGGTCACCGTTGGAACGCTCGCCGCCTATGCACTGGCGCGGCTTCGCTTCCGCGGCGTTGAAATGTTTGGCGTTGCCGTTTTCATCACCTACCTTGTGCCGCAGACCCTACTTTTTCTGCCTTTGATCGACGTGATCAATACCATCGACGACTATGTACCGATCCGCGATACTTACTGGTCGTTGATATTGACCTATCCGACCTTCCTGATCCCCTTCGTGACCTGGCTGTTGATGGGCTATTTCAAAACCATTCCCGTCGAAGTGGAGGAGTGCGCCTATCTCGACGGTTGCTCGCGCCTGGGCGCGCTGTTCCGGGTCGTCCTGCCCATGGCGATGCCGGGCATCATGTGCGCCGTCTTGTTCTCCGCTACGCTGTGTTGGAACGAGTTACTCTATTCCCTGGTCTTCATCCAGGACGAGACCGCGAAGACCCTATCGGTCGGCGTCATAACCGAGCTGATCCGGGGCGATGTCTACTATTGGGGTTCGCTTATGGCGGCCTGCTTTATCGGCGCGCTACCGATCATCCTGCTCTTCACCTTCTTCTTGGGCTACTTCGTTTCCGGCCTTACCGCCGGTGCCATCAAATAACCCCAACAACAGGTATTGACGGCTTGACAACCAGCGGAGCCGAGACCGAGTATACGGCGAATATTTTCGTATCTAAAACACCAAGCAAATGGGGGGAGCAGGTTAGATGGCACTCACGGTAGCGAAGTTCCTGGATGTGGCGGGCGGCGTCCAGGCCAATCAGTTCAGCGTCGGTGAGCATCAAACCATCGACAGCATCTCCGACCTGGACGAGACCTACAAGCAGCTGATGGACAAGCCGATCCCCGTGATCATGGCGGTTATCGGCGGCGACGGCCGGCCCAATCTGACACCCATGTGGTTCGATTATGAAGGCGACAAGGTCCTGGTCAACGTCGCCACGCAGCGCAAAAAGACGACGTGGATCCGGCAAACGCCGCAGATCACCCTGCTTCTAATTAATCCGGCGAACATGTACCACTGGATGAGCCTGAAGGTGACGGTGGAACGCGAAATCAGCGAGGACGATCCGCAAGACGGCCCGCGGGTCACTGAACAGCTGAACCGGATCTGGAAAAAATACGTCGGTGAAGGCGACGAATATGGCCTGCGCGACCCCTCCATCAACGAACGCCGGGTGCTGTTCGAATGCCGCGTCGATAAAATCGCGACGTTTGGGCAGCCCTAGAGAAATTCCGAATTAAAGAGAATCGCGAGACGATTCTAGGTGATTAGGAAAATTTTTCTAATTCTAAAGTTTTGAGTATTTTTAGGCTAAGAGTGCTCAAGGATTTTATTTTCAGGTTAAGCCGCCTTGTTTTGCGGGCTTGGTGCTGTTGAGAAAAGCGACCCAAAGGGCGGGCAAACCATGCGCCACAGCGCCGTCTCTGAGAAGTGTGATATAGCGAAGTGACGGCTTGCCATCCTTATCTTTGCTGTCCGCCATATAGGTGACCGCGGCAACGGGATTGCTGCCGGTGTCATTGGTGGCGAGCCAGAGTGGTCGGTAAGCCCGGCTGGGGATCCCAGCCCTCGCATTCAGTCGGACGAGCTCACCCAGGCTCATTTTATAAAATATCCCCCAAACCTTCCCATCCTTGTCGGGACTGATGTTCGCTGGCCCCGCCCTGCCCTTGGGACGGCCATCGAGATTGAAACGCAGGCGATAGCCTGGGATGCGGCCCGCCGGCCAGGCACTGGGCCGCATGCCGCGGTGCTCTTGAAAGGGCCCGTCATGCATGTTGGCACCATAGGCGAAATACCCTACGCCATCCTCGGGACCACCGTCCAAGCGCGGCATTGTCGCGGTGCCTTACAATGACATTGTTGGCCGTTTAATCCCCTCGGCGGTCGGGTTTGCCATACCCGAGGGCTATGGTATTGGTCTTATTCCTAGTTTTTTATTGGACGTGTTGCAGATTCTCGAGGAGACCCCCATGGATATTGGCTCTTTGCTGGAATTATGGGCCGTCAGCCATGAACAGACAGGTAATTCCCGGCGCGTCGGCACAACCCTGGCCTTCATACATGATTTATTCCAATCAGGCCGTTACTGCTATTTCGATGGCTAACCAGAGCGGCCGCATTAAAGCCGTCGCCGGCGGTCCGGGGCGGCGCGGCCGATCATCCAGGCCGGGCCCACGGCCAGGGCCGCGACCACGGCTATAGCCAGGAAGGTGTCCTTGAAGCCCAGGGTGCTGGCCTGGGCTTGCACCATTTGGGCCAGGTAATCCAGGGCGCCGGCGGTCTGGTTTAGAACGGGTGCGCCGGTTTCCGCCAACAGGCGCCGGACATCATCCAACAGCGCAACGGTCGTCCCGTTGGCCCAGGTCTGGGTATCGGTGAGGGCCTCGGCATGAAATTGGGTGCGCTGCTGGAAAAAGGCCGTCAGCAGGGCGATGCCCAAACCACCGCCAAAATTGCGAAAAAAGGTCGAGGAGGAGGCAGCCCGCGCCAGTTTTTCCGCCGGTACGGAGCGCAGCGCCGCGACACTGAGGGAGGGAATGGCCAGGCTGAGGCCAACGCGGTTGATCGCAGTATAGGCAACCATGGCCCAAAAAGTCGTGTTCACATCGGCCGCCTGGATCAGGAAAAAGCCGATCGAGAAGATCAACAGGCCCACGGCGATGGGGACATGGACCGGAATAGCGTCGGTGATGCGGCCCGCCAGAGGGAAAAACATCATCATGACCAGGCCGCCTGGCGCTAGCAGAAGGCCGGCGCGGGTGGCACTATAATGCTGAATGGTTTGCACAAATATGGGAATAAAATAACCTGAAGCAAAAAGCCCGGCGCCGAAGACGAAGCCCGACAGCATGGTCAGACAGAATTGCGGATTTCGAAACAGGCTCAGATCCAGCAACGGGTAGGGCGCGCGCAATTCCCAAATGATAAATACAACAAGTCCGCCCGCACCGGCTACAAGGCGCCATACCGTGAGATCCGAAGACCAGCCCATGCGCGGGCCGTTGGCAAGTGCGCTCAGGACGCTGAACAATATCAGGGCGACAAGGCCCAGTCCGAGCCAGTCGAATGGCGGTAGCCGCTTGGCCAACTGCTTGCCCGGCATGAAGATCAGACCCAGCATCAGGGCTGGGGCGCAAAACGGCAGCGGCATGAAGAACAGATAGCGCCAACTGATACTGTCAATCGCGATGCCGCCCACGATGGGCCCAAAGGTGGGCGAGAGGACGCTGGCCAGGCCATAGATGCCAAGGGCGGTGCCCCGACGTTCGGGCGGGAAGACCGTGAACATGGTGTACATCGCCAGGGGCTGGCCAATGCCGTTCGCGGCGCCTTGCAAGACGCGCCCGAGGATTAGCATGTCGATATTCAGCGCTGTGGCGCTCAAAAACGAGCCGATCCCGAACACCGTCAACGTGGCGGTAAAGGTAATGCGCTGGCCCAGCACCTCGATCAGCCAGGAACTGACCAGCATGCTGGCCGACATGGTGGCGAGAAACCCGGTCGCCATCCATTGCGCCTGATCAAGGCCTACGCCGAATGCCCCGATCACCGAGGGCACGGCCACGTTGACCATGGAGGAGGCCAGACCCATGGCGATGGCGCCAGTCATGACGGTCAGGGTGACGAGCCAGCGATAGGCCGGTCCGTAACGTTGAAATAGCGCGTCGCTGTTGGTACCGGCCGCCACCGTCATCGCGCCTCCAGACCCGCGCTAAGCTAAATTCAGCATTCATCGAAAGTTTTAGTTTAGGCCAAATAGCCTCTGAAGTAAGGTTGTTGCAGCCGTCGCTAAATTTCTGCCACGAAGTCGTCACAGAATAACCCTCAACCGGTCTCAACGCCGCCGCTTGGTTCATGTTGCATGGTAGTAGCCGTCCAATAGGAGAATTTTCCATGTCCATGAGCGCAAGCCACAGTCCCGCCGAACAAAAGCCTACGAACCAGATTGCCGGGGTCGACCCGTTCGCCGTTCTCGCCATGAATGGCCTGGCTGCGCTAATTTTTCTAATCGCGGTTACCGCCATCGCCGTGGCTTAGTGCCATTCCGGGCTAGTCTTGGCCATTTAACCGCTAACTAGGCCCCTTCGGCTAGGCGCGGGCGGTTCAGCCAATTTTTAAAATAGTCTACACTCCAGGCCTTATTATTTTTTGGGGGAGTGAGGGACGATGCTGATCGGTAAGCGTGGCGAAGCGAAGACGGGAATTTGTACGGCGGACGAAACCTCGATCACTATGCGGGGCCGGGATCTTTGTAACGAATTGATGGGCTATGCCAGCTTTACGGAATTTTTTCTCCTGCACGTGACGGGACTGGTGCCGACGGAGGATCAGGTGTTCTTTCTGGATGCGGTCCTGGTGTCCTTGTCTGAACACGGCCTGACCCCATCGGCCCAGGCCGCGCGGATGACCTATGCCGCCGCGCCAGAGGCTTTGCAGGGCGCCGTGGCCGCCGGTATCCTGGGCTGCGGCTCGGTCATTCTGGGCAGTGCCGAGGTGGCGGCAGATTTCCTGGCAACTGGCGTTGCCCGCATTTCGGGCGGCGAAGATATGGCGGCCGTGGCCCATGACATGGTGGCGGCGAACCGGGCCGCGAAACGGCCTCTGCCGGGCTTTGGTCATCCGATCCATACCCCCGTCGATCCCCGCGCTGTGCGCTTGTTGCAGCTGGCGGAAGAGCGCGGCGTAGCGGGGCCCCACGTGGCTTTTCTGGGCGCCGTGGCGCAGGCGGCGGACGCGGTCTATCCCCGCCATCTGCCCATGAACGCGAACGGCGCCATTCCCGCCGTCGCCCTGGATATCGACTTTCCCATGGCAGCCATCAAGGGCATCTCCATCCTGGCCCGCACCGCCGGGCTGATAGGCCATTTGGCGGAAGAGAGCGAACGCCCCACCGGTTTTTACATGGCCTCGCAAGGCGCCGCGGCAATTGACTACGACGGCGGCTGAGAGCGAAAAGAGGTAACCGTGGTCAATCTGACGGTAACATTTGAAAATAGCGCTGGCGGACACAGTTTCGTCATAATTCCGCCCTTTCACGGCCACCTTTGAGGGCTAGCATTAAAATGGAGCATGGCTGCGGGAGGGCGTGCAGATGACAACTTTTCGATATTCGGTGCGGGCCGGAACCTATGACCGGGGGGCCTTGTTCCCCTTTGTCCTCGCCGGTTTGCTGGGCCTGTGGGCGCTGATTGCAATGGTGATCGCCTGCGGCCCAAAACTGGCCGCGCTGGATGTGGAAAGCGGCGGCGAGGCGGCTTATGTCTCGTGCCAGCCCGCGGGACCGCACGCGCTGCCGGCGGCGGGCCAGTTGTTTCGCTGCACTGTGAGCCCCGGCCTGAACGCCGGCAAAGAGATTTAATAGTACGCTTCACCGCTAGATCGTTGGGCGTTGTTCTGGCCGTCGCTTTCCTGGCTGCCATCGCGTTGCCGGTCTGGGCCGGAGAGCGCGCCCCGCACGGCCCGCGCCGGAGTATTTCCGTGCGGGGCCTCGGTCTGGTCGCCGCCCGACCGGATCTGGCCGTGCTGCACGCCTGCACCACCAGCCAGGCTCCAAGCGCCAGGGCGACCCTGTCAGAACACAATGCTATCATTGTCTAACCTATTGGCGCATCGGATAAATTTTGGCCTATCGGAACGCGATACACAAAACCAACAGGCCGATTTGCGGGCCATTTATACAAATCGCCGGCAACAGGACGCCATGCCCGCCCTGATCGCCTTTTTCGGGCCTCCCGCGTCGGTGCTCTTTGCGTTTGCTACGGATTACCCTCTTATTGCCAGCCGATCCTACGGTGGTTCGGGAATGTTGGAAAGATGAACCTAGGATGAATGAGGCTCTCAGAAGCCATTCAGACAGGCTGTGGCAGTCTCTGGTTCGGATTAAACATTACCGGAACCAAGGAGACCATCATGAAGACGGCGGCCCGTACCACCACCACCCGCATGGCCATCCCCATTGTAGCTTTGACCGCTGCGGCATTATTGCTAAGCGCCTGTATCACTCCCGAGGCTCCGAAACAGGGGGCCGGCACTTTATTGGGGGCAGTCGGCGGCGCCTTGGCCGGCGCCAACGTGGGCAAGGGCCGCGGCCGGCTGGTCGCCGTGGCCGCCGGCACGGTCATGGGCGCTTTCCTGGGCGGCGAGATTGGCCGCTCGCTGGACCGGGCCGACCGCGTTTCCATCGCGAAAGCCCGGCAACAGGCGCATTTCGTGCCCGTGGGCGAAGCCATTCAGTGGTCCAATCCCGACAGCGGCAACCATGGCGAAATCCGGCCCGTCCGCGAGGGCCGCTCGAACGGCGGCCGTTATTGCCGAGAATATCAGAATAACATTGTCATCAATGGTCAATCGCAACAGGCTTATGGCGTTGCCTGTCGGCAACCCGATGGCAGTTGGCAGGTGATTGATGGCTGATTTTGCGCTAAACCGTGGCCCGTAAGTGAGTCTTTGCTGGAACCGTTGGCCGGACTACATTATGAATTGGGGTTAGCCGATTCTGGCATCGTATGAGGAGCCCGTGGTCCCGTGACGACAATAATGGTCGCAAAGTTTCAGATCGGCGATGTCGTAAAGCACCGCACCCATCCCTTTCGGGGCGTGGTCTTCGATGTGGATCCCGTGTTCGCCAATTCTGAGGAATGGTTGATGTCAATCCCAGAGGAGGTTCGCCCGCGCCGCGATCAGCCGTTTTATCATCTGTTGGCGGAAAACGCGCAAACCACCTATGTGGCCTATGTATCGGAACAGAATTTGTTGACCGACGATAATGAGGTTCCCGTGCGCCACCCGGAAGTAGAAAATTATTTCACCGGCATGGAAGATGGCCGCTACGTCCGCCGCGACTTGGCGATGAATTAGCTGGAACTAGCAACTAGAACTAGCCAATTGCGGCAGGCAAGCGATCCAACAGATTGCCGAGACTCGTTTTAGGACGCCTCGCAAAATGATGCACTTGCGTCAAGAATTTCCCCTACAGATATTGTCCATGCGAAATCATCTTTCCATCATGCCGGTTCCAACAGCCATTCGGCATCAGCGCTGTCGCCAGCGATGGTCGTGCGCACCATTGTGCGCGCTTGATCCGTCGGCCAGCGGTGACCGCGGTGGAGGACGCAGCGGTTGTCCCACATCACGATGTCGCCGGGCTTCCAGGTATGCTTGCAGGTGCGCGGCGGCTGGGCGCCTGCGTCAGTCAGGTCGGCAAGTAGTTTTCGGCTATGGTCCAGATCTTCGCCCACAATGTGGCTTGCGTGACGGCCAACAAAAAGGTTTTTGCGCCCGGTCGCGGGATGGGTGCGGATCACCGGATGTTCGACTGGCGGCAAATGCGAGAGTTCATCGCGGCTTAGCACTTCCATGCCGCCATAAGGCTTGTGGCTGAATTCATAGCT
>Ga0209403_10004629_pt1 | contig 14832 bp, 14 predicted proteins | sample ArcticOcean_MG_C_8_FD_187440 | JGI IMG/M metagenome (GOLD analysis project Ga0209403, IMG submission 187440) | Marine microbial communities from western Arctic Ocean - ArcticOcean_MG_CB11_86 (SPAdes) (version 2) | ecosystem: Environmental > Aquatic > Marine > Oceanic | place: Arctic Ocean... | reverse complement strand
AGCGGGGGCACCGGTGCGGAGCGAATATCTCTAGTCGATCCAGCCGCCGCCCACGACCGTATCGCCGTCGTAGAAGACGACCGCCTGGCCCGGCGTGATGGCCGACTGGGGCTCATCGAAGATGCATTCGGCACGTCCATCCCCGATCGCGCGAACGCGGGCCGGCGCGGGCCGATGACGATGTCGAATCTGGCCGGCAACACGGGCCCAACCCGACGGGGCACCGATGGAGATCCAATTGACGCCTGACGCCGACAGCGTCGAGTGATCGAGCGCGTCTCGCGACCCGACGGTCACCTGTCCTGACTCGGCTTCGATCTTCAGGACATACAGCGGCGCTGAACTGGAAAGACCAAGGCCCTTCCGCTGGCCGACCGTGAACCGGTGCACGCCGCCGTGGCTGCCGAGCACGTCGCCACGCTGGTCGACGATCGCGCCTTGACGCGCCACGGCTGGCGCCTGCCTGGCGACAAACGAGGCGTAGTCGCCATCGGGCACGAAACAGATCTCCTGGCTATCCGGCTTATCGGCCACGTTCAATCCAAGACGTCTGGCCTCCGCGCGGACCTCGACTTTATCTAAATCGCCGATGGGGAAGACTGCCCGGGCGAGCTGCGTCTGCGTCAGAGAAAACAGGAAGTACGACTGATCCTTGGCCGGATCCGCGCTACGTTTCAACAACCAGCGCCCCTCTGGCGACCGTTCGACGCGCGCGTAGTGCCCGGTGGCGACCTGCTCGGCGCCCAGCCCCTCGGCGCGATCGAGGAGCGTCGCGAACTTCAAGTCGCTGTTGCAGTGCGCGCAGGGCAGTGGTGTGCGGCCTGCGGCGTACTCACGGACAAAGTTCGAGATCACCGTCTCCTGGAACTGTTTCTCGAAGTTTAGAATGTAGTGCGGAATACCGAGCACGTCTGCCACTCGCCCGGCATCACGTAGATCGTCGAGCGTGCAGCAACTGCCAAATGTTCGCTCTCCTTGCTGGTCGTAGAGCTGCATCGACAGGCCGACGACGTCGCGACCCTCTCCAGCCAGCAACGCAGCCGCAACCGAGGAATCAACGCCACCGGACATTGCCACGACGATGCGCATCAGGGTTTTCTCGAGTCGCAGGACACGTGGGTCTCATACCCCAGGCACGCTAGGTTCATGTCATGCGGAAAGCTCATACCCTGACCGGCGTGCGAGACAGATTCCGCAGCTTCTCCACGAGGCCGGGAAGCACGGCCACTGTGCGGTCGACGTCAGCCGCGGTGTTGGCCGCGCCAAGACTGAACCGGATTGAATTCTGCGTGCGGTGCGTCGGCAGGCCCATCGCCTTCAGCACATGTGACGGTTCGAGTGTGCCGGACGAGCAAGCCGAACCCGTCGACACGGCGATCCCCTCAAGATCGAGCGCGATCAACAACGACTCTGCTTCGACACGCTCGAAGCTGATGTTGGTCGTGTTCGACACGCGAGGTGTCCTCGCACCGTTAACTGTTGTCCGCGTCACCGCGCGGAGCACGCCGTCCTCCAGGCGATCGCGCAGAGCCCCGATGCGATCGCTCTCCGCCGCCATCCGGGCCCGCGCAATCTCAGCTGCGACGCCCATGCCGACAATGCTCGTCACATTCTCCGTGCCGGCCCGCCGGTTTCGCTCCTGTTTGCCACCTGTCGAGATCGGCACCATGCGGAGGCCCCGCCTGATCCAAATCGCGCCGACACCTTTCGGGCCGTAGAACTTGTGGGCCGAGATCGACAGAAGATCAACCCCTAGCTTCTTGACGTCGATAGTGATCTTTCCGGCGGACTGGACCGCGTCGGTGTGGAACAATGCGCCCCGCTCGTGAGCGATGCGCGCCAACTCGGCGATCGGCTGAATCGTACCAATCTCGTTGTTGGCGTGCATCACTGACACCAGCGCCGTATCGTCGCGTAACACTGCCCGTAGGTCGTCTGGTAACGCGACTCCGGTATCGTCTATCGGTACCAGCGTCGTGTCTGATCCGAGTCTGGCCAGCGCCTTGAGCGTGTGCACGACTGCTTCGTGCTCGATGGCACTGGCCACCAGATGCCGACGCCCGCTGCGAGCCAGAGGCTCGGCCGTCCCCCGAATGGCAAAATTGTCCCCGTCTGTACCGCCGCTCGTGAAGACCACCTCGGACGGATCGGCGCCAATCAGTGCAGCCACAGAGCTCCGCGCCTGGTCGATCGCCGCCTTGGCCTGCTGCCCAAAGTGATGCACGCTGGATGGATTTCCGAACTCCGCCCTGAGCGAGGCTGACATGGCGTCAGCCACCGCGGGGTGGACGGGAGTCGTGGCATTGTGGTCGAAGTAGATACGATGCACTGTGATTTGCCCTAGCTGGGCATCGTACCACCCGCCCCACAGCGCAGCAATCACACGCCTGGACTAAAATTTCAAGCGACCGATATACTCAGTGGACGCTGGCCCGCGCGAACCCTTTCTCCGCGTGCCTGCGAACCACGGGTCGCCAGGCGGCGCCTATCCTTGGAGGATTTGAGCATGTGGAAACGTGATGAATCAGTGAAACCGACGAACGTACAGCCCGCATCTGGTGGGTCGGACGGGCGATCCAGCGGCACGTCGGGGTCGGCACAATCTGGAGGTCGGCAGCTAACCGGGGGGGACGTTGTGAACATCGGAAAGTCGGTCGTCATCAAGGGCGAGCTGAATGGGAGCGAAGATCTCACCATCGAAGGCCAGGTCGAGGGAAAGATCGAGCTCAAGGATCATGTGCTGACGATCGGGGCCAACGGCAAGATCGAGGCCCAGGTTTTCGCGAAGATGTTGATCGTGCTCGGGGAGGTCAACGGCAATATTGTCGCATCCGAAAAAGTCGAGATTCGTGATGGCGGATCAGTCGACGGCGATATCGTGTCGCCGCGTGTCGCCATCGCAGAGGGCGCGCACTTTCGAGGAAGCGTTGACATGCAGCGGAAGTCGGGGCAGCCGCCTGTGGCACCGCGGCCCGCGGCGCAAGCCTCTCCACAGACGCCGCCGGCAGCGCAGGTCGCGCGGCCGGCCATACGCTGACACGCGGGAGGGATGGGACTCTCCGATCTTTTCGCGCGATTGCGAAAGGACGACGACGTCACCGCGACCAGCGAGGCCGACGAACTCATCAAACCGACGAGGGCACTGACTCGGTTCCTGGCGGGTCTTGATACCAGCCAGCAACCGATTCTGCTCGACCTCGGGCCCGTCGTCGGCTCGAATGTCACGTTCTTCGGCGGGGAAGTCGGCTGCAAACTGCTCATCGAGGATCTCTCGAAAGACATCGATCAGCACGTGAGTCAGTCAAAAGTCGCGGACCTGCCAGATTTTTTCGAAGGGCGATTTCCGCAGGAGTCGGAAACGATCAGCGGCATCCTGTGCTGGGATATCTTCGACTACCTTGACCGGGCGGCGGCCGACCAGTTAGCGCGCCAGCTGACGCGCGTGCTCGAACCCGGTGGCCTGTTGCTCGCGTTCTTCAGCACCGCCGATCCCCAGTCCACTATTCGCCCAACGTATACGCGTCATGTCGTGGTCGATCGGAGCCACTTGGAGTACCGACCGTACAAGGCGGCGCGCGCGAAGCAGCGTCCACTACTTAACCGCGACATTCAGCGACTCTTCGAGCCACTCAAGGTCACTGAGAACTTTCTGCTCAAGACACACCAGCGGGAAGTGCTATTTCGCAAGCCGGTCAAGACGTCAGGGGCTCCCTTCGAGTCCCCTCTCGCGGTGCGCTAGCGATTCGGCGGCTCAATGGCACGGCCGGTCATCGCTCTGCTTACAGATTTTGGCACGCAGGATCACTTCGTCGGCGCCATGAAGGGTGTCGTACTCAGTATCTGCCGCGATGTGTCTCTGGTCGACCTCAGCCACGAAATCGCGCCGCACAACGTGCGCTCCGGCTCTCTCGAGCTGGCAGCCGCCTATCGATACTTTCCGGCCGGCACCATTTTTGTGGCGGTGGTCGATCCTGGGGTCGGGTCGGCACGCCGGGCATTGGCCGCCGAGGCTGGGGGATTTCAGTTTCTTGCACCCGACAACGGGATTCTTACGCATGTGTTTCAGCAGACCCCACCAGCGCGCGTGGTGGAGGTGACAGAGCATCGCTACGCGCGGTCGACGGTGAGCTGCACCTTCGAAGGCCGCGACCGCTTTGCACCAGCGGCGGCCTGGCTGGCAACCGGCGTCGATCTGGCGCAGCTCGGCCGCCCTCTGACCTCCTGGCAGATGCTTGAGGTGCGGCACCCTACAATTCAGGGCGATCAGATTGTGGGAGAAGTCGTACGGGTCGACCACTTCGGCAACTTGGTCACCAATGTGGACCGCGCGGTGTTCGATCGTTTTGCGGGTGGCGGCGAGGTGTCGATCACGACCGGTACGTACGTAATCGACGGGATCGTGGCGACGTACGCCGATGTGCCACCGGGGATCGTCTGCGCGCTGTTCAGCAGTTCCGGCCACCTCGAAGTGGCAGTGAACGGTAGCGGCGCGACCCTCCGCATGGGTCTGGGATGCGGCGCGTCAGTCACGATCTCTCGAACGTAGTGCCCCGCGGATTTCCGTCGCAATCGCCCGCGCAGCCTTGAATGCAACCAACCCAAGAATCGGACATCGTCGTGCACTCCTGGAAGCGCAATCAGGCAGCCATTACCGCAGCCGCGTTTGTGGGTTTTGCGGGCTTCACACTCGTGATGCCGTTCCTGCCGCTCTATTTCCGAGAATTGGGTGTTACCGAGGTCGGAGACCTATCGCTGTGGACCGGCGTGACCCTCGGTGTCTCGCCAGCTATCGCCGCGCTGACGGGACCGCTGTGGGGCCGGGTGGGTGACCGGTTTGGCAACAAGCTGCTCATCCAGCGCTCGTTGGTGAGCTTCATTGTCGTGATGGTGTCGATGGCCTTTGTCACCCGCCCGTGGCACCTGTTTGCACTGCGCGCCCTGCAGGGGTTTTTTGCCGGTTATGGGCCACTGACCCTGTCGATGGCGGCGCTGTCGGCTCCGCGCGACAAGATGGCGGCCGCCATAGGCACCGTGCAGACCGCCCAGCGCATGGGGCCTGCACTTGGACCAGTGATCGGCGGCCTGCTCGCACCCGCGGTTGGACTGCGAAACGCGTTCGTCGTGGCCGCCGGGTTCTATGTCGTGGCCCTCGTCATGATCACGACGTTGTACCGCGAGCCGGCTCGCTCTCCACGCCCCGTGACTCGGCGTCCGCGCACGCCATTTGCCTCGATCCTGGCATTCGAGAACTTTCTGCTGGTCATGCTCGTTTTGTTTGGGCTCCAGCTCGTTGACCGCAGCTTTGGCCCGGTCCTGGCGCTGCATCTCGACCAGCTCGGACACTCGGCAAACGACGTACCGGTCGTGGCAGGTGTGCTGTTCTCCGTATTGGCATTCGCCGCCGCCCTCGGCAATCAGTTTTCGGGTCGTGCTCTGATCCGCCGGTCGCCGCGAGTCGTCATCTCCAGGGCAGCGCTGATGGCCGCCTTTGGTCTCACGGCCTTCGCGTTCTCCACCTCGACATGGCTGATGGCAGGTGCCATGGCCGTGGTGGGTCTGGGCATCGGTTCAGCGATCACGACCGCGTACACCGCGGGCGGTGTGGTCATCCCGCGGGATGTGCACGCCACCGCGTTTGGCTTCCTGACCAGCGCCTCGCTGATCGGAATCGCCCTCAGCCCCGCACTCAGCGGGTTGCTTGGCGCGCAGAGTATTCGGGCAGTATTTGGGGCCGGCGTCGTCGTGCTGGTGACCGTTGCACTCGTGGTACGACGAGGAATGGTCGAGCGCGATCCGTCAGCAGGGCCCACAGCGACGGAGAGTGCACAAAGACCACCACCGGAGCCGATTCAGGCAATCGCGCGGTGAATGACGAGGGCGAAACATTGAGGGCCTTTATGATTCCGAGATGAACATCATAATATTTAATGATATCTACATAATTATCAATTTGACTAATGACACGCCGTCGGGCAAACTGGCGAACATGCCCAAACGCACTGGCGCGCAGATTATCTGGGAATGTCTGGTCCACGAAAGGGTCCAGACGGTTTTTGGTTATCCCGGGGGCGCAATTCTGCCTGCGTACGACGCGATGCTCGACTACCCGATCCACCACGTGCTCGTTCGTCATGAGCAGGGCGCCACACATATGGCGGACGGCTATGCCCGCGCAAGTGGACGGGTGGGAGTTGCAATGGCCACGTCGGGGCCAGGCGCCACGAACATGGTGACGGGAATCGCCACGGCTATGATGGACTCGTCTCCGATCGTCTGCATCACGGGCCAGGTGCCAAGCAAGGCGATCGGCTACGACGCGTTTCAGGAGACCGACATCTGTGGGATCACGCTCCCGATCACCAAGCACAACTACCTGGTGACCCGCGTGGAAGACATCATGCCGGCGATGAAGGAAGCCTTTCACCTTGCGATGTCTGGACGACCCGGACCGGTGCTTGTCGACATTACGAAGGACGCGCAGCAGGCGTCGATCGATTGGGAATGGGACCCACGTCCCGTCACCATGCCCGGCTACCGCCCTGCGATACCCGTGCCGCACGCGGCCTTCGCCAACGCACTAGATTTGATCCGGAGCGCTCAGCGGCCGGTGATTCTGGCGGGACAGGGCGTGATCCAGAGTGGCGCGATGAGCGAGTTAGTCGAATTCGCCGAACGCCTGAATGTGCCCATTGCCGTGACGCTGCTCGGCCTGGGTGGTGTCCCCGCGAGCCATCGCCTCAACATGGGCATGATGGGGATGCACGGTGAAGCGTGGGTGAATCACGCCATCCAGGAGGCGGACCTCCTCATGGCCTTCGGGATGCGCTTTGACGATCGTGTCACAGGCAACCCCAGCACGTACGCCCCAAATGCACGAAAACTGCACGTGGACATCGACCCTTCGGAGATAAACAAGAACGTCATGACCGACGCCGCCATCGTCGGCGACTTGCGGGCAACGCTCACGGATCTTCTTCAAGAACTGAAGCCCGCGGATCACGCGCCATGGATCACCTATATCGATTCGATGAAGGGTGATGCTGCCGTGCGCGACGTGCAGAAACTTCCTGATAGCGGACACCTCTACGCCGCGCACGTGATCAACGACATCTGGCGCCTCACCGGAGGTAAGGCGGTGGTGGTCACCGATGTCGGGCAGCATCAGATGTGGGAGGCGCAGTACTACCACCATGAGACGCCGCGGTCACTGATCACGTCAGGTGGACTTGGCACGATGGGCTTCGCCCTCCCAGCCGCAATCGGCGCCAAAATGGCGTGCCCAGAGGCCGAGGTATGGGCGATCGTCGGCGACGGCGGATTCCAGATGACGCAGGCGGAACTCACGACCGCGGCACAGGAAGGCGTCAAGGTCAATATCGCCCTCATTAATAACGGATACCTCGGGATGGTGCGACAGTGGCAGGAGTTTTTCTACGAACGCCGCTACGCCGCCACGCCGCTCCGCAGTCCGGACTTTGTAAAGATTGCCGAGGCCCATGGCCTCGCGGGCCTTCGCGTCGACGCTCGTGCGCAAGTCGAGGATGCGGTGCGTCGCGCCCAGGCGTCGGCTGACACGGTGCTCATCGATTTCCGCGTCGAGCAGGAAGACAGCGTCTACCCGATGGTGCCTGCCGGTGCCGATCTTGACGCGATGATTCGGCGCCCGGAGCCTTCCGTGCTGGCGGAAACGGGGGCTGATCCCCTGTAGGATCCCCGTCCCGGGTCTTTGCCGTATTCATTACAGTCTTGGTCTTTCGTCATGGTAGTGGTCACGCTCGTCGCTCGGGCCTCCGCCCAGGCGCTGACACAGGCCGTCTAGCAACGATATAGTTGAGTCTTCGTCATGCATCACACTCTCGTCGCGCTCGTGGAAGACAAGCCCGGTGTGCTCAATCGGGTCGCATCGCTGTTCCGACGCCGAAATTTTAATATCGAGTCGCTGACGGTCGGCCGGACAGCTGAATCAGGCATTTCCAGAATGACGGTGGTTATCGACAGCGATCAGACCAGCGCTGAGCGCGTCACGGCCCATCTGTACAAGCTCGTCAACGTGCTTCAGGTTGAGGACCTTGGGGCGGTGCCGGCGGTCGCGCGCGACCTTGCGCTGGTCAAGGTGACCGTGGCCGGCCATGGTCGCGCTGATCTGCTGACGATCGTCGACGAGACTCGAGCGCATATCGTTGATTCTGGCGAACAGACCATGACACTGGAGATTACCGGCGAGCCCCCGCACGTGGACGCGGTGATCGCCCGGCTGAACGCGTTTGGCATCATTGAGATGGTGCGTACTGGACAGGTCGGCATGCGGCGAGGAGACACCGCGCTATCAGTAGCGCCGTAGATGGGTTCCGGTCAATCGTTGGACCAGAACCATGATGTCTACCGTCAGGTGGACGCGAGCACGCGAATACATAGGAGATAGAGATGGCGACGATGTTTTATGACAAGGACGCGGACATCCAGCTGATCCGCAGTCGAAAAGTGGCGGTCATGGGGTACGGGTCCCAGGGACACGCGCATGCGCTCAACTTGAAGGACAGCGGTGTCGAGATCATCGTCGGTCTGCCGTCCACGAGCAAGTCGGTTGAGAAGGCGCGAGCCGCCGGCCTGACGGTCAAGACGATCGCCGAGGCGGCCCAGTGGGCCGACGTCATCATGATTCTGCTGCCAGACCAGCATCAGGCAAAGGTGTACGACGCCGAGATCAAGCCGCACCTGACAGCCGGAAAGATGCTGATGTTCGCCCACGGCTTCGCGGTCCGGTTCTCCTGGATCGTTCCACCCAAGGACGTCGATGTCACGATGGTCGCACCGAAAGCACCGGGGCACCGTGTGCGTGAAGTGTTCACGGAAGGCGGGGGCACGCCCGCCTTGTTGGCCGTTCATCAAGATGTCACCGGCAAGGGCCGGGCGACTGCGCTTGCCTACGCGCGCGGTATCGGTTCCACACGGGCAGGCGTCATCGAAACAACGTTTGCCGAAGAGACAGAGACGGATCTGTTTGGGGAGCAGGCAGTGCTCTGTGGCGGCACGAGCGCGCTGGTCAAGGCGGGATTTGAAACACTCATTGAAGCGGGATACCAACCAGAGATCGCGTACTTCGAGTGCATGCACGAGCTGAAGCTGATCGTCGACCTGATGTACCGCGGCGGTCTCGCCTACATGCGTCACTCGGTAAGCGAAACGGCCGAGTACGGCGACTACATGGCCGGATCGCGCATCGTGACGGACGAAACCAAGGCGACGATGCGACAGATCCTGAAGGAAATTCAGTCAGGAGAGTTTGCCAAGAACTGGATTCAGGAGAACGAGACGGGCTGCGTCAGTTTCAAGGCCATGCAGGAGCGCGACCGGAATCACCCGGTGGAGATTGTCGGTTCGAAGCTCCGGGACATGATGCCGTTCCTGGATCCCGTCAAGTTGCCTCAGCCGACTGCCGTATAGAAGCGGCGGGGCTCTCGTTGCGCCCTCGCCGATCGTAAGCCCCCCCAGCATGAGCCGGGTTCCGCATGGCGGTCCCGGCACCCTTTATGAACAAGTATTCTTCTCGAGTCACTCAACCCCGTAGCCAGGGTGCATCGCAGGCGATGCTCTACGGTGCCGGCCTATCTGACGCCGACCTACAGAAGCCGCAGGTCGGCATCTGCAGTATGTGGTACGAGGGTAATACCTGCAATATGCACCTCGACCGTTTGGCGATTCACGTCAAAGAAGGGGTGCAGGCGGCAGGTCTGGTCGGGCTTCGCTTCAATACGATCGGCGTTAGCGACGGCATCTCGATGGGGACCGAGGGCATGGGCTATTCGCTGCCTTCGCGCGACCTGATTGCCGATTCGATCGAGACGGTGATGGGGGCCCAGTGGTACGACGGACTCATCACGGTGCCAGGCTGCGACAAGAACATGCCGGGTTCTGTGATCGCGATGGCCCGGCTCAATCGCCCATCGCTGATGGTCTACGGAGGCACGATTCGCGCAGGTCACGCGCTCGGCAAACCTCGCGACATCATTTCGGCGTTCCAGTCGTACGGCGAGTACCTCGCGGGCACCATCACGGACGAGCAGCGCCTCGACATTGTCAAGCATTCGTGCCCTGGTGCAGGGGCGTGTGGCGGCATGTACACCGCCAACACGATGGCCGTGGCGATCGAGGCACTCGGCCTGTCGCTGCCGTTTAGTTCATCGCTTCCTGCGGACGACGATTTAAAGGCGGACGAGTGCCGACGGGCTGGCGCGGCAGTTCGGCTCCTGCTTGAGCGCGACCTCAAGCCGCTCGATATCCTTACGCGAAGATCGTTCGAAAATGCGCTGGCGATGGTCATGGTCGTTGGAGGTTCCACAAATGCCGTGCTCCATCTGCTGGCGATCGCCAAGACGGCCGGTATCCCGCTGACGTTGGACGACTTCCAGCAAGCCAGCGACCGCGTGCCGCTGTTGGCAGACCTGAAGCCAAGCGGCCAATACGTCCAGGAGGATCTGCATGCTATCGGGGGGACGCCAGCCCTGATGAAGTATCTCCTCGAGCGCGGATTTCTGCACGGGGACTGCATGACCGTCACGGGCAAGACGCTCGCCGAAAACCTCTCAAGCGCCGCGCCGCTGACGGTGGGGCAGAAGGTGATCCAGACTGTCGAGAACCCTGTGCTCCGGCGAGGCCACATCCGTATTCTCCGTGGCAATCTCGCCCCGGACGGCGCCGTCGCCAAGATTACCGGCAAGGAAGGGGAGCGCTTCGAAGGCCTGGCCAAAGTGTACGACTCCGAGGAAGCGATGCTCGCTGGATTGGAGCACAAGGAAATTACCACGGGGTCCGTCGTCGTGATTCGTTACGAGGGGCCGAAGGGCGGACCAGGCATGCCGGAAATGCTCACGCCCACCTCAGCGATCATGGGTGCCGGCCTGGGCAAGGACGTGGCGATGCTGACCGACGGGCGCTTTTCAGGCGGTTCCCACGGCTTCATCATCGGCCACATCACTCCCGAAGCGCAGGAGGGCGGGCCGATCGCGCTCGTGAAGGATGGCGACCGGATCACGATCGACGCGACGACATGCGAACTGCATGTGGATCTCACGGTGCAGGAGTTAGCCACGCGTCGCGCTGGCTGGACGGCGCCCGCACCGACAGCGACGAGCGGAGTACTCGGCAAGTACGTGCGACTCGTGCGATCGGCGTCTGAAGGCTGCCTGACTGATTAGACGGGGCCAGCCCGTGCTCCCTGGGCAGACCCCGTCTCACCCGAACGAACCCAGACGGCGCGCGACTCGGCTGCCGTGACGTTCACCGTCCGCCGAGCATGCCGTTGAGGTCTGGGAACAGGAGCTGCGGGAGAGCAAGCAGTGACCTGGACCTCCCCTGAAACCCCGTGGCGCGCTCAAACCGTTCGACCGTGTCCAGAGCCTGCTTGAGCGAATCTTTGCGCGTGGCTTCAAACTCAACGCACCGGATAGCGTGTAACGGGGTCGCGGCCTCGTAGTAGACCACCTCGCAGTCGGGAAAGTACCAGACCTCCAGTTCCTTGTGCAGCGTGCCGGTCCAGAGCACACCCAGCTGATTGAGAAACCCATCAACGTGCGCGTCCTGGCTGCCAGCATGGTGGCCCAGATCAAGATTGACCTCGACGCGGACCTCGGTATCCTGCTCGAGCGTCTTGATGGTCAGGTGGTGCAGTTCGGTGTCGTACCGATGCCGAAACAGGAACCGTCGCGCGCGCCCACCTTCAGTCAGGTAGTAGCGGTCCCGGACTCGTGTTGTTCCGGTCCGCGTCGGACCAAGGACCGCGACCGACTGCCTGAAACCCTCAAGGTCGAACTCTTCGTCCACGATGTACTTGTGCTCGATTTCTTTGAAGCGCAGCTGGTCTACCGACATGTGGGAGCTCCTGTCTTGTCCATGGGCATATCGGTGCTCACATCCATCGCTTGAACCGGCCGAGCAGTCTCCGCCTGACCTTGAGCCGGGCCGGTAGACTGCCAAGCACCTCCGGCGTCACCAGCACATTGTCCGGATGCTGCCGTAATCCGTCGAAAATTGCAGCGGCGGGCCGCGTCGCCCTGGCATCGGTAGTCACCAGCATTGCCTCCGCCAGACGATCGTGGGCCGCGTGCTCAAAGTTGTAGCTGCCAAACGCCGCCCACTCGTCGTCAACGAGCACAATTTTGGAATGTTCACCGCGCCGGTTTTCATACAGATACATTCCCACCTCCAGCAGCCGATCGTAGTTGGCGGCCGACGCAATCCAGGCCAGGTCGGTCGCCGGTAACGCATCGCGGTGTGAGTGGTACACCTCGATGCGTACGCCTCGGCGTGCCGCATCAATCAACGCCTCGAGGAGCGGCTCGACCGGCTTGAAGTAGAAGCTCGTGATCCGGATAGACCGTCGAGCGGAACCGATCCGCCCAACGAGGCGGTCTGTCACCACATTTCGGCCACGCCAGCCAAGTGGACCCGCCACGCCTTGATGCGCGTTCGGATTACACAGCCAGTACTCAAGCATGATCTCTGCGGGCAAATCACGGGAGTCAACCGTAGCCTGGGAAACCGCCGTCACGACGTCGGTCAGCTCGCGAAGATGGGACTCCTCGACGACGCCGCCGATATCTCGATAGCTCCTGAGCAGTGTGGCCACCACAGGGCCGCGCACCGCCACGGAATACTCGTTCCAACCCTCGAAGGATGATCGGCTCAGGTTGCTGCTTCCAAAGATCGCTTCGCCCGCCTCCGACACCTGGATTTTGACGTGCTGGCCGCCACCAAGCCACCGTTGCGCGTACCCTCTGGGCCTGTAGGTCGTGACGACGGCACCGGATTCCCGGAGATCCTCCAGTATGGCTGCCAACGCCGTTCGTTGCTCGCGGGACATCAACACGCCGCCCAGGCGCTGCCCAAACCCATCGATGAGGAGATGTACTGCCACCCCTCGGCGCTGCGCTACCGTCAGTTCCGACAGCAGTTCAGTGCCGTACGAGTCGTGCTCGACGTAATAGGTCGACAGGTACAGGAATGAGCGGGCCTCCCTGACCATCGAGAGCCGACGCGTCCATTCGGCCGCTCGGTTCCACAGCGGCAGCAATGCGGAGGCCGCGGTCACCTGCGGCCCGTGGCCAGGCGCTGGAAGCTCACTGTGAAAGGCAGGCGGCATTTGAGCGGCAGTGCCTCCCGGGTGCCGGTTTTGCTCCTCGGTCACGTGCGCCCGGCATGCTCCGTCGTCGCGCCTGGCGCGGATTTCACGCGCGCGTGGCTCCCGACGTGCCGCCATCCAGGACAGGTGAAATCCACTCTGGCCAGCTGGACGCCTCGCCGCCCTCGGTGCAGAAGCCAATTCGCAAACAGACCACTAGAGCCGGTATCCGCCGGCGACGTCGATATTGGCTCCGGTCACATACCTGGCATCGAGTAGATACTCCACGGCCTGTGCCACGTCGTGCAGGGATCCGGCCCGTCCCAGCGGCACCGTGCTTCCGATCTCGCTGGGCGCCGGGAGATCGACGGAGTTGTCGAGCTGACCTGGAGACACCATGTTGACTCGGATATCTTGCGCTGCGTGAGCAGCGGCAAGCGCCCGCGTCAGCACGAGTAGGCCGGTCTTGCTCACGTAATAGTCGGTGCCCCTGACGTTTGCGCGAACGCCCTCAAGCCCAGCCATGCCGATGTTGACGATATTGCCCCCTGGCGGAATCAACGGGAGGGCATGAAAGCAGCAGTAGTACGCGCCAGAGAGGTTGGTGGCCAGCGTGGCGTCCCACGTAGCTGGCGTCAGACTGGTGACCGGCTGAGGGTTGTAGTTGCCGACGTTATTGATCAGGAGGTCAACCCGGCCTTCCTCACGTGCAATCTCGGCGAAGACGTCTGCGACCTGCGGCTCGACGCCCACGTCGACTGCCAACGATCTGGCGTGTCGTCCGGTGCCGGCGATCTCCCGTTCGAGCGATCGTGCATCGTCGCCAGAGGTCCGGTACAAAATGACCACGTCATACCCGCGCGCTGAGAGTGCCAGGCACAGGTGACGACCGAGACGGCGGGCCCCACCCGTCACCACAGCCAGACGGTTCGAATCGCGGGCGCGCCGCGGACTGAGTGGCAACGTGGACTCCGGAGGGCTCACGATCGTGTGCGCTCCACCCGCACGAAGGCACAGGTCGCCGCCGGCACGGCGTCCGGCTTGCGAATCTCCAGCCGGACTCTCCCCACTTGCGGCAGCCGGTCCAGCAGCATCTCGGCGGTCTCCTCTGCCATCGCCTCGATAAGCTGGAAGGCCCTGCGCTGGACAAGCTCGGTGATTCCGCCAGCAACCCCATCGTAATCAACGGCATCTGCAATCGCATCCGAGGCAGCCGCCGTCGCGAAGTCGTAGTCCAGTTCGACATCCATGATGACGGGCTGGCGCGTCTGGCGCTCGTGTGCGTAGATCCCGACAATGCAGTCCACTCGAAGGCCCTGCAGGCCTGTTGTTCCAACCATCACGTGTGCTCCTCGCGCCGCTCGTGGCTGACGCTACCCTGGCCTCCGGGCCATCCAGACCTGCTCCTGGGCGGTGGTTTCAGAAAATGGCGTCCGAGCGAAATCACCGAAGCACGACTCGACGACGAATCCTGCATTCGTGAGCAGCGTGTGCGCCTGCGTCGGCTCAAGCCAACTCAGGCCCAGGCGACGGTAGCGTCGCCTCGCGAGCGAGCCATCAGGGTCGAGCGCATCCTCCCACGTCACGACCGTGATCGCCTGAGTCACCTCATGCACAAGAGAGGTCACCCACAACAGCATCTGCACGCCGGCCGGCGACTGGTACTCAGCACGAAGTTGCACCTGCCGCATGTGCCTGATGAGCATCGGTGTCAT
>Ga0209403_10004627_pt1 | contig 14833 bp, 11 predicted proteins | sample ArcticOcean_MG_C_8_FD_187440 | JGI IMG/M metagenome (GOLD analysis project Ga0209403, IMG submission 187440) | Marine microbial communities from western Arctic Ocean - ArcticOcean_MG_CB11_86 (SPAdes) (version 2) | ecosystem: Environmental > Aquatic > Marine > Oceanic | place: Arctic Ocean... | reverse complement strand
AGGATCTGCCATTCCCGTTTTTAGACCAACTCTTATTTCGATTTCAGTACTCATAAACTCTAAACTAACAGTTTAAGACGGGAATAAAAATTAAACGGCAGTTTATTTTAAATGAAATTGAATTGCAAACATAGTAAAATTAAAATTAAAGTTTGAAATCCAGCAGCGACGTCATCTAGCAGAATTCCATGGCCGCCTTCAATCATTTCTAAATCTTTTGCAGGCCATATTTTCAAAACATCAAATACTCTAAAGGCAATGAATGATAAAATCCAGATTTGTTGTGTAATTTCATTATTGAGAATTATTAGAAAGCTTATTGGAATCAAATAACCAATAACTTCATCAAGTACATAAATACCCGGATCTTTTCCATATTTTTCTTCACACCATGGAGCAACTTGTAATCCAATATAATACAAAATTAATCCGATACTCAGTAAGAGATATCCAGTATATGCTTCTATATTCTGCACAACGAAATATGCTAACGTGAGCGATCCCAAAGTTCCAAAAGTCCCAGGAGCAACTGGCGATCTTCCCAAAAAGAAGAATGAAACAATACTTTCATTAATTAAATCTTTAGATTTATTCATCCTTAGCTTCTCTCCAAAAATGTGCCATTCTTTGAATCACAGTTAGATTACCCAATATGGCTAAGAATGCAACAACAACAGTGATAACGATTTCAACATTATTCATTAATTCCCCAATTAAAAGTCCGATTCCAAAAATAAATAATCTTTCAGGCCTTTCAATAATTCCAATTCCTTCTTGTGAAATACCTAATCTTTCTGCAGCTGCACGCGCATAAGAGGTTTGAAAAGCTCCAACCAAAGCAGCTATTGCCCACATTTCACCCGAGATAAAATTAATTCCATTTATTGGTTTCATCCATCCTCCTAATATCAGTGCCCCAAAAGCTAGGCAATCTGCATATCTGTCAAGAACGGCATCAAGATATCCACCTTTTTTTGAAGAAGTTCCAGTAGCTCTAGCAACTAACCCATCAGCTCCATCAAATAGAGAAGCAAGAAGTCCAATAAGAAAAGCAAAGTATATTTCTTTGTTATAGATAAACCATGCAGCCCAAAAGGTTAGGAGAAGTCCCATTACAGTAATATGATTTGGTTTAATTCCCAATTTACCTACAATTACAGCCATAGGTTTCAAAAGACTTTCAGCATTATTTTTTAATGTTTTACTAAGCATATAGCAAATGTGGTATGGGAGTGGTTCTTTTATCCCTTGTGTAATAAGCCAATTATACATGGACCGTGACTTGTTAAAACAACAGTTGAAATATACTCTAGAAGGCACCAATTTTGATGATCAAGGGGAACTTTATAGAGGAAAAGTAAGAGATAATTACGTTAATGAAGATACCATAACGATGGTAACTACAGATAGGATATCGGCATTTGATAAAGTCCTAGGAACCGTTCCTTTCAAAGGTCAAGCTTTAGTTGAATTGGCAGATTGGTGGTTTGGAGAAACTGCAGATATTGTTGCTAACCACGTAATGAGGCGCCCTCATCCTAACGTGTGGACTGTCCGACGATGTGATCCGATACAGGTTGAAATGGTCGTCCGTGGATATATTACAGGCGTTACCTCAACCTCAGCTTGGACTGCATATGAAAAAGGCGATCGTAATTTTTGCGGTAATGAGTTACCAAATGGTATGCGAAAGAATGAAAAATTACTAGAACCAATCATAACTCCATCAACTAAAGCCGTTCAAGGCGAACATGATGAATCAGTAACACCATCTGAGTTGTATAAAAGAGGAGTAATTGATCCCGCTTTATTCAAAGAATTATCTAGAATTTCAATGCGATTATATGAAAGAGGCGTTTCTAGAGCTGCTGATAAAGGCTTAATTTTTGTTGATACTAAATATGAATTTGGTATTTCCAAAGGGAAAATAATGTTAATGGACGAAGTCAACACTCCAGATTCAAGCCGTTATTGGATGGCTGATGATTACGAAAAGCGGTTTGAAAAAGGTGAAGAACCACGAAAATTAGATAAAGAATATGTAAGAACTTGGTTAGCCGAAAGAGGATTTACAGGAGATGGGAAACCACCTAAATTAACAGATAAGCTCAGAGTTGAAGCTGCAGCTAGATACATGGAAGTAGTAGAGTCATTTACAGAAGAGCCAATGCAACTTGAAGTAGGTCCCGTTGATAAATCTATATATTCTATATTAAATCCATTTGCTTATTAGCTTCAATAGTCAACTTTATATCTGAACCTTAAAACTGACATTATCTCGAGGTATGAGAAACATACAATAATAAATTAAGGATGGCTCAAAAAAAATCTAGAACTCAGGGAAAGCCAAAATCGGAAATTAAGTTAGCTGAAGAGCGTTTCCAAAATTGCGTAGGTAAGCGAAATACTCTCAATGAAGAAGCTCGAGCATTAAGAGACGAAAGAAATTCGTTGCATGATCAACGTAATAAGGTCATGGAAGAAATTATGGCCCATCGTGATGAAATGAAAGCAAATACTACTATTAAGGTAAAACATCAAAATTTACGCAATAGTGCTCAAGAAAAAGCTAAGCAACTAATTGAACTTAAGCAAGAAAAAAGGAAAGGTAAAAGAGGTGATAAATCACTAAAAGATACAGTTCAAGCTTTACATTCTGAAATTCTTAATTTAGAAAAGCGAAGAGAAACTACGGAGATGCCTATTTCCAAAGAAAGAGAAATAATGGAGAAGTTAGCCATTTTGAGAAGAAGTTTAGGTGATCAAGAAGTAGTATTATCCACTCAAGAACATATTGATGTAGAGGTATCTGAGCTAGATACGACCATAGATTCAGAATTTTCTAGAGCTGACGAAGAGCACAAGTCTGTCGTAAACATGGCTAGACAGAATAAGAAAATTTATAAGAAAGTTACTGTATTAATGAAGGAAGCTTCTCATCTTTCAACTGAATCTGATAAAAAGCATAAAGAATTTGTAGACTGTCGAAAGAAAGCTGATAATCAACATGCTAAAGCTATGGAAATGCTTGAAACATTGCGTACACATCGTAACAGTGAAAGTGATGAACGACAAGCTCGTTGGAAAGTTGTTAAGGATCTTCGTCAAAATATAAAGAAAGAATTATACGATCCAAAGAAATTAGATAATGTTGCAGATGATGCACTTCAACAATTAATGTCTGGTGGCAAAATCACACTTTAATGGATTCAATAGTATTGGCAGGTGGATTTGCCAAAAGGATGTGGCCTCTTACTAAGAACACTCCTAAACAATTATTAGATGTAGCAGGCAAACCAATGCTTACACACGTTCTCAAATCTTTAGAAAGAATAAATCCAGAAAGAGTAATTGTATCCGTCAATAGTTTTTTTGCAACTAATTTTGAGAATTATATAAATAATTATGAAGGTCCATTAAATCTTGAATTATTTGTGGAATCTAGTAATAATGAAGAAGAAAAGTTAGGGGCCCTCGGTGCCTTAAATTTACTTTTTTCTGAATATTCAATCAAAGGTCCAGTTTTCATTGCAGGTGGCGATAATCTTTCTAATTTTGATTTAAATCAAATTGTTAGAAGATATCAGGAAACTAAGAAAGACGTTATTGGATTATATGATGTTGAAGATCTTGAATTGGCGAAGCTTTATGGGATTGCAGAAACAAACAACGAAAGTATTACAGATTTCCATGAAAAACCAAGTAAACCGAAGTCAACTTTAGCTGCAACAGCTTATTGGTTATTGTCCGAGAAGGGAATTATTAATTTTTTAGATTATATTAATTCTGGGGGAGATCGAGATGCTCTTGGTAATTTTTTAGCTTGGCATATTCAAAAGGCAGATGTAAAATCGGTTTCTTTTCGAGGTGTTTGGTATGATATTGGGGATTTAGAATCATATAACACTGCACGAAAGTGGCTTTCAAATTAAACAGAGGGCTTTTTTAGAACAACATTGTCCTAACTATAATGGCAACCGATCTTTCATTACTTGGAGAAGTTTTTGTCATTAGTTCATTATTTTTATTGGCTATAGGTTATTACCTTTCTGAAAGAGATCATATATTCCTTGGAAAACGGTTTCCTACAAAAATAGGAAATCAATTTAGTATTTTAGGATGGTTATCCTTAGGTTTTTTTTGGTGGATTCAAGTAGAATATTACATACTCATAAAAGATCCCGTTAATGCTTTAATTTGTGCAGCTGCAGTTCCTTTTTTCGGATATTTAGCTTACCATGAATATTTGAGTATTATCTGGAAATCACCCTACGAACCTTTGCGATGGTTGGCGGCTATGACTGTTGTAGCAGGTGGTATCTATTTCTTTGTAGAAAGAGTGCCTTTACTCGCAGGCTGGTTAATACATTTAGTAGCTGAACAGTCAATATGGATTCTTGATATTTTCGGTGTTGAAAATACACTTGGTTCGATAGATTATGGCGAAGGATCTAAGATTTATCGTTCAGGTTCAGAACATGAAGAAGTTCGAGTCTCGATTGAAGGTGGTAGTTGGAAAGATCCACTTGCACCTTCTGTAAACATAGTTCTTGCTTGTACAGCACTTCAAAGTATGATAATCTTTGTTGGCGGTGTCATTTGTACAAAGGCACCCCTTAATCGTCGTTTTAATGCATTTTTGGTAACAGTGCCTCCAATTTATATTTTGAATTTAGTCCGTAATGCTGTAGTTATTTGGTTAACATATGAGCATGTGTGGGGAGTTGATACATTCTTCTGGGCTCATGCCGTTTATGCAAAAATTGGTAGTTTGCTTGCTCTTATAGTTCTAGCTATAGCTGTTTTTCATTTTCTACCTGAAATGCAGGATTCAATATTAGGCGTTATAGATCTTCCTTTACGTGAAATGCCCGAAGGAGCTCCCAAAATCCCATTTGCAAAAGATATGCCAAATATGGTAATTTATGTAATAGTGTCTGGTTTAATTTTATTCCCATTTGGAGCTTCTTCAAATTCTATTAGTGACCAAGGGATTGTAGTTGACTGGCCTCTTGAAGAGATGTATGCAATCTCTTTAGTTTTGATTATTTCATCTATATTTCTTCTTTGCTTCTATAGGGATCCTTATCGAGAAATTCAAGAGGGCATTGTTAGTTCTGCAGATGGATTAGTCCAGAAGGTAGAGACTAAACGAGGAATGGTTCATATTTCAGTCTTCATGGGTCTTCAAAATGTACACGTTAATCGTTCACCTATTGATGGCAAAATAATTTCACAAAGGCATAAGCCTGGTGGGAATTTACCTGCATTTTCTAAAGATTCAAACAGGAATGAGAGATTAATTACTAAATTAGATACCGATCTTGGAATTTTCAAAATTACACAAATTGCCGGTTTCTTAGTTAGACGTATTGTTAGTTACATCGAACCTAATGAGTTTATCAAAAAAGGGGGGCGTATCGGACTAATTCATTTTGGTTCACGGGTAGATTTAGACTTTGAATCCTCCGGAATTAGAATAAAAATTAAAGAGGGTGATCGTATCTTAGCAGGGCAAACAATAGCTGAATTCACTCCCATGTCATCTCTTTCAGTTGCTGAAAAATTAATGGAAGGTCCCAAAAGGTTGCTTTCAAAAATTCAAGCCTCCGCAATAGATAAGGGTGATTAGCAGTGACCACATTGAAACAAATGTTCAAGCCGGTTACCTTAATTTCTTATGCAGATATAGCTACTTTCACAAGTGCTGCTCTAGGTTTTCTAGCAATTATGTACATAATTGATGGTACAGTTTCAAGTTATATTGTAGCCTTGATGCTACTTCCAATTTCAGCTATAATTGATGGAATGGATGGGGCTTTAGCACGCAAATTTGGAACAAAGCATGATTATGGTAAATATTTAGATTCAATATCGGATTCGATTTGTTTTGGTTTAGCTCCATCTATTTTGATTTATTCATTATATTATGATATAGGTCGAGGGCCAGCTATAGACATAATAGATGATAATCTTAATTTTAAGTTTAGATATGATCTAGAAAATATAGTTGCTATTTCAGCTTCATTAATGGTTCTTTTACTTAGCATTTTTAGATTGGCAAGATTTACACAAGGGAATCAGAGTGATAACAAATATTTCCATGGCTTACCTTCTCCTGGTTTGTCTATGTTTATAGTAGTAATTTCAATTAAATATTCTTTAATTAATGATTTTAATAATATTTTAGTTCCAATATCGATAGGGTTAGTTTCATTGTTAACTGTAACGACCATTCCTTATGCCAAAGCTAGAGCTGGCTTTAGAAATCCAATATTATTTGGTATTTTAATTTTAATAATTACTATAATATTTCGTTTTTTTGAGAATGATTTATGGGAATCCATATGGTATCTAGCTTTTGCACTTTACATGTCCTACTTTGCACTAATACCTGCTTTAATTGCCCAAGGGACCTTCGACAAATAATTATTTTTTTCTTCGATATACCATTATTGCTAACATTGCAATAATAGAGATGAAAGAGGGTCCCGGAAGTAGGGAGTCATCTTCTTCGGGAGTGCTTTCTGGAGTAACTTCACCTTCTATGTTCACATTTACAGAAATTTCTCCCATCTCATTGTTACCCGTTTCGGTGACTTCCATCCAAACTAAGGTGAAAGTGTATGCACCAGGCTCTGGTTTATTAGCAAGAATAGATAAGGTTCCTAATTCCATGTATTCCTCTTTAATGTTTAAAACATCCTCAGGCATAATTGACACCATCCAAAGAGTTTTTCCGTCACCGTCAGTATAAGTTAGCATACTGTTTGTAGTCATGTCATTCGGACCATTTAGTTCAAATCCGATTATCATATCAACGTTGCCTAAATTTTCGACTGTAAAGTCAAATTGTTCACTAGTTATTGAATCAGAAGCCATATCAAGAGTTATATCAAATGTAGACATTCCATTACTTGAAATAAAGCAGGTATTAGTTGATGTTAAACATAGTTCAATTTCTTTCTGTTCTTTAAATGGAGCCTGGACAACAATATTTGAAACTGATTTAGCTAATTCTTCATCACCAAACATAAGTATGACTTCTAGTCGGTATGTGGCTTCTGGAGTTTCTTGAGGCACCGCTACAGTTACTGTAAAACTAGTTGCCCCCTCAGCTTCTAAATCAATTTCTGTTATTGCCGATGTGGCCCATTCTCCAGCATTTCCTTCTGTTAAAATCGTTAGCAATTGCGCACCATTACTATCGCTTAATATGGTAAATTCAAAGTCTCCTGAAGTTCCAGGTGCAATATTCATTAGACCGCTACTATCTCGTATAAGAGTTGCACCAATGGTTAATTCTTCTACAATTACTTTAACTGTTTTATCATCTTCTGCACTTTGGTCATTTCTTGATGTCGCCCAAATTTCAACATAAGCATTCCCCTCATCTGCATCAGCAGGTACACTAATCACTGCAGTTACAGTATATTCTCCTCCAGCTCCAATAAGTATCTCATTTTCTTCAAAGGCAACCCATGAAGCTTCTTCACCTCTAGATTCTAGATCAAAAGTATCTTGTTCATCTCCATGATTATAGATAGTTATCTCAACTTCCACATCTCTTCCTGCAATCGTTTCTATATTTGTAGGGTCTAGTGTGATTTCTACTTCATAATTAACGGGATTATCAGTCACAGTAATTAGTAATTCAAGTTCTTCAGTTGTTCCATCACTTGCAACTATAACAATATTCAAATCATAATCACCCAATTCAGTGTCTTCATCTATCTTTAGTGCTAATTCAATATCTCGGCTTTCGTTACTATGAAGTTCTAATTGATTTGCAATTTGCCCCCAACTAGCAGCACTTCCAGTCATCTCGATATCGAAAATATCATCACCACTTGCCCGATTACTAATTATCAAATCAAACATAATGTCATCACTAGGTTCGCCTTCTTTGTGGTCATTGAATGTAGTTATTTCAGGAATACACATCATTGCAATTTCAATATCTTCTTTCATTAGATTATTTCGATGACTCTCATCGTCTTTGAGGGTTTCAACAACAAAAGTAACTTCCCTAGGATTTTCACTTTCCCATTCCCAGTCTAAAGTTTCTTCTTCACCCGATTCAAGATTTGTAACTATTTTTGTTTGAGCCCATAGTTCATTTCCTTCATCATCCTCAACTCGAGCTTCAACTTCGAATGCAGTTTGATCCTCAGAACCATAATTTTTGATAACGCTTGAGAAAGCAATAGTTGAATTTTCATTAGTTGGTGCTTCAATGTACAATGAATCAACACCGACATCATCTGCAGCAGCTGCAGCCCTTAACCAATCAAGAGCACGACCTACCATGTCCTCTCTATCTTCACTATTATTTACAAAAGCAAATGTAAATGGAGAAACAATTACTCTGTAATCACCTTGATAGTGAAGTGATACATTGAATACTTGTGGTGCATCATCCCAATTTGCACCTCCATCTTCAAAATCATCAGACAAAAGAGTTCCACTTACAGAATCAGTTAATTCTACATTATCAAAGTACCATCCTTCATAATTGTCAGTTACACTGTCAGAACCAAATCTAAATCTAAATCTTACATCTTCCCCCGAAAAATTGCTTAAGTCAAAAGAAGCTTCAACCCAACCACCTGAATCACCATAATATCCCGGTTCTCCATCTAATCCAGAAACCGAATCTCCTGGATATCCACCACTTGGATAAATTACTCCCCAATCTTCACCATCATTAGTTGTGATTTGAACGTTTCCTCCATCATAAGGATAGGTTGAACTTTCAGTACTATAATAGTGCTGGAATTTCAGTTGCCCGCCAGTACTTAGTTCATATTCTGATGAAGTATATATTGAATAATCCCAGCCACTTTCATATTCTCCATCACCTTTAGATTCATCTCCAATCCACATTGAATGTGTTGGACTGTATGCTTTCCTGTTAGAATCTTGTTCGGTGTCTACAATATGCCACCAATTGCTATTACCAGTATAGAAAGCACCTACTGCATCATCTGTTGGCCTAATCCAATCAGTGTAATCATAACCAATTATACTGCGATCATTCATATCATATTCAGCTTCACCAAAAATTTCATCATCATTAACTCCAATTAATGGATTTGGCACTCCAGAACCATCACTAACATATCGGACTTTGAGATAATCATATTCAAAACTTCCTTCTTCTCTCGAACCTGTAGAACTATTCAGGGCAGTCATAAATTGTTGTCCCATTATCCACATGCTTCCTCCTCCATCCAGATAATCACCAATACAGGCTTTCCAGTTGGTTAAGTTTAGTTGACGGTAGTCCCCTTGAACCCAGACAACGACGTCATAATTAGACATCAATTCATTTGTAGGATAAGGATGTAATTCACCATATGAACCAGCTTCAATATCATATGGAATGGTGTAAACATCATAACCTCTACTTTCTCCATTATTGAAATATTGTTGAAGAGCTAACTTCATTCGAGTATCAATTTTATCAATATCATTGTAATTATTATATCCGTTATTTTTACCAAAGTTAGCATCAATTAGTAGAACTTTGTCACCTTCAGCTTGATCATAATAGAATGGTGTTACAGAGATATCTTGACTATCTTCAGTTTCAGGATCATCACGACTTGTTATAGTAACAGAAAATTGATGTTCATCTCCAGTAGATGCAAGAGTTGGTGAAATAACAGCTACAGTAAAATTATAGCTTGAACCCGATGAAAGATAAATTGTAGTAGTATGCGAAATTATTTTCCATTCATCAGGCTCACTAATATAGTCAACAGTTATATCATAATATCCACTATTTTCTCCAGTATTTGTTGCAGTAAAATTAAAAATAACTGATTCGCCAGATAATACATCTTTGGCTTGTTCTTCGACAGCTAATGCAATATTATATCCACTTTCAGCAATATCTATATCTGATTCTTTAGGATTATTTCCTACACGTTCATCATCATCTAGTAAAGTTTCAACTCTTATTGTATAAGTTCCATTTGTACCGCCTTCCCAAACCCAATCAAGTGTAATATTATCTTTAGATTCAAGTTCACCAATAGTCTGGGTTTGATTATAAACTTCAGTTCCATCATCCTTTGTTACAGTTCCTCTTACATCAAAAGAATTTTGGTCCTCAGTTCCAAAGTTATAGATATTAGAACTGAATGCTACAGCTCTTCCTGGTTTAGCTGTATCTGGTGCATCCAAATCCTTTGTTCCGACATCATTAGGAATTGGTGGTAAACTATACAAAGTAAAATCATCAACATATAAACCATCATATTGTGTATATGTGTCAGATACAAAGCGGATTCTAAAGGACGCATCTCCTTCATATTCACTAACATCAGATTCTATGTATAACCATCCGTTATCATCAGCATCTTCATATTCTTCTGAATACTCTCCATTATCTCCAGGGAATGAGCCAAATGTTTCCCATTCACCAGATATATTAATTTCAAGTATCGCAGAATCAGCAGGGCCTGCTATTCCAAACCAAACCATTGCAGAAACATATTTCTCAGATCCATCTCCCAAATCAATCATCGGGGTTTCAAGTGAATCATTCAAAGAAGGGCCATAGGTTCCCGTATCTGGATTTCCTAAATACCATGAATAATCTCCAGAATAGGTATTTCCATGTTCTTCTTCAATATTATAATAATTCCATTCACTTTCGACGATATCAGACCCCCAGTCTCCATCACCATCTTCAAAATCGTCTTCATAATCAGTAGTTATACCTTCTTTAATTTGAAAATTATCAATGTACCATCCTTCATAAGTATTAACTGAGGAGTCCGTTCCAAAACGGAATTTGAATTTAACCTCTTCACCAGAATAATCACCTAGATTAAAATTTGCAGTTTCCCAACTACTAGTTTCACCATCTCCCGAATTTCCGGTGTAACCCGGTTCATTATCTAAACCAACAACAGCATCATCAGGGTATCCACTATCTGGTGTAATTACTTCCCAATTTTCTCCATTATCTGTAGAGATTTGCACATTTCCACCATCCCAGCTAAATTCAGTGTTATACCAAATATCTACTACTAAAGTTGGATTTGTACCTAGTGTGTGTTCATTAGCAGTATATAGTGCAAAATCCCAATTATTATCATATTCGCCGTCTCCTTTAGATTCATCTCCAACCCACATTGCGTGGGTTGGGCTTGAAGCTTCACGGTCTCCATCCTCATCAGTATCAATAATATGCCATGGGTTGCTCAAAGATTTGTAATTAGTCCATCCATTGGTACCATCTTCCATGTCATCTGAGAATTCTATGTCTACACTTCTCATCAATACCGAAACAATGTCATTTTCTGGAATTTCATCCTTATCATCATCTAATTCGGCTTCAAACCAGAAGGTTCCATACTCGTCAGTTTCCCATTGCCAATCTAGAGTTATTGATTCACCAGGACTTAAATCATCAGTATTCTGAGAACCGCCATTGTATACAACTCCTCCAGCACCATCGTATACTTTACCAATAACATCTGAATTCATCGTGACATCACCAATATTTGTTACAAGAACACTCATATTTCTTTCAGTATCCTTTTCAGCAATCATAGGATCAACATGACCTTCTGATAGCTCGATATCATAGTTTACATATGTATTAACTGCAATTTGCTTATCATTATTATCTTCTTTTTCATCATTAGCTATTGTTGCCGTTGTTTTTATTTCATATTCATAATCTTCATCATCAGGAGTATCCCATTCAAATTCAACGAATGCACTTTCTCCAGTATTAAGAGAAATGGTATCAGTATCTGTAAATCTGTAGGTGCTATTCAAACATCTAATTTCAAGTTCTACTTCAATACTGGTTTGGTCTTCAGTTCCTCTATTTCTTACAGTTACATTGATTAGATTAGTTACATCTGGTTCTATAGTATGCATGTCTAGAGGTGTATTGAATCTACCTAAGGCAACATCATTTTCCAATTGCTCAACGAGATATTCTACTATATTCTCCATTAATTCATCTCTATCTGAACTTTCAGTAATTGAACTAAAATCGACAGCCATAAAAATTAGTTTGAAATCTTCTTCCGTTCTTATGGTTGAAATATTGTAATCATCTGCAGCTCCAGAACTAAGTACTTTTTCAAAACCGTCTCGTGGATTTATATCATCACCGAAATCACTAGATATCGCATCAGCATTGTATTCAACTCCATCAGAGACTGGGTCGTCATTTACGCCGTATAGAACTGCAGGCGTAGTTCGGTCATGATCGGCATATGCAACGCCAAGATAATCATATTCAAAATCACCTTCACTTCTTTCTCCATCTAAGCTGTCAAAATCATAAAGAATATCATGTCCAATTGCCCATAATGAGCCCCCATCTTCTAAGAAGTTGGCTACATTTGTCTTATCTTCATCAGTAAAAGTAACATCAGTATCGCCGCTTTGATAATCAGCTCCACAAGCCCAAATAATTAAGCTATATTGACTTAATGTATCATAATCAGGGGCGTTTTGTCCACTATCTACTCGGATAATGTCATATCCAATTCCTGTAGACATGTTGTCTAGAGCTGCAGAATAATATCCATCTGTTTCAGTTCTTGTTCCTCCATTATTGCCACTATTATCATCATCCAGAAAAAGAATTAGAGGGTATTCTACCGATATGTCTTGAGTGTCTTCATTGTTATCTTCATTGGATTCTCTTATTTGTTCTTCTTCATCAACAATTACTGTAATTGTGTGTAGGCCTCCAACAGCTCTCCATTCTATTTCAGCATCTGCAGTATTACTGCCAGGGACAGTTATACTATCTTTTCCAATATACTTTCCATCCCAGTAAAAACTAGCGTTAGTTGTTACACTCACCAATCCACTAGACCCTCCATCATTTGCAATTTCTGCAGTAATAATTATTGTGTCTCCACCAGTAGGCGAATCGTCGCTAAATGTTATTTCGTTTATCGATAAATCAGGGTCTCCTTCATCAGCCAATGTATTCATTGCTGAAAAAGGTAACATTAATATGGCTAACAGAAAAGCAGTTAGTTTTCGCGTCATGGTCGTTCCTAATACGGTCAACCTTACCGATTATAAAGGTGTGTTTACTCTCTTCGAGAGTATTTTTTATGCTTTAATCTCCCATCATATTCTAGAGGCATAACCTCACTTTCTTTCCAATCATTTCCAATTTTAGGAAAATATATGCACCCTTCTCCACTAATATTATCAGGTACTAAAGTCATATCAATTATATCTGCCTTATTCATAGCTTCACTGTATATTCCGGCACCACCAATAAACCAAATATCACCTTCACAGGTTTCGAGAGCTTCATCAATACTTCTAAAACATTCTATATTGTCAATATCATTCCTAGTTATCACTATATTTCTACGTTCAGGAAGTGGTTTTATTGGTAGAGATTCCCAAGTTTTCCGGCCCATAATAATTGTATTTCCAATAGTCAAACGTTTGAATCGTTTTAAGTCTGCAGAATAATGCCATGGAATCGTATTATCTTTTCCAATTATACCTTCGGGAGAAACTGCAACTAAAATTCCTTTCATACAGCGACCTTGAATGGAATAAAGGTCTTGGGATTATAATTATCTAATTTAAATTTCGAAAGGATTATTTCAGTATCGGCATCAAGCAAATTCATTACATCATCCAAAGTTTTTATGCTTGGATCAATTGTCAATTGAGGCAGGATTCCAATTTCTCTTTGTAACTGTTTTTTTAATCCCGGAATATGGTCATATTCTTCCATAGTCCCATTAGCTTTCTTTGTATAAATATGGGCATCAACTAAGGAATGACCAAAGGTACCTACTTTCATTCCAGATAAATGTGCAAATAGATGTAAAAGAAATGAATAACCTGCAATATTGTAAGGTACGCCTAAGGCTACATCACAACTACGCTGAGTAAGGTGAACGCATAAACGAGGTTCGTTATTTTCATCATATTGAACATTGAAAATGAATAAAAGATGACATGGTGGAAGTTTACTAGTTTGTGCATTTCCAGGAGCCCATGCAGAAATCACCATTCTACGACTATTAGGATTTTTTTGTAATGTATCTAATACATAACGTACTTGATCATTGAATTCGTTTTCATCATGTACTGGAAATTTTCTCCAAAAATTACCGTATGCACTAGGTACATATCCTTCTTCATCAGCCCAATGATCCCAAAATTTACAACCGTGCTTTTTTAATAGTCCGATATGCAAGTCTCCAGATAAAAACCATAAGTTTTCTATTACTATATTTTTCCATGAAATTTTTTTAGTTGTTAGCAGTGGAAAACCTTTGTTAAGATCTATTGAATAATTTACATTAAAAGCCGATATTGTGTCGATACCAGTTCGATTTTCTTTCCGAGTTCCTCGGGTTAAAACCTCATTCACTAAGTCCAAGTACTGCTTCACATAATCCCAATGGGAAGGCCCCCTAAAGCGTTGTTCTATTTTCGAAAATTATATATAAATTGTTGTAATGTGTATTGAATGCCTTTTCGTATAGTTGACCACGACTCAAATCAAATTTTACTCGAATCACCACATGTATCTGATTTAATAGAATATATAGATAAAAATTCTGAGGATTATATAGTCAAAGAATTAACTATATCTTAACTATTTCTTTATCCCGAAACTAAGATTTCAATACTCTCTGCTAGAGCAATATCTTTTTCAGTTACACCATTTACATCATTAGTCGTTGAGGTTATCTTAGCCGTTCCATTATTTCCAATAGCAATATCGGGACAATGATTAATTTCTATAGATATACTTGCAACGTGTTGAACAAAAGTTACCGCAGCCTCAAAATTATTAAAAGAAAAT
>Ga0209403_10004626_pt1 | contig 14834 bp, 10 predicted proteins | sample ArcticOcean_MG_C_8_FD_187440 | JGI IMG/M metagenome (GOLD analysis project Ga0209403, IMG submission 187440) | Marine microbial communities from western Arctic Ocean - ArcticOcean_MG_CB11_86 (SPAdes) (version 2) | ecosystem: Environmental > Aquatic > Marine > Oceanic | place: Arctic Ocean... | reverse complement strand
CCGCACCCGATCCATCAAAGACGGAGATCACATCTCCGACCTTCCGGCGCAAAACTTTACTGAGATGACGAGATTCATTTTCATCCAACTCGACGGTATCGGATTGAATCAAGGTCGAGACAAAATAACGTTCGGACATTGGCGAGCGACAATACTGTTGTGAAAGGCGTCAATCAACAAATGATGCTCGATTGTACATTGCAATGGATTTATTCACGACCGACTTGTTGTAACTCCACTCACAGTAGCAACATGGGTCGAATCGAACGCCCCATGTGTTTGCTGCGTAACAACTAATCTAAGACCATTTTTGCCATCGTAGGTCGAAATACTCCCCTGGAAACCTCAGTTGATCTGGTTTCATCAGGCGGGATGGATAAAATGATGGACTTGCTCGAGTTCGTTTGAGGACATTGGGCGCTGAAGGAGTTGGTGGAATTGCACTCCGCCGGTGGACTTCGGTCCGTAGCATCCCCTTCAATAAACTAGCTAAGTCCAGTACGGAACTGCGAATGTCGAAAACGAACCCCACCACCGCGGCGGACGAAACCGTGGAGATTGATCTTCGGAATCCTGCAATTGCAGGCGCCCTGACTTGGCTCATTCCCGGTTTGGGGCACCTCTATCAGGGTCGTTTTGCCAAGAGCGTCATATTCTTCGTTTGCATTTTTGGGACGTATTGCTTCGGGCTCTCGTTGGCTGGTGGCCACGCGGTTTACGCGGACATGTCGCCAGCCCCAAAATCACGATTCCAGAAGTACTTTATTCTTTGTCAATCTGGAGTCGGTGCACCGTCGATTTTGGCTTTTGCCCAAAGACGAATCGTTCTTTCGGGCGGCGAACCAGTACTTGGCGGGTTGATGGCCCCACCCAATGAAAGCGACGGCTCGCCGGGCTACGAGTTCACTGATCGCGGCACCCTGGCTCAATGGCACTACCACTATCACCGATTTTTTGAAATCTCGACGGTCTACGTAACAGTCGCGAGTTTCCTCAATATCTTGGCAATCTACGATGCCTTAGCGGGACCCGTTGTTGCGGAACCCGAAGAAAAGGAAGAGAAGAAAAAAGCCAAGAAAGAAGATAATCCGGGCGAAAATCCGCCCGACGGAGATTGACCATGGACAGCTATTATTTTTACCTGTTTCCGCTTTTGGTCTCCGTCAGCCTGGCTTACGGAGCCACTCGTCACGAACTGATGAAGCCGATCCTCGAACATTCATTCCGTTTTGGAATGTGGTTCATTGGATTCGTGGCCGTGATCTATTTGATCATCCTGATGATTTCGTGGTCGCTGTAAGCTGTCACGTAAATTGTTACCTGTAAACAAACTGACCCCTCTTTTACCACGCACGGACATAGCTGCCGCACGAAACGGATTTTGCGAGTATCGACTGGCCTTACCCTAAAACGTTTCTGTGAACGGTAGTATTGTGAATAAGTCTCCCCTTGCGGTCCGTATGTATAGCGCACTTGCCATTTTACTTTTTGGCTCGTCAATCGCTGCTGGTCAATTCAATCCTTCACCTCTTCCAGAGGTGCAGCGGGCGATCCCCCACCGCATTGAAGACTTGGCCAAAGACACCAGTCCTCAATTGAGTGCGGCGTCGCAAAGACTCCTCGCCTGGGCGGTCGGACAATCAAATCTTGCTCCGCAACAACCAGACATCGTCTTAAGTAGAGTGCGAGCGCTTTATCAAACAAAGCGGATCCTCGACAACGAACTAAACCAGTGCCTCGAACTACGGCAACAGTTCGCTCAACTACAACCGGAATCTCGCCAGCGCGAATACATACAAAACTACTTGCGGCTCACGTCGAAATTGATCGACCTCAACGGCCGCTTCCGCTACTTATTGCGGGACACCACAGATAACGCCTGCTACGAGCTAGATGGCACGGCAACGCACTTTGAAAAGCTAATCGATCTCCTGACTGAATTTCGAGCGGGAATTGGCGCTTTATCAACGACCTATGCCCTCTTCGATCCAGCGCCAAACAGCGGCAGTTTTCCGTTTCCCATTCGCGTCAAAATGAAAGTCCTGCAACTCATTGCCCTCACCCGCAACGCAGACTGCCTACCTGAAGTCGTTGATTTCATCCGCGCGAACAAGCATCCAGCTCTTACCGTCTATGCGGCGTCCACCATTCGATTCGTTGGACTACCGCAAAAATGGCGGATCGGACAAGACGTCGGTCTGGCCAAGCCAATCGTCGGTGCTCAAGAACTTCTTAGCATCGTCAATCGAGTGAATACAGCTCAACTAAATGAGACCTACGCGGAGAGACTCAAGACACTCAAGCTGTGGCTTGCCAATCGAACGTCGAAGGGAATTATCGGCGATACATATCGCTGGGGAGAAGTAGAAGTCCAACCCGGCGATTGGCTGCTGACCCGCAGCGCATCTCCCTACAGCTATTTCACCGATTTATCGCCGAGTTTGTTTACTCACATCGGAGTTGTAACCGCGGAAACAGGCAGCGATGGGCACCGTCGCTTCGTTGTAGTCGACTTGCCAGAGCGAGGGGCGAAGATGCCCGCCACGAATATCGACTCATTCTTGCAGGAAACAGTTCACTACTCCGTGCTCCGTTTCGACGATCCCGCCGCCAACAAAACGATGTCCGAAATAGCTCGCCAACTAATCGGAAAACCCATCGTCTTTGATCTACAATTTCAAACGGATCGCATTTCCAGCTACAAAGGCAACCTCGACAAAACCGAATTCGTTCACACGTATTGTGCCGGACTCCCTTTCATCTGCGCCCAAGAAACATCGATTTCGATCGACCAGTTCTTTCCAATCCGCGAACGCGCTGCCAATAAACTGTGCATGGCGAACCTAGAAAAACTCGGACTTGCAATCGGCGAAAACTTTGCCTCGCCAACCGGCGCAATGTTTTCAAAACAAATGAAAATCGCTAGTTTCCCAAAACCGATGTACGATCCATCTCAAGAAGTGAAAGAAACCGTTTATCAACACTTCGCCGAGTCCATGCTGCAAAAGAACTTGACCCCCTCACCCAACGCTCTACAACTCTTGCGAGAACGAGTCGCCGTAGTTGCCAAAGAGAGTCCCATCCTTGCCAAGGCCATGGCCGCCGCAAACAACGTCGACCAACGACTCGACCTTGAATCTGCAGCAAAGGCCATCGCCGTCATCGAATCTCTCGACGGGATAGCAAATTCGAACGCCACGCAATTCGACCGGGCTCGGAGAGCAGTCTCCATGCCTGCTCAAACAGGAATTAGCAGAATTACTGACGCCGCAACCCAAGAACTACACACCCTGCAACGAATTCACTCACAGTTGCGTGCGCGATTTCTCGGCGGCTCGCTCTCCCCACGACAGTTGCGAATCGAATTGGTCCGCTATTACTCCCAACAAGGAATTCGCGCAGTAGATCAACGCTTCTTTCGACCCTAACTCCCGCTACTCAAAGTTGCTGGTTCTGGGAGTTTTTAGCAAAACCGACATGCTAGCATCGTCTGTTTCGAACAGAAACAAGTTGACAACAACTGTCACCCGATAGAAAACACTGGCTTGCAAGAATCGATCCCGAGACTCACAGCCAAAAACACTTACTAAAGCACCACCAAATGCCGCCATTTACCAGTCACATCTTCGTTTGTTGCAACCAAAGGGGTGATGGTCACCCAAGAGGTTGTTGTGATCCGGAGGGAAGTGAGAATTTGCGTAGTTTATTCAAAGCCGAAGTTAAACAGCGGGACCTAGGTCCTTCTGTGAGAGCTAACAAGGCGGGCTGTTTAGATCAGTGCGAGTTTGGACCAGCGGTCGTGATTTACCCGCAGGGTATTTGGTATGGTGGGGTTCAGCCGGAAGACGTTCCTCGTATTATTGAGGAGACGGTCGTACACGGACGAGTTCTGGAAGACCTTGTGATTTCAGACGACCTGTTGAATACAAAGGGTGGGCGAGTAAAGCCACCGCAACCGCCGGTTAACGGCAACGAGAACGATTCATGAGGATTGTCGTCTTTGGGGCGGGCACCGTGGGTTCTTCCATTGCGGAACTGCTCTGCCAACACGGTCACAGTGTGACGGTGGTCGATAACCATCTCGAGCACACGACTCGCATTAACAACGAGTTGGATGTTCGCGTCGTAACGGGATCGGCTGCGCACGCAAGTGTTCAATTCCAATCGGATGTAATTGGCGCGGACGTTTGTCTTGCGGTAACGGGCAACGACGAGGTAAACATCTTGGCCGCCAGTATGTCGAAGGCGATGGGTGCGCGGCGAGCGATCGCTCGAGTTTATGCCCCGGTTTTTCGCGACCTGAGCACTTTCGACTATCAACGGCACTTCAACATCGACCGCATGTTGAGTTTGGAGCACCTTACGGCGAGCGAATTAGCTCGCGAGATTCGCAACCCAGGTTCGGTGGTGGTGGAGAATTTTGCTCGTGGCGAGCTCGAAGTTCAAGAAGTCACAGTCGGTTCAAAATCGAAGACGATTGGCAAGGCGTTAAAGGATCTTGGATTACCCAAGAACGTCCGCATCGGATCGATCAAACGGGAAGACAGTTTGTGGATCGCTGGTCCTGGAGATACGGTTGAGATCGGAGACACTCTGACGCTGATCGGCCGTCGCGAGGATTTGGACGAAGTCCGCAAAAAGTTTCGCAAGGGCGATACTCAGAAGACTTCTGTGGTTATTGCTGGGGGCGGCGAAACGGGTTACCACTTGGCTCAGTCGTTGGCAAACGACCACTACGAATTGCTTCTGATGGAAGAGAACAAGGATCGCTGTGAATATCTTGCTAAAAATCTTCCTTCGGTAACAGTAGTGCAAGCCGACGCAACTCGGCGATCTGTTCTCGAAGAAGAGCGAGTGGATTCGGCCGATGTTTTTGTCGCATGTACAGGTGATGACGAGAACAACATCATGGCGGGAGTTGAAGCTCGCGAAATTGGCACAGCAAAGATTTTGGCGATTGTGGGACGACCGGATTACGCAACGGTCGTTGGCAAATTGGGGATCGACCGCGCGGTGAGCGAGCGCGAGGTGATGGCCAAACAGATCCTTGGTTTTTTGAACACGGGCCCGGTTGTTTCCCGCACGGAGTTAACAGGCGGTCCGATTTCTGTGCTAGAAATCGAAGTCGAAGAAGGCACTCCGATTACGGAACACGTGTTGGCAAAGATACCATTTCCGGAAAAAACGTTGATCGCTGCTGTCATGCGAGAAGGTCAGCCGCCGAGCGTACCTGGTGCTGACGATCGACTCCTGCCGGGCGACACGGTGGTTGCCTTGATCGACAACGCGAGCGTTGACGAAACGTTGCTTCAATTCATGGTTCGGTAACGAGTTATTCATGAACTATCGTTTGTTGGCGCGATTGCTTGGCCTCATCTCGCTGTTAATCGGCGGCACGATGATCTTTAGTATGCCATGGGCATTGCCAAGCCTGGGGTACCGCACGGGTGAAACCGTGGAAGCGTTTGAATCCGCGGGATTCATGGGGTTGCTCGGTAGCATCGCGATCTGCACGACTGTTGGCGGCGGACTCATCTGGTTGGGCAAAGGCGACAAGGGACAGTTTTACCGCAAGGAGGCCATGGCAGTCGTCGGACTCAGCTGGGTCCTGGCGACAGTTTTGGGAGCGCTTCCTTTTTACCTAACAGGAGTGGGTCGCGGGCCGTCAGTTCGCCTTTTCGGACAGGATACCAAACCGCATATCGCGTTGGCCGGATACCAAAATTGGCGAGCGATCGATCATCTTTCCGCGGAAACGTACGTCGCCGTTGAATCTTTATTAGACGCCGGAGCTACTGGGCTACCAGAAGATGAGTTAATCGCGGCGACCAACGACCCAAACGTTGTCACGCGACTCAAGCGTCTTTGCGACGCTGATGAAACCTGGAACCACTTGATTATTGAACCGGGAACGGAAGAGCTTCCGGCGGATCGAGCCAACAACTTTCGGCTGCAGTATTTGAACATGACGCTAGTCGATTGTTTATTCGAATCACAATCGGGTTTCAGTACGACTGGTGCGACAGTAATTTCCGATCTCGAAGACCCAGAAATTGTGCCTCATTGCATTTTGTTTTGGCGCAGCAGTATGCACTTTCTCGGCGGACTGGGGATCGTTGTGTTGTTTGTCGTGATTCTTGGGCACGGTTCCATCGGCAAAGCAATGATGCGAGCTGAAATGCCGGGGCCTACCAAAGAGGGCTCGACCGCTCGAATGCAACACACTGCCTGGATGGTTGCTGGAATGTACATTGCCATGAATGTGATCCTCGCCATCATCCTGTGGATCCTGGGTATGAGCGCATTTGACGCGCTGTGTCATACCTTCGGCACAATGGCCACTGGTGGGTTCAGCACATACAACGCCAGCCTTGGGCACTTCGACAGCCCGGCAATCGAGTACGTCGTCACACTCTTCATGTTCCTGGCTGGCTGCAATTTTGTGCTGCTGTTTTTGTCGCTGACAAAACCGTGGAAGGTATTCTCCGACGTCGAATGGCGAGTGTATTTATTTGTCATCGTAGCGTCGACAGTTTTTCTCGTTAGCTACGGATTATGGTTCGGCGACTTCGACTCGCGCACCGACGCAATCCGCTACAGTCTATTCCAAGTCGTTTCGATCATGACAACGACTGGCTTCGGTACTCACGACTTCGACATGTGGAATCACTTCGGCCGCGGCTTGATGTTGCTCTTAATGTTCGTCGGTGGATGCGCTGGCAGTACCGGCGGTGGTTTAAAAGTCATCCGAATGATCCTGTTTGGGAAAGTCCTACGGCACGAAATCGAACACGCTTTTCATCCCAATGTGGTCCGACCGTTACGACTCGGCGGCAAACCCGTCGACGATCCAGAGCTAGGCAAGAACATCCTCGTTTACTTCGGGTTGATTGCCGCTATTTTCGTTGCCAGCTGGCTGTTCTTGATCATGGTCGAACCCGACACGACCTGGGGACACAATACAGAAAGCAAACTCATCGATACCGGCAGCGCAATTGCTGCGACTCTCAATAACATTGGCCCAGGACTCGGCACCGTCGGAGCCACACAGAACTACGGTCACTTCAGCGAGATCTCCAAATTCCTCTTCGTCTGGCTAATGATGCTCGGACGTTTGGAACTATTCTCCGTGCTAGTTCTCTTCTATCCAGGATTCTGGCACCGCGCGGTTAGCGGCGCGTGGAGCACGTGTCACTCTCCCTTTGGGCCCTTTGGGAGAGTCGGAGTCTCAGCTCCGGAGAGGGTTTATGAACTTCGCTAGACGAGGCCATGGCTGGACGATAATTGAAGAAGCTCGCCCAGTTTTCACTTTGACGTCCCATTCCGGTGGCGTTCTTTCTCGCTTGCGCTTATCGCAATATTCCTCGATGGGGTTCGAGCTGAGGCCGTAATATGTAGCGCCTTCGGCGCAAAGGAAATCTTCCAAATGACATACGGCCAATGACAATAACTAACGGCAAAATCTTCCTCATGCCCACTATGTCGTCTTGCCATGGCCTCGTCGAGCGAAGTTCCTAAACCCTCCCCGGAGCTGAGACTCCGACCCTCCCAAAAAGGGAGGGTGACTCGCGTTGCGAGTTTACCTAACCTCCCTCTGCGCTACTGGCAAATCAACTCGCTATTGCGACATCTGCTCGATCCCTGTAATTAACTCCCAAGTTTCTCTAGGTATCGAACTATGAATAATAAGCTAGCACTTTTGGGAATAGTGATCCTCGTGTCGGGTTGTAGCACCTTGCACAAAGATGGTGTTGCGCTGACCAGTCAAGATATCGGAACGACGATTAAAGCGACTTTGCCTTCGCATGATCGGACGTGGCAAAAAGGACTGGGAGTGTTGCCCACAGCTGCGATAAATGGCGACGACCTGAAATTAACCAACGTTCGAAATTGTCGTTACCGCAGCGAAGAAGATCTCGATCTCAATTACTACGACGCTTCATATAAGTTGAGTGATTTGGAAACGATTGACTTTGTTGTCGTACCGTTCACGGATGCTCCGAATTTAGCTCACACGATGCTGAGCTTTGGTTTTCGAGACGGACGGCACTTCGTCATTTCGGTTGAAGCCCGCATGGAAGAGGGCGAGCTGTACAATCCACTCTACGGTGCACTCAACCAGTACGAGTTGATTTACGTGATTGCGGACGAGCGTGATGCGATTCCGTTACGGACGAGAATTCGCGACGTAGATGTTTATCTGTTTCGCGCTCAGACGACACCTGAGGGACGAATTTCGTTACTGATGAACATGCTCGATCGAGCGAACGGCATCGCTCGGCGTCCGGAGTTTTACGACACCTTCACCAACAACTGCACGACGAATCTGGTGCATCACGTGAATCAAATTCGACCGGGCCGAGTGCCGTTGGACTACCGCATCTTGTTGCCCGCTCACTCCGATCGCCTAGCCTATAATATCGGCTTGATCGACACTTCCCTGCCCTTTGAGGAACTACGGCGGCGAAGCCTCATCAATCGAGTTTCCAATCTCAATCGCGACGCGGAAGACTTCTCTCAGAAAATCCGGCGACATCTAGAATTGGCGCTCCAATCCAAAAGCTCTACGGAAACACCGAATATCGCGAACTAAAAGCAGATAACTTCCTGCCCTCGCCGCCATCCAGAGCAATATCTGAGCTCACCCCCCTTCTACTCCCCCTTCATTCCATTCAAAATCATTAGCGAATAAAAGCGTTCATTCGCGGCTTCTGCTTTTTCGATTCTTTGAGAGCCGCGTTATTGAGGAAACATCATTGTTCGTCAACGTCGATAAACTCACGAAGCAGTATCGAACTGCGCTAGCGCTGAAGGGCGTGTCGATGACTGTCGACCAGGGCGAAATCCTGGGACTGCTCGGACCTAACGGAGCGGGCAAGACGACACTAATTCGAATCTTGTTGGGGTTCCTTTCGCCGACCAGTGGTTCAGCGACGGTGAATGGTTTGAACTGTGCCACCGACAGTGTCGCGGTTCGCAGCTGCATTTCTTACCTGCCGGCGGACGCTCGCTTGTTTACCTACATGCGAGCAATCGACTTGCTCGACTTCTATGCCACCATTCGCCCCGAAGGAGATCTCGTTCGAGCGAAACAGTTGGCCGATCGGCTGGAACTCAACTTAAAAACTTGGGTCGCATTTATGTCGACCGGTATGCGGCAAAAACTGGCGCTGGCAGCAACACTTTCGTGCAATGCTCAATTGCTGATTCTTGACGAACCAACAGCAAACCTCGACCCGACGGTTCGCAGCGCGGTTGGCGAGATGGTTGTCGAGGCGAAAGATCGCGGTCAAACCATAATGTTCTCATCACATGTTCTACCCGAGGTCGAAGAGGTTAGCGACCGCGTGGCGATCATGAGTAAAGGCGAAGTTGTCCACAGCGAAATGATTCGCGATCTCAAACAGCACCATCGCATCCGCGCCGAGGTTAGCAAACCACTTCCCGATCCACCTGAAAAACTACGAGACAATCTTTCCATCCGCTACGAAAACGGCGGCACTCAAGTCATCATCGAAACCCCTATCGAATTGTCTGATCTATTTCGCTGGCTCTCCGAAATCGAATTGACTCAAGTCAACATCGAGCCATTTGGGTTACGCGCAATCTACGACAGATATCACGGGGAGACATCATGAACCGCGCGTTGCTTAAGAAATGTCTCATCGAATCGATTTTATTACTGTTGGCATGTAGCGTTGCGATGCTGCTTCTATGCTGGCTTCATGTATGGTTCGTTAGTCGATTGGAGATGAGTGAATTTGCCAAAGTCATCGAGCCATTGTGGAAAAAGTACAACAAGCTTTCGCCAGTGGACTTGAGTCAATTGCTCACGTATCCGGGGAGAATCGCGCGGGCGTATTCGGAACCGATGGTGACATTGTGCATTGCGGTGTGGGCGATCGCTCGAGGTTCCGATTGCGTCAGCGGAGAAATTGGACGGGGTTCGATGGAGATACTCTTATCGCAACCGGTCAGCCGCGTGAAAGTGCTGTTTAACCACACGATCATTACGCTCGTCGGCCTCGTTCTTCTTTCGATGTTTTCGTGGTTGGGGATCTACATTGGAATCCAGCGTGCGGAGATTAAGGAAACGACGACTCCAAGCGTGAACGTGATGGGTTTCCGAGTTCCCATTCCGTTGACCAAAACTAGAACGGAAATGGTCCCGATGCGCGACAAGGCGGACCCGAAACTGTTCGCCTATCCCGCGATCAATCTGTTTTGTTTGGGATTCTGTGTGGCGGGACTAACGACCTTCATGTCCAGCTGGGATCGTTATCGCTGGCGGACCATTGGAATCGTGATCGCCATTTGGATCATACAAGTTACCTTCCGCGTCATTTCCATGACGGTGGCAGATTATCAATGGTTGTCGTATTGCACCTTCTTCTCGGGCTACGATCCGGAGGTAATTATGGCAATTGCCAATACAGCGCCGGAGCAGTTATGGGATTTTGTGCGAGTTGGTAAATCCGGCCAAACACAATTGGCACCGATGGGTTACAACTCTATTTTGGTCGCCTTGGGGCTGGTGTTTTACCTCAGCGGGTTTGTCATCTTCAAGAAGCGCGATATTCCAGCACCTTTGTAGCGCGGCCGAGCTCTTTGCCGTTTTGCATTTATCCACTCTCCCACATCTTCTTTAGTTGCAACGCTTTACAACGCCTCTTCCGTCGCTTCCAATAATTCTCTTCAACACTTTGGAAGGTGAGCGCATATAAGTCCATAGCACACCGAAGAGGGATCAATGGACAAGACAACTGAAGCCGACGAATGGTTGATGGGACAAGTTGCGCTAGGAAAGCGTGAACATCTCGAAACTTTGTTGCGTCGTTACGCCAGTCCTTTACTGACGTACATCGAGCGCATGATAGGTAATCGCCATCGCAGCGAAGAATTGTTTCAGGAAGTCTTTTTCACGGTGTGGCAAAAGCGTAAGCAATACAAATTTCCCAAGCGTTTCCGATCGTGGCTTTACACCATAGCGGCCAACCGATGTCGACAAGATTATCGGAAAGCCAAAATTGCCACGACGTCAATCGACCAAGTCCCCGAAATGGTCCCAGTCGCAGTTGGTGGGTATCCGGAACAAGCGGCGATCCAGACCGAGCATTCGGTCATCGTTGCCCAAGCCGTTGCCCAGCTGCCTCAACAACAGCGAACTGTGATCGTACTGCGCATTTGGAACGGGCTTTCCTACACCGAAATTGCCGAGATCATTGGCAAGTCGGAAGCGACCGCCCGCTCGCATATGCACCACGGCTTGAACGGTATGAGAAAGTACTTGGAACCACGCCTTAAAAGTGAGTAGAACGATGAAAGTTCCTCGAAACGATCATGTTATCGAATACGTCGACGCCTTCCTACACGATGCGCTGGATGCCGACGATGCGACATTTGTCGAACAACATTGCGACGACTGCTCGATCTGTAGCGCCGCATTGGATGAAGCGCGAAATCGGCTGGAACTGATTAACACCGTTCCGCATAGCGAAGCTTCCGATTCGTTGATCCGCTCGACAATCGACAGTATCGATACGCGCGTTTCGCGTCGCAGTAAACGCTGGCGGATTTATCGGAACACGGTCTTATTGTTGGTCGCCGCATCGGTGTTATTGGTCGCCGGCATGCATCGCTACTACGAGCGGCTTTCGGCGTCACCCTACGACTTGCGAGTCATGGGGCAGAAAGACTGGCTGGCGGGTAGCGTGTCGACTCTCAGACTTGCCGTATTCGACAACCGAACGGGCAAGCCGATGAGTAACGTGCCCGTCAAACTGGCATTGCGCAACCGCGCGACCAGCGATACGGTCGAACTCGTTTCATTTGTCACCGGCAGCGTCGGTGAGGAGACTCCACGGTTCCAGCTACCGGAGTGGGCCGAAGGTCAATACGATCTGTTATTTACAGCATCGCTGGACGGCGTCGAAGAGACGTTGCCGCGAGTGGTCCGACTGAAGCGAAAGTGGAAACTGATGCTCAGTACGGACAAGCCGATCTATCAACCGGGCCAGACGATTCACATGCGGTCGATGTCGCTACGGCAGCCGGACCTCAAGCCGCTGGCCGATCAAAAATCTGTGTTCGAGATTGTCGATCCCAAAGGAAACATCATCTTTCGCAAGGAAGGAACGACTAGCAAGTTTGGGATTTCGTCTGCCGACTGCAACCTGGCCCACGAACTCAACCTGGGAACTTACACGGTCAAGTGTCGCATGAACGACACAACGTCTTCGCGGACGGTGAAAGTTCAAAAGTACGTTTTGCCGAAGTTCCGCGTTGCAGTCTCGCCGGACCGTCCCTACTACGTTCCCAGTCAAACGATGAACCTCGTCGTCCAGACGGATTACTTCTTTGGCAAACCCGTGACAGGCGCCAAGGTGGCACTGGAAGTTTACGGTAATGCCGCAGGCCTGTTTGAAATCACTAAAGAAGAACGAGAAGCGGACGAGAACGGCAAAGCGACTTTCTCGATCGACTTACCTTCCCATTTCGCGGGTCGACCACAAAACAATGGCGACGCTACGGTAGAAATTTTCGCCAAGGTGACCGATTCCACCGGAATGCAATACACCAAAAATGTGAAGCGTATCGTAACTTCAAATCCAATCCACATCGAAGTCATTCCCGAAAATCCGAGCCTTACGCCGGGCATCGCCAACCGCGTTTACCTCTACACCAGTTACGCGGATGGCCGTCCAGCGAAAACGAAAGTTATCGTTCACGGTATCAATCAAGACATCGAAACTAATGAATTGGGTGTCGCTACGTTCGACATCACACCCGGAAACGACCCCTTGGATTTGACACTCAAAGCGAGCGACTCCGAAGGCGCTACTGGTCGTAAGCACGTCCGACTCAACGAAGGAAAATCCGGGGCTTTTGTGCTGCGAACCAATAAAGCTGTTTTCAACGGCGGCGATACGATTTCGATTGGCTGCCTTGGCACCGGAATCGAACCAGTTTTCGTCGATCTCGTCAAAGAAGATCAATCTTTGGTCACCTTGATGGTGGAAATGGCTCATGGGAAGGGAAATCACGAAATCGAATTGCCTCCCGAAGTGTTTGGACCAATTCACGTGGTCGCCCATCGATTCGATCACGAAGGCTTGGCCATTCAAAAATCGCGTGCGATCTTTGTTCGACAACCAAACGAGTTGCAAATCAAAGCGACATTAGATCGAGACGAATATCGCCCCGGCGAGCTGGCCAAAGTGAAGTTCACTGTCACCGATGACAAAGGGAAATCAGTTCCCAGCGCCCTCAGTTTATCGATTGTCGACGAGGCGGTCTTTTCGGTCATGGACCAGGCGGCAGGAATGGAGAAAGTCTTTTTCCTGCTTGAAAACGAACTGCTGCAACCCGTCTTCGCGATCTACGATTGGACTCCCGATTGGACTGGCGAAATCGCTGTCGAAGAACGAGAAATATTCGAGCAAGCGTTGTTCTCACGGACAGCGTCGGACCATGTTAACAATTACTCCCTGACAGCAACCAGCTTTCCTGCAAAGCAAGCTCAAGTCACCAGCAAACGCAATTCCGGCTTAAAGCTCGCCCATCGATCCTGGCTCTGGCTCGGCGGCGGTTGGCTGGCCGTCGCCATCGGAACTTTCGCCGTCGCTCAACCTAAATGGTTCGCAATTATCGTCGGAGGGATTTTCCTCTTTGTCTTGTTAGCCATTCCCGTAGCATTTTTTCTGCTAGTTGTTACGGTTGGAAAAGATGCCGCTTTTGAAACTATGGAGAACGCGGTCATGCCAGGTGAATGGGCACCAGCTGCTGATGGCGGCATGGACCCGACGGCAATGCCAATGGAAATGGCTCCCGGCGACGATCTTGGAGGCGCTCCGGTAACTCTTCCTTCTATCCGCAAACAGTTTCCCGAAACTCTACTCTGGAACCCCGAGTTGGTAACAGACGAAAATGGCGTGGCGACACTGGAAATACCGCTCGCAGATTCCATTACGACTTGGCGAGTAACATCGAGTGCGATTTCGACAGCTGGACAACTTGGAACCGAACAAAATCCCATCCGAGTGTTCCAACCATTCTTCGTCGATCTCAATACACCCTACGCTCTCACGCGACTCGATGAAGCGGCAATTCCAGTTGTTGTTTACAACTACTTGGATAAACCGCAGACCGTACAAATCAAGATGGACGAAGGTGATTGGTTCGAGTGGCTTGACGCCGATGGTAGCCAAGCGGAAATGACCGTCGAGCTAACACCGAATGAAGTTCGCGCTGTCTCCTTCCCCGTTCGCATACTGAAAGCAGGCAAACATCAATTCACCGTCACCGCAATCGCAGGCGAAAACAGCGACGCGATCCAACGGCCAATTACCATCTTGCCCGGCGGAGAAAAAGTCGAATATCTGTCGAGCGGAACATTGCTTCCCAGCGTTACGGAACAATTGAGCGTGCCCGACGATGCAGTTGAAAACAGCGTGACTGCTTACGTCAAAATCTACCCCTCGACCTTTAGCGAATTGGTCGAAGGACTAGACAATATCTTCCGCATGCCAAACGGTTGTTTTGAACAAACTTCGTCGACAACCTACCCCAATGTGCTCGCCTTGGATTACCTGCGCCGCAATAAGAAATCGGTTCCGGAAATCGAAGCCAAAGCCCGACAGTACATTCACGTCGGCTACCAGCGACTGGTCAGTTTTGAAGTCAAAGGCGGTGGATTCGATTGGTTTGGTAACCCTCCAGCAAACATTACGCTCACGGCCTATGGACTGATGGAGTTTGAGGACATGGCCAAAGTCCATGATGTCGACCCCAAACTCATTCACCGAACCCGCCTCTGGCTACTCGGAAAACGTCAA
>Ga0209403_10004625_pt1 | contig 14837 bp, 14 predicted proteins | sample ArcticOcean_MG_C_8_FD_187440 | JGI IMG/M metagenome (GOLD analysis project Ga0209403, IMG submission 187440) | Marine microbial communities from western Arctic Ocean - ArcticOcean_MG_CB11_86 (SPAdes) (version 2) | ecosystem: Environmental > Aquatic > Marine > Oceanic | place: Arctic Ocean... | reverse complement strand
CAAGATATTGTGGCTGTATCAAAGGCTCCACCTGAGTTACGGAAGCTTATCCAGAGGAAGCTTACTGCTTGGCTAGTAGGAACAGCAGACCCAGATACATTTGATAGTGTAAGGGTAAGATACTTCCCTATGTTACTTGATAAGCAGAAGTCAGAAGTGGCTTCCGCAGTAGGCAGAAAGACAGGTGTTGCTCCTGCTAAGACTGAGACTACCACTCCGCCCAAGGAGAAGTATACCCCCCAAGAAGAGCAGCTCAAAACTGGTAAAAAGATGCCTGAGGTAAGAATTAATTCTCGTGGTTTGGGTGGTGTTGAACTTCTTTTTAAAAAGCCTATATCAATAACATCAGGATCTGAACAATACTCATCAGAAGGTGTGCTATGGATGGGTGATGCAATGAATGTTGGTGTTACAAATAATAATAATGAAGAGATAGGTTTTAAAGTAACAACAGATAGGAATAAAGGCACACTTGGAATAGATATAGTAAAAATAGATTCTCCAAAAGAACCAAAAGCACCACTACCTCATATGAACGAAGCCTCTATTGATGCTCAGTGGAAGAAGGTTTTTGGTGCTGAAAAAGTTGCAACCATAAAGAATATTTCTTTCACTGTGCCAAAAAGTAATGTGTTTAAGACTCATCCTAATATTTCTGAAGCACTTGATAAGGCTTTAGATATACTACTCCCCGGTACACGGGGTTATGTTAATGTTTCATATGTAATGCAAACAGATACAGGGATTACCTTAGGAGCTGGTAAGCCGATTATCCAACAGTTACCAATAGTTCAGGGGAAGCCTTGGAGTAAGGAAGTTATAAAAGATGCACAAGCTAGAGTAAATGAAGCATTAAAAAAAAAGTCCCTAGTAAGCGATGACGTAGCACCCGAAGCTGTAGTCACAACTGAACCTACCCTCACCAAGGATGCTGTCAAGGCAACCAAGAAAGTTCCATTCAAGAAAGCCTCCACCCCAGAAGTCTGGCAGATACTTACCTCTGAGGTGCAACAAATCTTCGACCTTGCAGGCACATCCATTTCTGATTCTGAGCAAAATAAAATAGATACTTTCATTGAAAGTCTAGGATCTGATGATGCCTTCATTGTTAGCGGAGGCCTATCTAAAGGTGCTGAGTGGAAGATCTATAGACTCAATACAGATATTGATATTAATGCAGAAGACTCTCTGGCAGCCTATGAAAGTGGTAGTGTTATATTAACATCACTCGATCCTAAAGGTAACCCTGTCCCACCTTTCATTAAGAATGTACTACAAAAGCATGGTCGTGTACTTAGTACAGACAGGAAGACTAACAATTTACTTAGCCGTAAGCTTGATAGAACAGACCTGATAGAGCCACCCGAAGGTTCACCTGCCCCACCATCAGACATTCTTGCTAGAGTTGACAGAGATGTGGATGTAAATCTCACAGAGCTTGAGACAACAGTAAATGAAATGCCTATAGTATGGGCCTTTAAAACTAAGTCAGGTAAGTTAGTTGAGCTTCAGTATATGGAGGCTGCTGGTAAGGGAGCCACTCCTGAGTCAGTTAATGTTGAATTCAAAGATGAAGCTACTGCATTAAGATATGTTGAGGCAATCCGTAGTAAGGCTCCTAAGAATAAAGAGTTACTACAGATGGATGAGGAGTTAATAGAACAATTCACAAACGATAATAAGAAGTTGTCAATGCATGGTGAAGCACAAATCGAAACCATGACCGCTATAGTACAAAGGAATGCATCAGATTATGCAGAACTATTTGGCGATGAATTTCAAGGGAGTGCCGAGGATTACTATAAGTCTTCAGAGCTGGATAGTGAGGTTAAGATATACACTAAGGAAGAGATTGAAGCCTATGAAGCTACGTTAAAAGATCCTAACACACACTACTCATTGAAGGAAGATACAGTTACTATATCTCCAGAGGCTAAGAAGCCCACTGTTGACGATATTAATGGTGTTATTGAAACCTTTAAGGAGCAATTCCCCGGTATTATAAGTAAGATAGAGCTTATCACAGAGCCTAGTAATCCATTCTACATGGACAAGCGTGGTGTCAAGGGGGCATACAGCCCATCAGAAGACACTATATATCTGGTTGCTGGTAACTTAGCATCTAAAGAAGATGCGGCAATGACTCTACTCCATGAGGGTGTGGGCCATCGTAGCTATAAGAATCCTGATACCAATATTCTTAATGATGAAAAACGTTCTGAACTAGAGGAGCTAGTTAAGACTTCCTTCCCTGAAGACTATGCTACTGAGTATGAGAAGCAGCTAGGAGATATACAAGGTGGTAAGAAGGATGCTATAGAGGGAATGACTGATGCGGAAACTGCACACACCCTTGCCGCACAGGAAGTACTAGCTCATAAGGTTGAGAGGATGACAAAGGAAGACTTTGATCCTACAATTGAGGAGCAGTTTAGTGCATGGATGCGTGGATTACTGCGGGACTTCTTTAAAAAGATGGGACTTGGTGAGGTAAAGCTTACCGATAATGAGGTTAAGATACTGTTCAACAGGCTGGCACTTGACCTATCATTAAAGAACAGAGCTGGTATCTCACCTTATGTTGGTGAGGCTACGGAGCTACCATCTGATGCAATGTTTTCGGAAGTGCCTGCCCATGAAAGGTTCAAAAACATGGGGGACATAGGTATTGCCCAGCTAGAAGCTATGAATAGATTGTTTCCTGATCGTAATTCTCGTACAGATAATACTAAGTCGGGATGGTGGGGTAGGTTCTGGGCAAGGGCACAGTGGGATGTTCTTGATCCACATGCTGTGGTTAAGAATAAGGTAGGTGAAGTACCTTACATGAAGCAGCGTTTAGCTAATAGGGAAGATGGTGTCATGGCTACATATCTAAACCATTCCTTAGTTAAGGTAAAAGAAGTTCTTATTGATGGTATTAAAGTAAAAGAAACACATCTTGATGAAACAGGTAAGCCGTTGTGGGGTATCTTACGTGTGTTTGGTAATGAAGATGAAGTCGATTCATTTATAGCATGGTATGGCATGCACAGGGCAGACCGCCTTGAGAAGGAGATAGGTGAGGAGACTTTAGGAATACTTCGTAAAGATATAGATGCTATATTAGATCCTGTTACAGGTAATATTGCTGGAACAATGAAAGATGCAACAACTGGTGTAATAGTTCCAAAAAAATTAATTTATGAGCAGGCCGCCAAAGAAATGGGATTATGGAATAAAAGTGTTGCTAATATTGGGATAGATTTAGGGTTGTTCAATAATGAGGTAGCATCCAACTGGGTCACAGAATGGTACCTCCCCCTCTTCAGATATTTTGAGGAGGATATTGGTAAAGATGTGCCCAGAGGCACACGTAATTATAAGTCACTTACAGGGCAGACAGGTATTAAGAAGTTGAAAGGTTCCAAGAGGCCACTCGATAACATGTTAAACAACCTTGTAAGAAACGCCTTACATATTGTGTCAGCATCTCTTAAGAACGATGCTGCTACACTAACACTAAGTGAGGCGGAGAAAATAAAAGATCCTATTACCGGAGAGTTTCTAGCCCAAAGAACAAAACATCCGGGGCCAGACTCATTGAGAATAATTAAGGATGGAAAGGATGTTCATTATAATATAAGTAATGAGTTGCTTTATAAATCATTAGGACAGTTGAATGTTACTAATGATTTTGCAGGATTAGGTTTAGCAATAGGTGCAAAGAATTTATTCACAGTAATAACAACTGCCAATCCTTTATTTAAGAAGAGGAACCTTCTGAAGGATACAATGAATGCCGCTGCACAAACAGAGGCAGGCTTTAATGTATTCAAGAATGCAACAGGGGGATGGAAGGAGATAGGAGATAATAAAGCTGAGCTACTTGTATCAGGAGCCTACATGCAGTTCGGTTACTTAAGATCAGATGATCCTAACTACTCTCAGAAGCTTCTAACTAAGGAAATGCGAGCAGGTTTTATAGGAATGAATCCTAGGCTACATGAAGGATACATGAATGCACTTAAGAAATATGGTGCATTGGCAAGGGGTGTATGGGATAGATACCAAAACTGGGGTGATAAAGCAGAGAATGCAAACAGGGCTTGGGTCTATAAGACTCACTTGGATAAAGGTGACAGTCAAACTAAAGCCGCCTTTGAATCTAAGGATGTACATGACTTTACCCTGCATGGTGGTGCAAGATGGGTTAATTTAATAACATCCGTCACCCCGTTTGCAAATGCTATGCTTCAGGGTAAGTACAAAATGGGACGTTCATTAATAAAGAATCCTAAGCCTGTTGTAATTGTGTCAACTGCTATTACGATTGCTTCATTGGCTGAATACTTTATGTATGAGGACAACGAGGAATGGCAACGCAGACAGGACTGGGATAAGGATGGGTTCTGGTGGATAAAAATACCCGGTACTGATATGAATTACAGGATGCCAAAGCCACATGAGCTTAGTATAGTAGCCAACCTTACGTGGCGTGGTGTAGAAATGGCAAGAAAGAAAGACCCTATTAATGGTGAGCTGTTTGCAAGTGCACTTAAGTCTGTTCTTGTTAGGGAATTTAATATGTCCCTCATCCCCCAAGTAGCTAGACCTTTCGTAGAGGTAGGCTTCAATGAGAATTTCTTCTTTGATAGACCAATAGAACCATACCGCTTTAAGAACATGACCCCTAAGGAGAAGCGTGACCTATATACTTCTGAGACAATGATTAGAATGTCACAAGCATTCGATTGGGGAGGTGTAGATGTGTCACCTATGCAGTTATCACACATAGTTAATGGTTACTTTGGGTGGGTTGGAGAGATGGCTGTGTTTCATGCAGACATGTTAGTGTCAAAGGATAATGATTTTCCTGTCCGTCCGGCATCAAAAATAATGGATCACCCTATACTAAGAAGAACATTCCAAACATCGCCTATCCGCAACACGAGATCAGGTACTAGATTTTATGAACGAGTACAAGATATAGAGCAAGCGTATAATGATTTGCAACTATCAAAAAAATTAGGAGATTGGGATAGGTATAAAGAAATATATGAAGAGAAAAAAGATTTATTAAAGTGGCGTGACTTCATTAAAAAGAAGCAACGTATATTTAATGAGTTGAATAAACGTATACGTGTAATTCGTTTTGATAGGACAATGAGTCCTGAAAATAAACGATCCAGAATGGATCAGTTATATGCACTAAGGAATCAGATCATGGATAAGATAGCAGATTCCCCTGCTCTTAGGTAGATTTAAGTGCTCAGAACGAGCTGTATGACAATGTTATTAGGTGGGAGGTGCTTAGGTAGGTTCTTTTTTCCAGTTAACAGGCTCGATACTCCTTCCATCATTCCATCCTATATTTTCTATAGGTCTATGTCCTAATGGATTGTTTATAACAAGACGATTCTCCTCACGGATATGTCTCCTGACCAGTGTATTGCCTTTTATTTCCTTCATATTCTGCGGTGATAGCTTTACTAATCACCTGACTGAGCAAGCAACCGCAACATTAGGCTTGTCCACACACCTTCTATGTTTCACAGAAGAAAGATACAATGAATGCTTCTCTGCCCTAATCTAATCCTGCAGGTATATTCCTGTGGAACAGTCTAGTGGAGTCATTCTTACAGGGAAAATTCAAAAACCTGTAAGGAATGCAGGGCATTCTGCTTCGCTTGCTTGCCGTCAATCAGATTCAAGAAATGTAAATGGCTTATATGCCCAAGGATCTGACAGATAGACCTTCTCTGGGGGCGGCCTTCCCTCTGTCAATTCCACAGGCATAGCCTGTTGCTCATCCATGAGCTTTGGTGTTTCAATCGATGAAACACAGGCATCTGCTACGACCTTAGACACGGCTTCCCCTGACTTGGCAGCTCTAGCTTTGAATATTTCTAGTGCACTCTCAGGGAGCCGTATCGTTATGTTGGATTTCTTATCTTCCATTATTAGTATGGTATATCATCCTTATCATCTCTAGCCTTAGGAGAAAGGTTGGTTATCTTCTGTGCCTTTATGAAGGCCGCTGGAGTTTCACCTTCTTCTTTAGGTGTAAAATAGTCAAGGCTTCCCTCAACTAATATGTTTGTACCCTTAGTTAACTTGTTTAGTTTTTCGGCAACGTAACCATAGGCCATGACCTTGTGCCAAGATGTCTTCTCTTGCCACTCGTCAGTGTTTTTATCCTTCCATGATTCGTTGGTTGCTACGCTTACATAGGTTGACTTTTCTTTTATACTGGGATCGGCTCCCATGTTACCAATTATTACTGTCTTATTATAACTAGGCATTATATTACTCCAATAGTAGGTTAGTTATTTTGGTGTCAAGCACCAAGGAGATCTGAAAGAGTCTCCGTAGAGGAGGATCGGCACGGCCTGCCCTCCAGTTATAAACACTCATCCGTACCACGCCCAGCTTATCAGCTAGATGTGCAGAACTCATGCCTTTATCTGTCATTATATTCCTAAGATTTTTAGGAAAGCTACTGAGTTTGTATGCTCCATCCATAGAACAGCCTTATTAGGTGAGAGTATTAATTATTATTAATATTTATTTTATATTAAATAATAAATAAAGAAAATAAATAAATAAAATATTATTTATATATTCCTATTATATAATTATTCCATTCATTATTAAATGAAATATATGAGTACACTATGAAAAACAGGATAGCTATTCTAAGAGCAGCCACTTGTTTCACCGCATGTTATACACTTTAAGCAAGATCCATTCCTGACTAAGGTGAATTGATTACACGATGTACACACCTCCCCCTCATACCCTTTGATCCTTGCTTCATCTGCAAGGACAGCCCAAGCTTCAGCAGGTGGGGCATATTCTTCCTGTGGTTCTACACTAACGATATCACCATCACCTAGTGGTTGAGGTAACCCATCTATCTCTGGTATGTACGGCTCAACTTCTTTATCTATAATCTGGACAGGTGCTACATGAGCCAGATCCTTCCTGCCGTCATACCTTACAGCCAGCTCCCTAAAGATATAATCTAAGGGTGATGTGCTCATCTTAACATGTTCACTACCCTGTACCATACCTGCTGGTTCAAACTTTGTGAAAGTAAATGCATCAACATATTTTCCTAGCGGCACACCATGTTGTAGCCCAAGTGAGACTGCGATTGCAAAGCAATTCATTATACCACCGAGTGTAGCCCCCTCCTTATTCATATCAAGGAATATCTCTCCGAGAGAACCATCCTTGTACTCACCTGTATGTAGGTATATCTTATGCCCACCGATACGAGCCTTCTGTGTGAAGCCACGCCTTCGGTTAGGTAATATTTTTCTATCACTATCCATCATACCCCTTATCTTTTTGTGTGTATATTTGATCCTTTACTAGATTTCTGCCACCATCAAAATCCATAGTAGCAATACCTGTTTGTCCACCTCTGGCTTTGGCAACGACAACATCCAGTTCACCCTTATGTTCTGATGCCCTGTTGTATACCTCGTCACGATATAGCATTATAATATTATGTGCTACACGTTCCAATGCCCCACTCTCACCCAAGTCTGATGGTAGTGGTATCTTAGATGAACGCTTCTCAACCTCCCTGTTGAGTTGGCACAGGGCTAAGATAGCCAGCCCATTACGTTGTGCCATGTTACGTAGACGCTTAACATAATCCCCCATTGCTTCTGTCAGAGAGATATGTGATCGTCTATCATCAAAGACCAACTCATGTAAATGATCGATGATTATATACTTGTATCCCTCATTGATCCCCCAGTTGATAGACCGGAGTACCTCAGAAGGAGTGCTGGACTCATCATCAATTGACAGGTTTGTTTCCCAACCCTTATGGTGCTTACTCATTGTTCCCAACAAGCCATCCCAATCAGATTGTTCTAACGAAAACCCTTCCAGAATCTTATTGAAGTGGACACCACTGGTGTGACTCAGCATCTTCTGGGCAATCTCACTCCGATCCATCTCAATAGAAATAAACAGAGTTTTAATTCCTCTACGTGCCGCATCAGCCGCAAGTGCTACAGCAAATGTGGTCTTACCCATTGCGGGTCTTGCACCTAACAGGGACAGGCTACCATAACGGAAACCCTTTATGAATTTACCAAGAGAATCAAAGGCCATTGGTACAAACAATTCATCCAGCCCAACTGGGCCACGTTCTGCTCTAATTTCAATTTGATTTGTTTCTTCCTGTGCTATATCTAGGAAGGAATTATAAGGCTTGGATGTTAGACGTTCAGTTTCACGAAGGTTTTCACCTAGTATTTCTACAACTGAAGTAACATCTGCACCATCTTTCATCTTATCAGCAGACTTCCTTGTTTCGTCAACCGCAAACTGCTTGCGATAATTGTTAACGATTATATCTGTATAGTCCTGATATGATGATGCTTTAACTTCTGTAGCAGTTATCTCAGAGAGGGAACTGTACAGTACGGACTCGTCACCGAACACCGCATTTGCTTTTTTGTCGGACTTAATATATTCAGATACTGTTACGGAATCGACAAGTTTATTGTCATCTTTTAACTTAATGAATGCATTATAAATTTCAGCATTCTTCTTACTGGTAAACATCTTATCTACAATAGAAGTCTGTATCACTGGTAACATATCTGGATACTTAATACAAAGTGCAAGTAATGAGGTTTCAGGATTGATCATGAACCTCCTCATCTTGTCGCAATGTTTTACGTCTTGCTAATGATGGCATCTCAATAGGCTTTGCATCATATGTACCCTCGCATAACATACTACTATCGACTCCCTGCTTTGCTAACACACAGTATGTATCAGTAAAACTTTTCTTCTGGAAGTGTAGTTCGTTACCAGTCAAGCTACCTAGGAAGTTTAATCCTCCTAATCTCCGGACTGCCTCGGCAAGAATAGTATCGGCAAAGTTTACGGGTCTACCCGGATGAGCTTTTAGTACTTGAAATAACTGGTTCCATGCCATCAGTGCATCGTCATATAAATCCTTATGTAATGCTTCAAAGAACTCAGCAGGTACAGGCATACCTGATTTAACTCTGGTTGATATAAGATTTTGGAATCCTATACGCAAGTCATCCTGACTGCATCCACCCAGAGCCTTCTGCCATATACCAATTAAGAATTTCTCACCATCATCACGCCTTTTCCCATATGCTTCCATGAGACTGACGACTATCTCCTGTATCATTGACTCTTGTTGGGACATTCTCCTCCTCTATATTATTGATTAAGTTATCACGATGTGAGGACAGACTAGACCTCATCTTCAACATCTCATATGCCTTGATGTACTTACAGTCAGCAGCATTAGGATGTTTGTATACAAGATTACCCATGTCCTTACATCGCATTTTATATTTATCACCTGTTGTATTAAACTCTTTGAGTTGATTAGCTAAGAACTCAACAACACTTTCGTATGTATCTATGTCGAACTCCTTACCTGCAGGCTTGAGTGTCATAACTTTTTGAGCACCCTTAATCCATCGTTGCTTTTCCTCAGCATTAGTTGGCTTAAATTCCTGCCCATGAATACGAAGATTAATATCAGTAAACTTTTTAATCAGCTCATCATGGTCACTTGTTACCCGGATAGGTTCAGGTTTCTTGACTGGCTTAAGGAAGAGCTTGCTCTCAAAGTTAATCATGTATAACTTAGCCAGCTTCTTCCCACCCTCCTCACTATGGGAGCGTTGCAGAGACACTATATGTCCTGCCTTTTCCAGCCTATCTATTCGCTTCTTAACTACCTTAGGTGTATGTAACAGGAAGTCAGACAGTTCTTGTATTGATACGATAGAACCGCCCTCAGTACCCGGATGATCAAGGATAAAATACATTAGCAATGAGCATGCCAGTGGATCTTGAAGAAGCGAACCACTTATACTATCACTAACACCCAAGTTATTATTAATCTTTATCATGATCCTCCCTTAAGACTGGCTACTTCAGCATTATCCTCTAGCCTTTTGAATGAGGCAAATGATTCACTAATGCAGGTATACAATGTTTTATATGTATCCCTTTTATAAGTCCAGTTCTCACTCCACTTACGACCTTCATCTGCTAAGACCTTAGCTTCAGCAGAACTTTTTAATGCAGATACCCTTCGATTAAACTCAACTAAGTACTCTTCCTCAGTCTCACTGTCACCATCAGGGGTTGTAGTAGGGTTGCTGATAGTAGGAACAGTAGCTTTCTTACCAGTAATCTGATCCTTCCACTCCTGAGATGCTTCGGCTACTGTCGTAGCTTCGGGTGGTGCAGTGATTGTATTTTTATTCACCGCATCTACCTCCATTACTATTTTCTGTTCACCTCCTACCTTAGCCAGAACCTTCATCTCTGCCTCCAGATCCTTAGCGTTTTGTACCTCAAATGCAGAAGCAATACCATACTCAGTACCAATCCCCAGAGTACCCAGAGCACGACCAATTGCAGAAGTCTCACAGTTTTCCACGAATGAAGTCATGTTCACCCGTGATTTCTTATCGGCTTGGAATTCATGGGCATGACCAGTAGATTTTACTTTACCAGTTTCACCCTCAACCCACGCCTTTATAATAACTACACCTGTTTCCAGATCAACTTGTTCAATTGAAGTTAATATAGACCAGTCAGGATGTAGTTCCCAGAATGCAATAACCCTTTCACTCACATCAACGTAGTCCTTCTGTCCAATCTTTGTTGTTTTAATTTTACGCATATTTCTCCTATGATATAATGTTAAATCTTGTATATGGTACAGTGGATTCATCTACGAGATGACCCAAGTTTTTCTCAACCAACTTTTCTATGAGAAGATCCTTCTTAAAGGAGTCTCCTTGTTTCATATAGCATACTCCACGTATCAAACGCTTACCCTCAGTACCCATACTAAGCTTAAAGATATTACGTATCTTTTCTTTTTCCTTTTTAATTATACCTTCTTGTTTAGTGTAAGCTTTGTATTCATCATGAAGTTTATGTTCCTCTTCAGTACCTACCCTCTCACCTTCTCCGTAGTCAGAGCTAGAGAATCTATTATTCATTGAGTCAGTAGTATCCCTTAGCCCATCAGGTTCAGGTATAATACCAGCATTAAACATCTCAATGAATTCTTTCTCCTTAGTTAGTAGTTCACCCATCTTATCAAGTCTTTCCTCACGTAACACCTCTATAAGTATAGGTGCATGGTGGATATGATGGGCAATCACAAAGATAACACCTTTAAAGTATTGACCTTCGTTAGGACACCCCTTCCATTGGGTGAAGTGCAGATAGTGGTCACCTTGTGTAAGCCAATCGTCTGCAACAATACCTTTTTTAGCAAGCTCAATCTTAGTCCTGCTTTGAGTGGTCTTAACCTCTATAATAAAAGGTTCAGGTTCGTCAGTTATGCCATCAAAATCCGCTATCATAAACGGATGATCATCATTGAGAAGCATACAGTTTGGCTTCTGTATGGGCACACCTAGAATTTTACCTGCTTCTTCAAGGAAGATAGGCTCAAGTGAAAGTCCCCTCTGGACATTAAGCTTACCAGACAGATCGGGAAACTCTTCTAAGCCAAGCTTCCTCCTCATCAGTGTATGTCCAGCACCAAAGCCAGACGTTCCATTCACAACTGGTACTTCACTACCCCCTAAGAAAGCTCCCAAAGAGTAGCGTGACCTTGTGTCCTGCCATATTTCCTTGTTAAAATCATGTAATATAATACTCATGTTCTCCTTATATTTTTAAGTGAGTTAATCTCCCGTATTTAGGGATAGAATCGTGACCTAATAGAACTTCAGGATGTGTCACTGACATCCACAATACAGGGTGATCAGGTTCAGGTGGATAGTAGTCATACATATCAGTCATTACTATGTAGCATGAAGGATCTATATCACCTATAAGTTCCATGTCCCTTGCCTTATTAAATACAGTGGTAAAGCATGTGCCTCCACTTGAGTGACGGATATACTTTATATCATCACCCGGTTCAAAGTATTCTACCTTCCCAACACAGCTTGTGAAGTGCATAACAACTAACCGGTCAAAGCTAATCAGACCAAGTTGTGCCAGCTCATCTATATTGGTAAGGCAGGCTTGATTTTCTTCGTCATTCATGGAGCCTGACTCATCATTCATAATGACTATATCCTTTAGCCCATATGATCCCTTAGATGGTAGCCAGAATCCCTGTTGTAACCATTTCTTATGCGGCCTGTTCCAGTTCTTGCACACCTTTACCTTCTCAGTAAGAAACTCCTGTAAGGCATCCTCCCAATCAACAACTTCAATGTCGGCAGGCTCCATGATATCATTGATAGATATAGCAGGATCATTCCCAGAGATTTTCTGGTGTGCAAATTCTCCATGAGATACTGCCTCATCCATCTGGTCTTCCAACTCCTGTATATTTGCAGGTGATTGACTCACAGGTATTGGTTTACCATTAGCATCATAACCTTCATCCTTACTGAATGCTTCGGGGTCACTACCATCATAGTCGTCAACCCATCCATAGCTTGCAGCTATATCAATTTCCTCCTGTAAAGGGTTGTTGCCATTGGAACTGGGTGACTTAGGTTTTTCCTCCGATGGTTCTGGTTGTGATTCCCTTACAAGATCATTATATATTGCATCTGATGTCATCAACATGCCGTTATACTTGTCTTCATACAGGCAGTTCGATGGCATCTGACCAACCCCCATCTTATGTAGATAGGAGTTGACTTGATAATCAGTAGCAACATTCCATAACTTCTGATCTCTATGCTTACGCCTAGTCATGTGCTTGAATGCTACATGAGCAACCTCATGTGCAATGACATGTACTAGCTCAAGCAATGGTTGTTCTACAACCCATTCAGGATTGTATAAGATACAAGTCCCATCAGTTGCCATTGCCTGTACATTATATGATACTACAGGAGGAAGCTTCTCCAAGAGGGGTATGCCAAGTACAGGAACCTTACGAACTAAGTAAGTCTGTGCTTCTACATATCTTTTATAAGCTCGACCCTCTATAAATAATTTCTCTCCTTCTGTTAAGTTAACATCTGCCTTAGGTTTTGGTGTCATTCATTTCTCCTGTTTCTTAGTGTCAGCGTATGCATCTAGCTTCCTTGCCAAATCATTCGCTTGAGTTTTGGTACGACCCCTTACCGACTCATCCTTGAGACTATCTTTATTCAGGGTTCCCATGTTCATCAACCCCATTGCTACTTGCCCTGCTATGTCTGAGAGTGTACTGTCAGATGTAAAATCTATAGCCGGCAGGTTGACTGCATGTTTGTAAAGATCCTCCAAGGTTTTATCATGCAGGATCTTATCGTTATCAATACTGTCATGAACATGCTGTACTTTTTCTGATAGCCCAGCAATTAACTTCATAACAGATTCTTTCTGTACTTCACGTAACCTTTGCTCATGTTCCTTTGCTCGTTCCTTCTGAACGGAGGGGTCAAGTGAACACCTAAAGTCTGAGCCTTTTGCTATTGGACTTATCCTTACATCCATACATATAGACTTGTATGCATCGTCTTGATCCATGTAGTCATACTCATCATATAAACTACCGAGATCATTCTTTGCGGTAATAATTGCTTGAGGATATATAGTGTATGCAAAGCTATGAGCCAATGCTTCAAGCTCCATCTTCCTATCCTCAACGAACTCAGCATATGGAGGCATATTATACCCACCACCTGAGTACATTGTAGTAGACATAATGTCCTGATTTGTAGTCCACCTCATACTACATGTGTATTCATTATGAATCTTCCGTGTCTCCCTCTGGAATGAGGCTATAGGATCATACAGTTGCTTAGGTATAATCCATTTGTTAGTACGGGTAGTAGGTGAATGTCCACCAGTAAACATCTCCTTGTTGCCATATGTATCTGCGACTGCAATACTTGCAATCCCTAGTTTCCTAGTTAACCCTAGATTTTTAAGGTTAAGTTCAACAAGCATAGCACCAGTTACAATGTCCGGCTCATCTTGTTCCCATATTTCTGTCATTATTTTCTCCTATGTAATAGGTTAGTAAGTTAATCTATCATCGACTGGCTCTGGATCATCTGGATCTTCTGTGGTAGGCTTCTTACGGAGTGAATGGTGCTCATCCCATGCTTCAGGATCAAACAACCAGTTAGGTTCAGGCTCATGCTTATCACTCATGATACCCCTACGAATTCCATCATGCCCTTAAGCTTCTTGGTTAGTTCTTTTTCACCTGTAACAGTAACGGCTATCCCAGAAAGGAGAGTCTGAATTGCTTCTGTTAATGCATCACGAATAAATTCCTCCCTATTAAACTTAACCCCGGGTACAGAGTTGAGGAACTCATCGAGGTTATCCAGTTTTTCTGCCAATTCAGCAGAACTTACATCGACCACCTTTCCCCTTACCTTTAGCTTTGATGGATTGGGTGACCCTTGGGTGACCCTTGGGTGACCCTTGGGAACAGATTCACTAGGCACATCAACCTCCACTTTTTTCTCAGGCTCTACCTTAGGTGTATCCTCTACTTGGATAGGCTTATAGCCATTAGTCTCAGGATACAACCCTCTTCGTGTATCCCATGCCTTCTGCTGTCCTTTAAAGCGATTCTTTTTTATTTTCTTTTGTCTCGCCTCTTCTAACCTTGCCTTAGTCATATACTTTTTCTTTGGTGTACTTAATACTTCATCTGATCTTTGTGGTATTTTTATTTGTAACATATTATTCTCCTATAGTTTGTTGGTTAACCATTTACCACCTCTGGCTATGGCTTCATACCTGCCGAGGAAGTGAGTGTCATGTTTTAAATGGAATTTCTTCTGTGAAACTCCAGCCCTTAAGGAGTAAACTCTCATAGGAATTTTATTCCTGTATGC
>Ga0209403_10004624_pt1 | contig 14838 bp, 22 predicted proteins | sample ArcticOcean_MG_C_8_FD_187440 | JGI IMG/M metagenome (GOLD analysis project Ga0209403, IMG submission 187440) | Marine microbial communities from western Arctic Ocean - ArcticOcean_MG_CB11_86 (SPAdes) (version 2) | ecosystem: Environmental > Aquatic > Marine > Oceanic | place: Arctic Ocean... | reverse complement strand
CAGGGGGATTCGCTGGAACCAGATTGTTAATATTTTCGCCAGTTTCTAATGCCATTAGTAGTACCCGCCTGTATTTAGAACTCTCAGTACACCAGAATGTCTGTCCTTCTCATCCTGCTCTTGAATGTCTGCTATTGCTTGTTGGAATGCTGTGGCCCATAGCTGGACTCGTGCATCGTTCTGTAGGAATGGCTCCGCCTCTAACAAGCATCCATACAAGTAAACATCAGGTGAGTCAGTTAGTATGTCATTGGTAGTAACCAAAGCTGATAATGATGGGACTTTCTTGTAGTAAAGGAACCTTATTGTATACACAATGTCGGGGGACGGGCCGAGGTAAATATTGTTTCCCTTTATAGTGTACGACAACGGCTTACCCTCAGTACTACCCGCCCAGATCCTATCCATTATTTCAGGTGTAATGTAGCTTAAAGGCGTTATTGGAGTAGTCGTTAAATGCACTGTACGCATCTGTCGATAGTCTGCAGGCAAAGAATAACTTCTTGTACCAGAAGTAGTGTCTTGATCCGCCTCTGTCTCCATAGAGCGGATGCGGAGTATTCTATTAAACCTAGCCTCAGTTAATGCAATAAAATCAGGAATCCTAGCGGATAGGTCATCCCTGTCTAACCAGTCAGCAATTGAGGTTTGCAGTTCTGCGTACGTCGTAAATGCCATTATCTTCGAACTATAAAATAGACATGATTGCTAAGGATAGGAAAGTTTGTTTGTACTGATCCGGGTTGACCGGGATTGTATAGCCACATAGTTATACCCTCGTTGGAGTAGTCCTGAAATATTTGTGATCAGGATCATTTAAATATTTTGCAAGCAGTTTAGAGTCTTTCTGTATAGCCCCATTGGTATCTGCCATCCATTTCTCCCAAATATTAAAGGGGATAGATGCAACCCTATGTCCGTGAGTTTGCTTTCCCGGAGTCAACTTATCTCCATACTCATTCTGCATTAGCTTGTTTTGCTCAACTATAGGTTCATAGTCTTGGTGAGTTACAAAACTTACACTACCATCACTATGCTCTTCAGCTGTGGTTTGCCTCATAAACCCAGTTTTTCTAGAGGTCATATTGGCATCTCCCCTCTTTCTCCAGACATTTTCTTAAAAGCCTTCACTGCATTATCTTGCGCTTTAGCAGAACTAAACTTCTCTTCTTTAGCTTTACTTTCTTTTTTAGGATTCAAACCTTCTTTCAAAGTTTTCTTTGCGCTCATGATTTTCCTTTAAGTGAAAGGGAGCGGCCCCAAAGGACCGCCCCCAGTACATCTTACGCAGCTTTAACACCAATGACAGCACCTGAAGCCTGACCATTCTTACCACGAAGGCCATACTCAGCAATCATCATCTGCTGAATGGAGTCGCCAGTTTTCGCTAGATTCTGGGTAGAGAATGGACGCAAATAGTCCACTGACCAGAAATCATAGTCTAGTACATACAACTGGTTAGCCAAACAGAATCGATTAGGCACAATCTTAAAAGTACCAAAGTCTGTAACAATTACATCAACAGAGTTAATCGCTGCCGCAGGGGATGCTTTGTCGTGGTTAGACACGATGTCAGCAACTACAGAACCCGCTAACGAAGACATCTTAACTTTCAACGAAGAGTCACACATAATAACATCTGGTTCACCACCAGCATTAAAAATGCGCTCTACGCAATTATTAAGCATTGCCATTGTTAGAATGACATCAACACCAGCAGGGGTAGCTTTACTTGTCCCAGTACCGGCATTAACAATGCCCACACCAGCAGCAGAGCCATCAACAAGGTTGCTGTCAGCAATAACTGACGAACCCATCCAAGTCATACACTCAGCAGTTACACGCGCAGCAGGAACAGCAGAGCCAGCGACTTTTACAGCTTCGCCTGTCAACATAAATTCCATATCGCGCTTCAACTCTTTCGCGGCCTTTGCCATTCTATAGGCTTGTGAACTTTTACGTCCAGCAAAATCTACAGCCTCGGCAGTACCGGAAGTCTGAATTGACTTCATACTGATTTGCGTATAATTGTTAAGCAACGTTGGTTCAACAACTGCTGTTGCCGCAGCGTTATCACCTTCAAACTTCCTATTTACAGCAGCCGCTGCTAGAGCATCCTTCTGCCACTGAAACAACGTGTTAGAAGCAGTACCTCTACCAATGCCTGAAACAAATGGAGTGTCGGTTGGTGATATGTTATAAATAATATTACTCAAGTCTTCACGGATTTGTACCGCGTTATAAGTTTGTCGAGTATTGCCGGGGATAGCCATTAGCAATCCTCCCTAGTTAAAGTCTACAAAATCCTCAAAGAGTTTAGCCGCGTCATCGACATGACCTGACTCCTGAAGCCGTTTCATGGAAGCTACTGTACGTTCTTTAGCCGCTCGTTTCTTTGTAGTTCCCCCACCAGACTTCACAACTTTAGGCTTATTCTTTACTTTTTTAGCCTTTATGTTTGATTCTGATAAAGCATCATACTTCATAGCCTTCATCAATGCGATAAAGGAACGTGAGTCCACTAAAGAATCGATTTCTTCAGGGACGAATCCTTGGGATAAAGCATACTCTCTAAGTTGAGAACCCAACTCAGTTCTAGTTTTGGCTTCACGCCATTCAGGAATATTTTGTGCTAATTTTTCATGTTCACTTGCTACGAAAGTTCGATGTTGTTCAGACATCTGTTGGTTGAGTTGCGACTCTTCCTGCTGCTTTCTGTGCTGTAGCCCTTGAATATGTTCCTGTGCTTGCCTAAATTCTTCACGTTTAAGTAGATACTCTGACTGATCCTCTTCTCGTAAAGCATTCCAATCTATATTGAAACGCTCCAGACCACTCAGTGACCCTTCAATTACTTCGCCAAGATTACGTACATATTGCTCTTTCAGTCCTTGCAATTCTGGAAGTTCTGTCTCATAACGAGATTTTGCTTCTTCAAAATTATTCCTGAGTTCTGCAAGTGCTTGAGTCTTTTTAGTGTAGTCTGATTGCCGAGAATACCCCTTTATCAATTCATCAAAGGTAACTTCATGCTCTTCACCATCAATAGTGACGGCGTAAACATCAGGTTCTTCTTCTTCGACCTCTTCGTCAGACTCCTCAGATTCCTCTTCTTCATCTTCATCAGATGCTTCTGATTCCTCTTCTGCTTCCTCCAATGGCTCATCTTCAGATTCCTCTTCGGACGTTTCTTCGGAAGGTTTCTCTTCTAGCTTTTCTGGTGGTTCTTCTTCAGAATTCAGTAGGCCAAGAATTGCGTTTTGTGTTGCAGTAATACTTCCTGCTTCACCGGGTTGATCTCCCGCTACAGACGGGGCGTCTTGCGTATCCGCCATTACAAATCTCCTCTAGATATGTGGGTGTTGCTTTTCTAGAACTTTAGCCATGTGTCCAGTTTCAACTATGGACTGTATATGAACTTTTATTCTATCAAGCAGTCTTACGGCCAACCAGAAAGATTCTCGTTGGTCGATATCTGTAGACCCTGACATCTTCCAGAGGTCTAATAATTCTTCTTCTAATTTTTTAAATGCTTCAACAAATACCGGGTTATCGAGAAGCAACTGAGCCTCTCGTTCTCGTTCTTCGGTTAACATATTATCCTAGGGCCACTGGCCTGTTTTGTTTTGCCTCTAAGTCAAGTTCTGCCATTTTAAGTTGGGCGTCAATTTGCATCTCAGCAGCTTCCTGCTGGACCTTTTGCGCCTTCACCTGTACTTCTGCCGCTCTAATTTCAAGTTCAGCCTTCTTGTTTTGCATTTCCATTTGGGCCATTTGCTCTCTTGGATCTGGCTGTGGTGGAACGGAATCAGGATCAGTCAAGAAGTCACTGACATTCTGAAAGCCCATGTTCCGAATTAAGGCTGCCCCAAGATTGTACATATTCTTTTCTGTGACGATTTTTAACCCGCCCTTCATAGCATCACCAGCAAAGTTTAACATTGCTGATAAGTGCATAAGCTGTTGTTCTTTATTACCATGCCCAAGAGCAACAGATACAGTACAATCCATTTTATCATTCCAAGCATCAGGTCTTACAGGAACCCACTCATTACGAAGTTTGACAACCCGTTCCTTGTCTTGGAATTTAAGTAGTAGTTCGTATATTCTACGCATTAATTCTTTAACACCTGTTTCCGCAAACTGCCGCGCAATAAGTTCCACCCTGCTTTGCGCTGCTGTCATTACGGAATTAACAGCACTGGCTGTAGTATGCGATGTTAATGCCTTGTCATTTAATCCTTGAGATGTCTTACCAACACCAGCCCTAGATTCACGAATGGTATCTAAGTACTCAAGCATTTGAAAACTATAAGGTTCTAGTGAAGGAGTACTCAAGGGTGTAACTGCATTTGGGGATTTCACCCTAACTACACCACCCGGCCTCTGGGTCAGCAGATCATCTAAGTTTGCCTGACCCTCTAGTACTGCATACCGACCAAAGTTCTGGTTATACATATTATCCATGAGATTTCTAAGCAATGTACTCTTAATTAATTGCAAATCCATCACTAGGTCAGCAACTGACAACCCAAAGAACTTATGCGGTATCTTTATGGGGGTGATCGAAACAAAAGGAATACTATCAATTGGTTCATTCTCTAGTATCTTTTTACCTACGCTACATACCTTGCGTAACTCAGCAATGCCATCACCATCCCAATCGGTTTGCAAATAGTTCTCATGCAACCAATAAGTTTTTAAGGCTTCTTCTGCACCGTCTCCATAAGTTCCCCAGTACTTAGCTGTCTTGTCATAATCATAACGAGCAAGTCTTTCTGGAGAATACTCTTCCATATCATCGTCACCACCACCTAAGTCTTCAGGTTCTAGGTTTTCGTCTGGGTACATCTCTCGTAGATCAGAGAGTGTAACCTGTACACGATGACAAACAAATTTTGCATCTTGTATTGACTTGGATTCCCTAGCAATCAGAAATTCACTGGGAGGAACATTCTCAATCTTCACTCGACCATTGTAGTCACTTCTGATGATAACTATATCATTAAAAGTTTCTTCACCTTCTAAATATTCAGTATGCTCAGTTACTTCTACATCTGGGGAAGACAGCATAGACTCTACTTCAATATTAGATAGTCGGTGATACTCCTCTCGTTTTGATTCAGGATACTCATCCCACCATACCTTGATTATACCATTCTTTTGAAGCAGCGCATCGGTGAACCATGAATATAGAATTTCCCAACCATTGTTATCTTTTACAAAGACATGGTTAACATAGTCAGTGGCTTGTTCCGCCATTGCTACATCTTCTGGTCCTACAGGATTGAATTTAACCATTTCATCGCCAGATGCAAAAATACGCATTAACGACGGCTTTATCCATTCAATAGTATCTTGTACAGTGGAGTCAACAAACTGCGACCTACCCTCAATCTCGTTTCCAAACGGTAGCGCATAGTAGTACTCCATAGCCATCTCACGCTGCTTGGATAGTTCATCTGAAAAATAACCTAAAGAGTTACGGAGTTCTGCATCTATCCGTGTCTTTAGTTCGTCTTCTGTCATTTTTTCAGCCATTATATAATACCATAGTTTTTATACTCTAAGTCTTTAGTCCACGTAGGGTCTGATCCAGAAACGGCAAAGCGTGTTGCCATTGCAGCGTAACGAGTAGCAGACATTAGATCATCCCTGAAAGGGACTATCTTGCCCCCCTTCCTATGATACATCCTGAACTCTTCCCACCAATCAGATAAGGTTGAAAACACTTTAAACTTATCATCTTCCATTCTCTGTAACATTGACATTATACCCTCTTCAACAGAATTGCCTCCTTTGTTCTGTCCCAGTGCAGGAGGATTCTCAAAATGAGAGTGTAACATATTGCAACCAAGATTGCGATACTGATCAGCCAAACCGGGATTGCCCATTGAATCGCGCCTATTACCATCATGGGGCCAACTAATAGGTATGTAACTAGGGCGGCTTTTAATCTGAGCGGCATGAACTGAGGGTGGGGATTTTGATTGCCGGTAACAGTCATATACATAGTATATATCCTCATCCCTGTCAAACGCAATCCAAACTAGGGCTGTAGGATGATCGAAACCGAAGTCGATCCCACAAATTCTAGGCCAATGATCCTGTAAAGAAATAGGATCTATTAGTATCTTTTCCTCCATCACCGGAAAGACTAGACCTGAACCTATAGAAGGTCTACCATACCTACGCATCTCTCTTTCGTGGGGACTATAACTGGAAAGGATTTGTTCCATTACAGTCTCGTTTAAATGACCCCCGTTACCACGAAGGGATACGATTTTCTCTGCTGCGTCATCCCATGTTGCGTTAACGAGAGCCTGTCCGGGTTGCAGCCTATTCATAAAAGAGGCAACAGTTTCTGTCATTCCCGCTTCTGGGGTGAATGTCATATAGACCATTCCACGCCTATCTAGCGTCCTAGTAACCGCTTGAGAGTAGATATCTCTTCCCGGTTCCTCGTCCAGCCATATACAGTCTACTGACCTACCTTGCCACTTCTCTACACCCATTTCATAGGCTTTGAAGAATAAAGATGAGTTCCCGCCAGACACATGTCGTACTAAAGCAACACTCTTAGCGTTGGGAACACCCGGTTTACGTTCCGTTTTTATTATATAATCTTTTGGAACGGTACCGGACCCAAATGCCGTTGGATCGTCAGGGGAACCCAGTAATTCAAATTGTACTATATCTCGTGTTGTTTCGTTAGATACACCACCAGCCCATGCAACAATAGGCTGATTAAATACTTTTCCTTCCCACCAGTCAGGGTATAAACCTGTTAAATGATAGGATAGTTCTGCGCTACCACAATAAGATTTACCTATACGGTTAGCCGCCATAAGTAATCTTTGGTTAGAATCCTTACCTGTTTTATGAAACTTTACCTGATAAGGATAGGGGTCGTAAGACTTTACCCTGTTGTACCTCTCCCTAGCCCTTTGGGTTTGTAGGAGATCAAGTAGTAAGTCTTTATCTTTAGTGTTTAATAAGGCTGTCGATTTGTCTTTGGATTTCATCATCACTCATGGATTCGATGTTGGTTTGTTCAATCCTTTCAATAGGTTTGAGTCCCGCTCTGTCGAGTAAGTCTTTGATTGCCGATATCCTAGCAGTGTCACTGGTAGATGTCTCTGCTATGGTTGAGAGCAAGTTTAGCATGTTGGGTACCTTGTCTGCAAGTACCTCTTTCGTTTTGTCAGCTATGGTATGTCTAAGCTGCTCTTTTAGCTGATGCCCTTGTTGTTTCGCTGTCTTTGCAGAATAGCCAGCATGGATAGCTGCTTGGGTAGCATTACCTGTTTCTGCGTAGAACTGTACGAACTTGTCTTGTCTGTCTGTCATTTGTTAGCCTTCCACCAAGGCTCATCTTGCTTGAGTTTTTCTTTTCTATGTGGGTTTCCCATAGCTGCAAGTATTTCAAGTAGTATCTGCAGTTCTTTCTCAGATAGGCTTCTAATATCTTCAGGATCAATGCCTACCAGTTCTCTTAGGTTTTCTAACTGACCGTAAGTACGCATAGCCCGTAGTTGTTCGGCTGCTAACCCTGTACCTCCAGTATACTTGCCAGTTTCTTTATCATATTCCCCATAACCAGACCCTATCATTTTCACATAGTTTTTTAGGTCTTTTTTGGCACGATCTCCACGCGGCTCTAAGCTAGTTCCTTGATAGACCATTGAATGCTCACGGGTATCCCGTGGACTCCCTTCATACTCTTTATCCCTGCCTGTGAACTTATTGAATAACTCCTGCAGACCAAGAGGGGTATCAGGGTCATCGCCACCTCTAGTACGATGTTTCCCTCCTAAGAACTCTCCTTGATGTTTTCTAAAATTAGGGGATTGAAAAACATAAGAAGTTCCTCGATGCCCAGCTAGTTCGTGCAGTTGAACATCTGACAGATTTCCGGGAACCACAGATGGGTCTAACTGACCATACTTTCTAAGGAAATGTGGTGGAATAACAGTTGCCGTATAGCCATGTGGCGTTAGTTCGCCTATCTTGGCTTTTTCATCCATTCCTCCTAAAGTTCCTTTTAACAACTCTAGGTCTAGACCAACCGTGTCGTAACCTCTGCTATATGTTCCGCGAGTAACAGGTCTTCTTCCACCTTTTTGTATACCTTCTCCAGCAATAAATTTTCGTTCCTCCATATCGCCAAGCCCCGGTCTGTATTGCGGTACGGAAGGAATATTGCCTTCGGGATCACGCCGAAGAGTATACTTTAATGCCTCTACCATGTCAGGACTTTCGGGCTTTACTTTACCGTAGTGTTCCATCCGTCTACGCGCATTTTCAAGCATAGTGAATTCTGATTCAGCCTTTGCTTGCTCTAAGGATGCATCTCCCCCCGGACTCGTAAAGTTATCACGGGCCATATGCCTAGCCACATCCAGAGGAACCATAGTCCCATCATTAGCTAGAACAGTACCTTTCTGCTCTTCTAGAACTTCTGGGGGTATACCGAAAGTATTCTTCCCGGGATAATCTCTATGTATATCCCTCATAGGAACGCGAAAACCCATACCAAGAGTTCTTAATTGCTGGAGTTCTGAAGCAGTCAGCCCCGAAGGCTCTAAGGGAGGATGAACCTCCGTAAGGTCATGTGGACTGTAACCTCTACGCCTCTTCTTGCGTGTCTTGGATATCCTTGTTCTTGCCATAGTATCTTCTCTAAGCCCTCAAATAGCCTCTCTAAGAGACTTTAGGGTATTACCCCTTGCTACCCTACGTGGTCATCAAACACAGTGTTCAAACGGTGTATGTGAGAAGAAACATAAGAGGGGAATAGGAATGGGAAAATACCATGCAATAAACTCACCAACCCCAAAACCAGCATAAAGCCAGCGGTCTTACTCGCAAACTGTAGGTGGCGTAAATAGGTTGTATTCTCTAGATGTTTCATAATGAATCGCTTATGTAGTGTTTATTACCCTGCACTGTATGGAGAGAATATATATATATAATATATATAGAGAAAGGGGTGCCTAGGGGTCTATCGAAGCCCTGCTAAGGTCTGGCTGGGACCGGACCGAAGCCGTGCTAGAAACTAGCAATCCCTTAATGAACTCTGACCCTAGTTAGCAATGCCTGAATAGCCCTGTGTGTGTGGGTGATGGATATCATTCTACTACCACGTCCAACATTTCGCTGACAAGTAGTCAGGTACCGAGGGGGAATGCTAGAGGTTATATCCCTATAGGTAAGTTAGAAGAGTATGGGGTAAGCATTCACATTGTATTCTACGTGATTGTTCCGCGCCCGCCCTCTGTGAGGGCACGGAAAATCACTTAACGGAGAATAAAATGCAAATACTTTACATCTTAATAGTGATTCGTGGTAATATCCCTCTATCATTAACCCTCTACGGAGATACGTTCTAATGAGCGACAGTAAACAAGTGTATGACAATAGCAATAGTGGCGAACTATGGGACTTGATTCAGCCTAATGGTAAGAGTCCTCTCGGGGAAGGGCAATTCAGAGCCGGGATGCCGGAAGGATACTTCGAAGTATGGCCTTCAGAGGCTTTGAGGGAATTCTTCAAGCAAGCAGAAGACGCAGGCATAACCCTTCCTAAGAGGCCACGGGGAACAGCGCCACTCTTAAAGATCAACTTCCATCGGGAAGCATACCGAAACCGTCGAAACGACAAGCTAGAATCCATGATGGAATATCACAAGAGCGCCTTTCGGAAGGCTCTAGAGAGTAGCGATACAAACATCGATGTGTATCGAGATGCCCTAGTAGCTGTCGGAGAAGGTTCATGGGTTTCTAACGAGCAAGCTAAGTTTGTTACAAGCCACAAGTAGATCGGGCGAGAGCCTCGGAGCCTTCGGGCTTCGGGGTTCTTTGTGCCTTATGAATTTCTTTCGTGTCAACCGTCTGTTGCAGTCCGACCGTGCGAAGCATCGTTGTTGGTCGGGCTGTGTTGTTCACCGCTTTCTCAATCTAGTTGGTAGAGATAATTGTACGGGTGTAAAAAAAGTAAAGGTTGTACTGCTGTTTTCTGTTACAATATATGACATTCTTAACCTTGACTAGTAAAGGAGTGAATTTTATGTATCATAAACGTACTGGTGTAATTGAAAAGAAAATGAGGAAGAACTATTTATCAAGATATCGTAAACTTATTAAGTTAGAAAAAACCCATTTTAACAAGTGGATAGATGTAAGTAAAGAACTAGATTCCCTTCAACCTCTTATAGAGAAGCTAAGAAAATGACTGAAAGACAACCAACTACTATTACCGAAGAGCAGTCTGATCGTGAGATGAAAAAAACTTACTTATCTATGGTAAACTCTCGACCCTTAGTAGCTAAAAAGTATTCAACATACTATGGTACAGATGAGTTCAAGACTAGTCATATTAAGAGTGAGGTCTGTCTGCAACAATCCGGGCTATTGATCAACTGGTGTAAAGAGAATGGTATTGAATGTTATGAGGATACTCATAGCTATACTATAGTTGAGTCTAGCTTGGCTGACAGGATAGATGAGTTCACAATGGCTAAAAATGAGTTCTTTAAGTCTATTGGTGTAAACAATATAAGCGAGATGAACGAGTTCTCCCAAGGTTGGGATGGGTTTCGTGTCGATAATATGAATGAGTTAGTCGTAAAAGTTGATAGAATAGATGACCTTGAAAATGCTGTGGTAATGGTTCAATGTAATTTAGATAACATTGAAGAAGAAGCTGCCGAAGGTAGGCTATTGGTAAGAGGAGTGTACCCTTGAATCTTAAAACCTACCCTTTGGGGTCTAAAGAAGCTATGAAAAGAGAACCCTCTCTTGAAGAGCCTAGAATTTTACAAGGCTCTATACCTCAATGGACATGCGAGAATGGTCATGAAGACTGTGCTAATTATCCTTATGGCGATTGTTGGTTAAATCGACTCCGTGAGGAGCAGTTTCAAGCGCAGATGTATGATGCAATGAATGATAACTATCTACAAGGAGAGTCCTAATGGCTCATTATCGTGGAACTATAGAAGGAAATAGAGGCGAAACAAGTAGGCTAGGGTCTAAAAGTTCCGGCATTGAATCGTGTCTTGCAAGTTGGGATGGCGCTATTGTAACAGAAATGTACTGGGATGATACAGCAAAGGTTAATAAGTTCACCATAAGAAAGATACCTTGGCATGGTGCTGGTAATAGCGACCTGTTAATGCAAGGTACAGTAGGGTAATAAATTGAGGGTGATGTCAGACCTGAGCATGTCTAAAACTGCTCACCCTTTGTTTTCGTGTGTAAGCTGGCTACTGTTGAGTCGTTTATACGCTGTTTTTGGGGCGTGTTTCTTGTACTTGTGCACAAGGCTATTCTTAGCCACCCAATTGCGTCTTTTGATCCTACGTAGCTTTTCTATATCTTTATCTTCCATGCTCCCTCACTATAGTAAGGTTTAGGCTGTAAGTCATTGATATATATAAGGGTATGTCCGACGTACTTATGTATGTTATAATAGATGAATTCATAAATAATAAGAGGAGAAGTAATATGGATCATAGATTACGTTTAACAGACTTACGTTCTGATAGATTACATAAGCTAGTAAAAAAGGCTAGAACTATAATAACAGAATTACATATTACAAGAATTAAACAAGGTAGTGTTAACCTTGATGACTATTCTAACAGATGTTTAGATATAATAGAACATATTAATAAATTACATCTTAATACAGAAGATAAAAGATGGGCAAAGAATTATACACTAGCAGTATATAATTACTTGCAAACCTATAATGGTACTGAGAATATAAAAGAAGAGTTTAACAGACAATTACATGAGCATTTGCTAGAAGATTGGTATAAGCACGATATCAATGCTGCGGATGCTTACTCAGGTGGATTAGGGTTTGCAAGTGTTAGTGGTTTGATGAATGCTTTGCCGGTAAGTGGAGAAAAGTATGATCCTTGGTATCGCACTAAATGGCCTTCATGGTACAATATCAATTCAAACCTAGAAGATACTGACTATTGGGTCTTTAAAAAGGATTAAATCGTGCTTAGACCTCTTTGTGCAAAACTGACCGAAGAAATTGTAGAAGAGATTTACATTGAACTACGTGGTGTTGAAACCATCACAGCTATAGCCCTTATGTTTGGAGTATCTAGAGGCTTGATAGATCACATAAACAGTGGAAAGGCTTGGCCTGTACGGTGGTATACTTACCCTATTCGTAAGAAAGAAAAAAAGATTGCGCTTAACTATGGTGGCGATCCTTCGCATAGTTTTCCTTTGGAAGACTCTTATCCTTGTAAACCCTACGACACTCAGTGGAATGGCTCAAATTTATGAAATGCCAATTTTGTGAGAAGAAAGCTACACATATTAACCCAGCAAGTGTGTGTGATTTCCATTATGTTGAAGCCTACAGCACTCAAAATATTGGAGGTGTACAGGTGCATTTTAAGAAGATGTTAAAAGACCAGTTAGAAAAGGTAGGAATGTGGAAAAAAGAAGATGAAACATTGGATCAATGGCATATTCGTTGTAAAGAACGCTTTTATGGAAAAGCCAAAAAGAAAGAGGACTAGGAAGGCATGAAAACTCTAGCAAAGATGTTTAAGAAGAGCGGATTTGAAGGGATCTGGAGAGCAGAAGCTAAAACGCTTGATGTCTTCGAGGTTCATATAGATGCAGATACTGGAAGGGATATACCATATCTTCTGAAATCAAAAGAATTTACCAACGGTAGAGTTGCGGAGTCTTATTTTATGGATAAGATTGGATTAAAAGACAAAGGAAAATAACATGCAATACGCATTATTTGAAGGAATAAAGACAACACCTATATCTACAGGGCAACGAGCGGACTGCCCCGGGTGTGGTAATGAAGTTCTCAGTAGATGTGGTGAGATAAACATACATCATTGGGCGCATCTGTCTGGGGTTGATTGCGATCTTTGGTCTGAACCTGAAACACCTTGGCATAGGGATTGGAAGAACAGGTTCCCTGAAGAATGGCGTGAGGTTTTCATAAAAGGTGAAAGTGGGGAGTGGCATCGTGCAGATGTAGCTATACCCGGAGGACCAGTGATTGAGTTCCAGCACTCAAACCTAAGTTCCGAAGAAATACGAAAAAGAGAAGAGTTTTATACCCAACACGCAAATGGAATAATCTGGATTGTAGATGGTGAGGGGTTCATGGATAGATGGGTTCGCAGGAGTTGGAAAAATTTCAAGAACGACAAACACACGTCACCGGGTTCTCCTTTTGATAAGGTTTGGTTTAGAGATGAAAGCCCGTTAGATGGGTTGGTTCCTCGATGCTCTAAATGCAATAAATTAAAAGATCCGAGGGCGCAAAAATCTAGAGTGGAGACACGGAAAGAATTTACCAGCAAACCAGAAAGAGTTTTTAAACAATGGAATCAGGGAAATAAACTTCCAGCATGGACAACTGACCCCAGAATCAAAAGTTTTCTTGAAGATTGGATGGTAGTGATGGGTTCAGATACTTACCGTGATAACCCACCAAAAAGCGTGAATGGAATGATTTATTCCGAAAAACACAAAGGGTGGGTACTAAGAGAAAAACGTATCTCTTATGAAGTTGAATATATTCCTTACTGGTTATGTTGCAATTCCTTTTGCAAGGGGCCAAAAGTTTTCGATATTGAAGATCTCTGTGACCTCGAAGTGTTAGAAAAAATAATCGATAAAGGTTACATGGAAAAGTATGCCGGAGATGATGGCGGTTATGGTGAGTGGTTTGTATATGATATTCTATATGAGAATCTACCAATAAATTTAATACTTCCTCATGATTTTCCTAAGATTGGATCAGATCAACTAAAACCTGTTCGGTGGCCCCATGCTAGAAAGTCATGGGCTTATGCAGAGGAAACAATTTACTTTGACCATAGCAAAAAAGGTGTTTTCGAGTGGCTTGGTACTGTCAATGAAGGAGGAGAGTATTACGAAAACGCTCGAATAAATGCGAGGAGTGCTTTAAATTTACCTAAATATATTGTTGGAGAGTTTCAGTCTAAAAAAGATTTAATTAAAGAGATGAAACATTTAATAGTTAACCACACAAGGGCTGCTTAATGTCTACTTGGAAACATTGTGAACGTATGGTAGCTAAACTTCTGGGTGGTGTTCGTACTGGTTGTAATGGCGAGAGCCGTAGAGATGTCGAACATCCACGGTGGAGTATAGAAGTTAAGCATCGAAAAGAACTTCCTAAATGGATACATGAGGCGTATAATCAAGCCGACTTGGAGAAGGAGCATCGCATACCAATAGTCGTACTTCACCAAAAAGGTGAGAAGTACGACGATTGTTATGTTCTAACGAAGTTAAATTACTTTAAGGAAATTGTAGATGAACAAGAGTGAGTTCTTAAATAAGTTGGTCACGGAAAATGACCTCGATAAAGAGGAAGATTTATTTCCATTGCCATTCAAAAAAGGTGGCAAAAATATCCACATTATCACTAGGACGGGTATCGAAAAAATCCAATACAGAAATAACATAGTAGTTGTTTTTGATTTAGTTTGTTCGGTGCCAGAATTTATTGTGGTAAAAGCAACTGGAGGTATGGGAGATACTATGATGCAGACGTACGGTGAAGCATCTTCCACAAACACCTCACAAAAATACCCTGTCGCAATGGCAGAGAAGAGAGCATTATCTAGAGTTGTTCTGAAGTTATGTGGTGCTTATAGATTTAATGTCTATGGTGAAGATGAATCTGAAGACTTTAAGAGGAGCAAGTAACGTGTATAACATTGCACAAACAAGTCTTGACGCATACAACAGTGTGAATAGAGGCGACGATACTTTGTACGGGGCTGTTTTAGAAGCATTAGAAATGGCT